>Ga0102930_1000796_pt1 | contig 10528 bp, 10 predicted proteins | sample SalPon1_B_H2O_MG_FD_84514 | JGI IMG/M metagenome (GOLD analysis project Ga0102930, IMG submission 84514) | Salt pond water microbial communities from South San Francisco under conditions of wetland restoration - Salt Pond MetaG R1_B_H2O_MG | ecosystem: Environmental > Aquatic > Non-marine Saline... | reverse complement strand
TCCCATCAACTTTGGAAATAAAAGTGCGGTTCCACCAGTAAGCGCCAGGAAGATCATTCCCAGGAACAACTTCCATTTGTGCTTTCCCATGTAATTGATCAGGCGTAATGACCTTTTTAAATTGCTAAGGTTCAACTTGGCTTTTGGGAGGTCGTTATCTTTTTTCTTTTTAGCCATACTTCATTTAAAAGTTGCGCAAAAATAGGATTAATACGTGCTATTTATCAAGGATTTTAATTTTTTTAGCGGATGGCATGGATCATATTTAAAAATAAATATCCTGTGCCATTCTGTAGGTATTAGCATGCGCTTCTATGATCACCTTGATATCCCTGGAATAACCACCGCCCATGCTTACTTCTACAGGGAGCTGATGTTGGTATAATACCGAAAGCACATAACGATCCCGTTCCTTACAGCCTTCCAAACTACAACCTAACTTCCCTAATTTATCTGTTGATAGGATATCCACACCGGAAAGATAGAAGACAAAGTCTGGCTTAACCTTACTTATCAAAGCCGGTATATGTTCTTTGAGCATTTTAAGATAATCCTCATCCGAGGTGTTGTCCGGCAAGGCGATGTCCAGGTCTGACCTTTCCTTTTTAAACGGATAATTGCTTTTTCCATGTACTGAGAACGTAAATACGCGTTCATCGTACCGAAATATTTGCGCCGTTCCGTTGCCTTGATGAACGTCCAGGTCGATTATCAGTATCTTCGATGCTTTTTTGTTCATCAATAAGTAATTTGCACCTATCGCCTGATCGTTAAGCATACAAAAGGCCTCACCACGATGGGAATAAGCATGATGTGTTCCCCCGGCGATGTTCATGGCAAGCCCATTTTCAAGAGCCAGGTCACAAGCCTGAATCGTACCATTGGTGATGGTTCGCTCGCGGTCCACCAGGGCTTTTGATAACGGAAAGCCTATCTTTCTAGCTTCATGACCGTGAATGTCCAGATGATAAAGTCGGTCTACGTAAGTATTCTCGTGCGTTGATCGGATATAGGTCTCATCTGCTGAGGCTATCACAGGTTGAAAAAAATTATCCGCCTCACAAGTTCCCTCATGGAGTAGTTGTCTTGGCAATAGGTCATACTTATCCATTGGAAACTTATGACCTTCAGGTAAAGGGTGCTTATAAATTGGATGAAATGCTATTTTGAGCAATACAATTGTTTGTCTTCAAATTAATGATGATCCGTTTCAGCTTTGTGCTATTTTATAAAATTATTAACCCGATTTCATTCGTTGTACATCTCTAGGATGGACCTATATCAAGCTCCATTTTTCTAGAACGGATATTATGGAAAGCACCATTTATTATTCAAATAATCGTATTTTTGAGGTAGTTGAATAGAAGTATGCTCGATCAAAAATTACAACTTAAGCTCTCGCAAAAGCTATCACCACAACAGATACAGTTGATGAAGATGATCCAACTGCCAACGGTAGCCTTTGAACAGCGTGTGCAGCAGGAAATAGAAGAAAATCCCGCGCTTGAACCCGGAAAGGAAAGCGACGAGGAAGAGTTCAAGCAATCCGATACTGACGAACAGGAAGATGAGCAGCGTGAAGATGAGGTCATTGAAACTGAATTTGATGTAGATGATTATCTGAGCGATGATGATATTCCCAGTTATAGGACGCAGAGCAGTAATCAAAGTCCGGATGATGACGAGAAGAGCATTCCTTATGCATCTGGTAAGTCCTTTGCACAGTATCTGAATGAACAATTAGGAACCTATCGGCTAGATGAAAAGCAATCCGAGGTCGCTGAGTTCATTATCGGCAGTCTGGACGAAAGCGGTTATATGCGTAGGCCTATTCCTGATATTGTAGATGACCTGGCTTTTACAAGAAACCTGATGGTAAGTGAAGATGAAGTATTGCAAGTGTTGGAGCTCGTTCAGCGATTAGATCCGCCAGGAGTAGCTGCCAGAGACCTGCAAGAATGCCTAAAGATACAGTTAGATAGAAAGGAAGACCATCGATCATCATTAGCTTACAAGATCATCGACCGCGGTTTTAAGGAGTTCAGCAAAAAGCATTATGAGAAGCTATGTGATAGGTTCGATATCACGGAACAGCAGCTCAAAGAAGCCATTGAATTGATAGAACATCTCAATCCTAAGCCAGGTGCTTCCTTCGATTCTGATCTACAAAGCGTAGAACAGGTCATTCCTGACTTTACCATCACTATTAAGAACGGCGAACTAGAACTCCAGCTCAATTCCAGGAATGCGCCCAGCTTGCACATTTCAAAGGATTATAATGAAATGCTGAAAGGATATAAGGAAAGCAAGAACCAGACCAGGGACCAGAAAAAGGCGGTTTATTTCATCAAGCAAAAGCTAGATTCAGCAAAATGGTTCATCGATGCGATAAAACAACGTCAAAACACACTTTATATGACCATGAAGACCATCATGGAAAAACAGCGCGAGTATTTCCTGACCGGAGATGAGCGCAACCTGAAACCTATGATCCTCAAGGATGTTGCAGAAGAGATCGATCTGGACATCAGCACGGTCTCTCGCGTGGCTAATAGTAAGTACGTAGATACTCCTTATGGAACGATGCTGATCAAGGAATTTTTCTCTGAATCGATGAAGAATGAAAAAGGAGAAGATGTCTCTACCCGAGAGATCAAGAAAATCCTCCACGAGATCATCGATAATGAAGATAAGAAAGATCCTTACACGGATGCGGCCCTGGTTAAGGAACTCAAAGCAAAAGGTTACCCTATTGCCAGAAGAACCGTGGCCAAGTACAGGGAACAATTAGACTTGCCGGTCGCCCGATTAAGAAAGGAACTAAGCTGATGATCAAGCTGGCCAACTATCTCTTTCATCCCTTGTGGATTCCATCCTTTGGGACATTTTATTTTTTTCTGCGATCGCCTTCGTATTACGAGCCACAGATCATAGGAGCAAAGGTGCTAGCTGTAAGCGTGTTGACCTTCTTCTTGCCAGCGGTCATCTTGTTTATTTTGCGTTATTTGAGACACATTCAAAGTTATGAGCTTAAGGATGTTCGTGAACGTAAGCTACCACTACTCTTATTTACTGTCATCGCAGCTTTCATCTTACGCTATGTGTTCAGTTATGCTGATTTTCCTGTTATGAACCTTTTCTTCATGGGAATTTTTATTTCGGGCATCATTATGACCCTGGCAGCGCTTACTGGTTATAAGGTTAGTTTACATACCGCCGGTATTAGCGGGTTATTGGTCTTTGTTTGCTTATTGAGCTATTATTTCCTTATTCCTGGAATAGCCTGGATCGCTTTTCTTTTCTTTGCTTTAGGTTGGACGTTTTCCGCCAGATTGGTCAGTAAGGCGCATAATGTCATAGAATTGACCTTTGGGGTTATCATTGGTGGTATTCCCCAGCTTTTGATCTTCTTTTGGGGTTATAATATGTAGAATATCAATCCGGCTTTTATGGGTTGGATCCCAACTTCTGTGGACGTTTCATCAAGGGCAACATCAGAAAAAAGGCTGTTCAAGCTGTAGTCTAAATAAAAGTTCACCTTACTGTAGCCGCCTGAAAGCGTCAGCGAATATCGCCATCGTTCTAATCCTTCCGGGTCTTTCACTTCTAAGTTCTCATCCCTGCCTTCAAACCTGGATTTAAAATAGAACATATAACCCAGCTTAAACCCCAAATAGACTCTCCAGAAATTGTTCCTTTGCCGGGTGGAAGTCCGCCATCTTAGTTCAAATGGTATTTCAGCGATGTAAGTAGAAAAGCGGTTCGAATCGAAATCTTCGTCCTCCAATGGAGTAAAGCTCGTATCCTGTCCGCGGTCATGGATCTTCATATTTTGGTTATAGGTGTTGAAGCTCAAGCCACCGCCCATAGCCAGGGCAACATTCCGCCTCTGATTGATAGGCATATCCCTTAAGAATCCAAAGCGCGCACTTCCTGAAAATCCGGACTGGTCTACATTAGCTGGTAGGTCAGACATGAAATTGACCGCTAGGCCCGCGTAGAATTGATCTTCTCTATACCTGGGATCATCCGGCAAGCTATCTGAAGTTCGTGGTTGTCCTGATCCATTTATCGGCAAGAGGAATAATGAGCAAAATGCGAAAAAGAGGCAGTATCTTTTCATGAGAACGAATATAGTAGAATAATGATACTATTGCAAAATAGTTCAGATGAGTGATTTTTTTAACAAAGTATGGCTAACACAACACAGGAGGTAAACCGTAGCTATTAAGAAGCATGCAAGGAGCTACATGATTCCCTTATATCAGGAATACTCAATCCGCTGTATGTTATCATTTATGGAAAACATCCACCTTAGAAAGCTAAAAATTGCTTAATTTGTATAAAAGGTTCGGTATGAAATCTAAATTACCTCACGTTGGGACGACGATATTCACCAGGATGAGTGCGCTTGCTCATCAGCACGATGCGATCAATCTTTCCCAGGGATTTCCAAACTTCCCGGCAGATAAAAAATTGACAGCTCTGGCGGCTCAAGCTTTGCAAGATGACCATAATCAATACGCGCCCTTAGCCGGTAAGTTCTCGCTTCGCAAGATATTATCGGAAAAGGTAGCCCGACTTTATGACTGCAATATCGATCCAGAGACGGATATCACACTGACCGCCGGTGCTACGCAAGCGGTCTTTACGGCTGTTGCTGCGATGGTCCATCCAGGTGACGAGGTGATCATGTTCAAACCTGCTTATGATTGCTATGAACCAGCCATTGACCTGAATCGTGGTATTACAAGGTTCTTCCAAATGAAACCGCCGCAATATGCAATAGACTGGAATGCTGTGGAAGACCTGATCAGTGAGAAAACAAAACTTATTGTGCTGAACTCACCGCATAATCCTACGGGAAAGCTATTACATCAGGCAGATATTGATGCTTTGATACAATTAGTAGATAAATATCCACAGTTGTACATCCTGAGTGACGAGGTCTATGAACACATGACCTTTGATGAAAGACCGCATTTGAGCGTATTACAGTTCTCAAAACTAGCCGCACGTTCAATGGCCTGTTTTTCATTTGGTAAGACCTTTCATGTCACGGGATGGAAGCTGGGCTACATCATCGCGCCTGAAGCCTTAATGAACGAGTTCAGGAAAGTACATCAGTACAATGTTTTTTGTGTGAACCATCCGTTCCAGGTTGCCCTGACCGAATATCTTAAAGATGCGGACAATTATTTGAACTTGCCTGCTTTTTATCAAAAAAAGCGAGACCATTTCTTGTCCATCACTACTAGATCTAGATTGAAGATGTTACCCTCAGAAGGCAGCTATTTCCAGCTTGCTGATTATTCAGAGATATCAAATGAAAAAGATGACGCCTTCACTCTTCGTCTGATCAGGGAAAAGGGGCTTGCTTTGATTCCCGTATCGGGATTTAATCAAAATGCAGAACAACATCATAATGTAAGGATCTGTTTTGCCAAAACGGATGAGACCCTGGAAGCGGCCGCGGAGATCATCAATCGGCTTTGATCTTATTTTTAAAACCCTTGAGCATGGCTTCCGTAATATCTTCCAGTTGATATCGATGTTGCCAATTCCAATCTTGATAAGCCATGGAATCATCAATACTGGAAGGCCAGGAGCTTGCTATTTTCTGTCTGAAATCGGCCTTATAGTTTACTTCTAATCCTTGATGTGCCCGAATGGAACCTGCGATGCTTCCCGGCGACAAGCTGATGCCTCCCAAATTATAGGAAGAACGTACGCTTAGTTGATCCGGGTCAGCCCGCATGATGTTTATCGTGGCTTCTATGGCGTCGTTCATGTACATCATGGGCAAAAAGGTGTCTTTTTCTATGAAAGACGTATAAGGTTTACTCTTTACCGCATGTTCATAGAGTTCTATGGAGAAATCTGTTGTACCACCACCTGGTGCTGTCTTGTAACTGATCAGCCCTGGATAACGAATGCTTCTGACATCCACGTTATATCGGTGATGGTAGTATTCACACCATCGTTCGCCGGTCAATTTACTAATACCATAGACGGATGATGGGTCCATAATGGTGTGTTGAGGTGTGTTCTTCCTAGGCGTATTCGGCCCGAAAACGGCAATGCTGGAAGGCCAGAATACCTTATTAATCTTTTTTTCCCTGGCCAGGTTCAGTACATTGAACAAGGTGTCCATGTTGAGGTTCCAGGCTCTCATGGGAAAAGTTTCCGCCGTTCCGCTCAACATGGCGGCCATCAGGTAGATCTCATCTATGCCATAATGATAGACCACTTCTTCCAGTTGATCGATATCCGTAGCGTCAAGGATCTCAAAAGGACCGCCTTGCATGACCTCATCATCAGCTTCCCGGATGTCGCTCGCAACGATCTCACCTTCATCCTTTTCTGCCCTAAGACGCTGACAAAGTTCACTTCCTATTTGGCCACTTGCGCCGATTATCAATATATTTGAATACATTTGTTTTTTAATTTGCTAACAAAAAAAGCATTCTTTTACGAATATAAAAACAAAACCTACCTATTTAACGTCAGGATCGATAAATGATGAAAATAATAAATGGAAATCCTTTAAATCTAAAATTATTACTGCTAACCTGGGTATTCCTACTTGGGGCTTGTCAGGAGGATAATCAGGAAAGCAGAAAGGAGACCACGGACACAAAGAACATAGACAGCTTATATCAACTTGAAGTTGATCTGAAAGAAGTGGAGCTGAATGATGAAGCTACACAGGTTGCGCTAGAATGGGATCACTATATGTCAACCCAAACCGAGCTGGAACAATGGAAGGACTACAGTTTTAGCGAGGTCTTGAGCACAGCGGAGAACCTAAGGTCTGTTACGGATTCCCTTAGGATGAAGGTTCCAAAAGCATTCAACAACAAACCTATCCAGGCCCGACTGAAAACACTTTCTTCCCAGGCAGATATGCTGGAGCTTTATGTTAGAAAAAGCGATGATAATAGGGCTAAATATCTTCAGGCACGATCTATAATAACCACTTTTGTTGGACTAAAGCGACAGATGAACGAGGTATTTGTGGAAGCTTTCACCATTGATGAGTGAAAATGTTCATAAACTAACAATTGATGATCTGATTTTTTTACGTATGCTGTGTTCAGCTTGATGGATTTCGTCCACGTTCTTAATTTGTCATTCCGTTTTACCAACATCTTTATTGAATCGAACGATAAGTCATTTTGTAAAAGGAATGCTTAGTTGAAGAAAAATTCTTATTAAAACGTGATGAAGTTTCATTGATAATATTATTATGATATTCCTCTTGAAAAGAATTGAAACCAAAGGGATTTATTTTCTAGTCTTTATCTTGAACCGTTAAAGTTGTAAAGTGATCATTATCATTTTGTTAACCGTTTAATTGTCTAGTATTTTGATAGCATACATCATGTATGGACCACCATTAACCTTTGAGCCAATAACATATTCAATATACACTTACTCGCTAAAAAAATGTTAGCTTATCCTTCCCGAAGATATCATAGTAAATTATCTACAGGGTTTTAATTACCCTTTTTCTTTAGTTTCCTTTCCCTACGACCAACCTTTTTATTTGCTGATGACCGCGATCATTTTCAACCCTGATCCAATAAATGCCGTCAGTGAGTGCACTGCATTTCATTGAGAAGTTCTTGCGTTGATCTATAGGTTCAAACCTTATTCTTTTACCGGTGATGGAAAAGATCTCCACTCGTGCCACAGGAAAAGTGGCAATGATGTTCACTTTATCTTGTGTGGGATTCGGATACATGATCCATTCGTTATCATCATTCCATCTTAGAACTGAAAGCGACTGACACAATACATGATCATTAAAGAAATCAAGCATTCTAAAACCTGCGTTTATATCTTCATTGGTATCACCCAATTGAGGTTCTATCGAAGGAATCTCATTACCTGGCCAGGTGTGTCCACCATTGATGATCTTATAGAACTGCACATTGCTATAACAATCGCAGTTGTCATAGGTCAAAAGCTCAACGGTCGAGTTATCATCGGTCACGGTATCAGGTAGGCTTGAGACCTGTGGCATGTCATCACATCCATTCTTATCTACCCAGAATTGTACCGCGGCTTCTACACCAATGATAGGTTCAACGCCTGGGTTGGTCATTGCTCCGCCATTATATGGTATCTCAGGGTCAGCCGTCCCTACCACGTAAATCATAGGCGTTGCCTCTGCGGTTGTACAATCAGCCGCTTGCTGAACGCCTAAAGAACAGCCTAATGCTGCTGCAGCGGCGAATTCCTCCGGTATCTCACAAGCTAAAGTCTGTGCCATAAAACCACCATTGGAAAAGCCGGCGATATAAATCCGTTGATCATCTATAGCATAGTCACTTTTTAATTGATTGAGCAAAGAAAGTATAAAACCCACATCATCCACACCGGCATTATCAGCAGCTGTTCCGCGACCATCCGCCCAGGAAAAACCACCGATGCTTAATGGTTCCAGACCTTGCGGATAAACAGCGATGTAACCAAGAACGTTAGCCACTGGATTGAGCTGAGAAAAAGCTTGAATGACATTTTTGTCACCACCACCGCCATGTAGCATGATGACCAGCGGAAGGTTGTTATTCGTGTTATAGCCTGTAGGAAGGAATACATCATAAAAACGGGTTGACCCATTATGCTGAAGATCTTCTTCAACTACTTGCTGCGCAAAGGGCAGGTGACAAAGAAGGATGAATGAAACGGATAATATGAACTTCATATTTCAAATGTAACCGGTTTGAAGGATTTTAAATAGAAAAAACAATGCTAAAACGCCAAAAATTCGTTGTGAAGTCTTTAAATTAGATGCCTAATAAAATATTTACAGTTAGGTATTTAAAATCAACTTTATGAAGTTTTCCAAAGAATTCAAGCAAGCCATCAGCCATTTACCCTATAAAGAAAAGGATAAACTATTGTTCAGGCTGCTCAAAAAAGATTCTATTCTGATAAAAAGACTGGAATATGAGTTGATAGATGAACGAACTCTCGAAGATCGTAGGGACCAAATGGAAGAATTCGTGATTGAGCAAGTAGATGTAATGACAAATAATTTTCATTCGCCCGGCTATTTGAACATGGACATCCGTTTTTTAAGCGGTTATATCACTGAACATGTGAAAGTTACCAAAGATAAATTTGGCGAAGTAAGTCTCAATCTATTGATGCTGAACAGGGTTTTGGAAAAAAACAATGACAACTTAATGAAAAAGACGCCTGAAAAGAACAAAAAATTAGGCATCGCTATTTTGACAAGAGCGTTTAAGATAATGATACTTATCAACAAACTCCATGAAGACCTGTTCATAGAACTTGAAGATGACCTCAAGCGGTTAGGTCAACTCATATTACAGAACGATCATTTGATGAAATTGGCCATTCATCACGGTTTTGATGTCAAATGGTTAATACAAGCTAACATACCTGAAGATATTGCGGCCATTCAAAAGGATTTAAAGGATCGTGGATATCTTACTACCAAAGTGCGTAGGATGTTTTAAGAACTCGTAAGATTGTTGTAGAGGGTTTATCCGGGAATGATATTTTATAAAGTCATCGATAACTTGACAACCTAACTTTTCCTATTTTTGCTCTAAAATCTATCATTATGAAAATCATAGTTCCTATGGCCGGTCGCGGATCCCGGTTAAGGCCTCATACGTTAACGGTTCCTAAACCATTGATTCCTATCGCCGGCAAACCTATCGTGCAACGATTAGTAGAAAATATAGCTAAGGTAGTTCAATCTGATATTAAGGAAGTGGCTTTTGTTATTGCTCCTGATTTTGGTGAGGCCATCGAAAAGGACCTAAAGGAGATTGCTCAAAAACTAAATGCAAAAGTCAGTATTTACTATCAAACTGAGCCATTAGGAACCGGTCATGCTATTATGAGCGCAAAAGAATCGCTGGACGGTCCGGCGGTGATCGCTTATGCCGATACGCTTTTTAAAGCAGATTTTAACCTTGACCCGGATGCTGATGCGGTAATCTGGGTAAAAAAGGTGGATAACCCCAGCGCTTTTGGTGTGGTGCAATTAAATGAGAAGCAAGAGATCATTGACCTGGTAGAAAAACCATCGGATTTTGTGTCAGATCTCGCAGTCATCGGCATCTATTATTTCAAGCAGGTCGAAGTGCTCAAGAATGCGTTGCAACAAGTTTTAGATGAAAACCTCATGCGTGGCGGCGAATACCAGATCAACGACGGCATAGAAAAAATGAAGGCTGATGGCGCCATTTTTAAGCCGGGTCAGGTTGATGAATGGATGGATTGAGGGAACAAAAAAGTTACAGTAGCCACTAATACGCGAATCCTTCAGATTATAGAAGAAGAAAAAAATGAGACAACAGTGGCAAAATCGCTAAAAAGAGACAATGCAGAAATTATAGCTCCCTGCTACATCGGGGAAAACGTGGAATTGAAAAACAGCAAGATCGGTCCGCACGTTTCTCTGGGCGATGGCACAATAGTTGACAATTCAACGATTAAGAACAGTTTGATACAGACCAATGCTCAAATAAAGAACGCCCAT
>Ga0102930_1000795_pt1 | contig 10531 bp, 13 predicted proteins | sample SalPon1_B_H2O_MG_FD_84514 | JGI IMG/M metagenome (GOLD analysis project Ga0102930, IMG submission 84514) | Salt pond water microbial communities from South San Francisco under conditions of wetland restoration - Salt Pond MetaG R1_B_H2O_MG | ecosystem: Environmental > Aquatic > Non-marine Saline... | reverse complement strand
GCTACGAGGGGTTCGGGATGGTGTATCTCGAAGCCATGGAGTACGGCGTCGTCCCCATTGCGAGCGCCAACGGCGGGGCGGGCGAGTTCGTTTCGGACGGCGACAACGGCTACCTCGTCGACTCCGGCGACGCCGACCGGATCGCAACGCTGTTGGCCGATCTCGCTGACGACAGAGACCGACTCGCCGATCTCGGTTCGGCGGCCCTCGACACCGCTGCGGCTCATCCGAGCTGGGACGAGACGATGGCCGCCGTTCGGTCGCTGTTGGTGCGGCTGTCGACCGTCGAGGACGCCTCCCGAACACCCTCCTCCGAGGGTCACACCCACTAATCACCAATGACGACACTTCCCGAATTTCTCACGGCAAAACGAACAGTCGAAGACCGCGCAGTCAACCGCCGGGTGTGGGACCGGTTCGTCACCGGTCTCGCGGACCGAGCCGCCGGCGGGAACGATCCGGTCCGCATCGTCGAGATCGGCGCGGGAACCGGCTCGATGATCGCCCGACTCGCCGACTGGGAGGCCCTGCCGTCGAGGGTCTCCTACCGCGCAGTCGACCTCGACCCCGACACCGCCGACATCGCCCGCCGGCAGCTCCCCGAACAGCTCCGGGCCGCTGGCTACGCGGTCGACGAGCAGACCGATCGACTCATCGCCACCCGGGGTGACGACACCGACCGGCATATCGAGGTTACCGTCGAGGCTGGCGACGGGTTCGCCATCGACGACGAGGCGGATGCGGTCATCGCCGCAGCCGTGTTGGATCTGGTCGACCTCCAGCCTGCGGTCGAGGATTTGAAAGGGATCCTCGCCGACGGCGGGCTGCTGTATGCGCCGTTTACGTTCAACGGTCACACCTCATTTCTACCGCGTGATCCGCTCGACACCCGAATCGAGCGGCTCTATCACCGCCACATGGACGAGATCAGAGAGCAACCGGGAAGCAGTCGAGCAGGCCAGCAGCTTTTGAAAACGCTCCCGACGGCTGGCTACACCCTCCTCGAAGCTGGCGGTGCTGACTGGGTTATCCGACCGGTCGACGGCGCGTATCCGGCCGCCGAGTCGACTGCACTCGACCATCTGCTGTCGACCATCGACGGCGCGCTGGCCGACTACCCGCCCGAGGTGATCGACCCCGAAACGCGAACCGAGTGGGTCGAGCGTCGACGCGACCAACTGGCCCGCGGCGAACTCACGCTCGTCGCCCATCATCTCGACGTGCTCGCCCGCCTGTAGTCCGACGTGCTTGCCCGACTGTAGCCGCCGGCTAACAGGCTGCAATCGCAACTTAGGACCCGGCTACGGTCCGGCGCTGTCGGCGTCGCCTTCCGAAATCGGCTCGTCGATCAATAGTTCGCGGAGTCGACGCTCGCCTTCGGCCGGGTCGTATCCCTCCCGGCGCAGGTGGGCGAGTGGCGAGACGTTCGCGTTCAGTTCCCAGTGACACCAGAGCTCCGTTCGCCCTTTCTCGATCGGAAACAGTCGGACGTGAAGCTGGTGGGTGCTGGTCCATCCATCGGATCGATAGACGAAGCTGCCGACCTCGTGGACGCTCCGGCCATCACGCTCGTAGCAGTGGAAGTAGGCTCTGACTAACCGCCGAAAGCCGAACTCCGAGCGGAGCCTGCGCCGGGCGACGGCGGGGTCGACGTCCCAGACCCCGACGTACTCCGGGGGTGGTGGCGGGAGGACGTTGAAATGCCGCGGCATGATCGAGTCGGGGACGGCCGCCAACAGCCGCCCGGTGACCAGCCGGAGCCGGTAGATGCCGACTCGTGAGGCGACCGTCCAGCCGAGTAGGAGGCTCGCCGACAGCATCGCCACGAACTGTCGACCCCTCATACGTCGGCCAGCGACTGTTCGTAGCTCGCGTAGGCGTCGTCGTCCTCCCAGAGCCGGACTCGGATTCGGTCGGGGTTGGTCGGCGCGGCTCGCTCGACGATCCGCTCGCAGACGATCCGCGAGAAGTGTTCGACACTCGGGTTCAGCCCCTCGAAGGCCCGCTGGTCGTTGAGCGTCGTGTCGGCGAAGGTGTCGACGATGTCGTCGAGAGCCGCGTTGATCGCGTCGATGTCGACCAGATAGCCGTACTCGGTGAGGGAGTCGCCCTCGAACTCAACGACAGCGGTGAACTGATGTGAGTGGAGCTCACCCTCCGGGCCGGGATCGGGCACGGTCAAGAAATGCTGGGCGATGAACGGTCGACGAACCGAAACCGTGTACATACCGTTATTTCGTCCCGTTGTAGCTAAAGAGTGTCCCCACCATCCCGTCGGTCGACGCTGCCAGCGCGTCGTAGGCCGCCGGGGCCTCCGTGAGTGGGTAGCGGTCGGTGAGCAGCTCCCCGAGTTCGCGGTCGACCAGCGTCTGCCAGGCGAGATCCATCCGGCGCTCGCGGTCCCACCGTCCCCGAAGTGAGGGGTCGATCGTGCTGACCTGACTGCTCGAAAGCGAGATCCGACTGCGGTGGAACCGCCCGCCGAGGTCGAGTTCAGTCGGTTTGGTGCCGTACCACGAGCCGACGACGATCCGGCCGTCGTAGCCGGTCGCCGACACCGCCGCATCCAGCGCCTCGGGGTTGCCCGACAGCTCATACGTCAGGTCCGCGCCGACCGGCTCGCTGCTGGCTAGCTGGCCGTCGTCGGTCGACTCGCCGGGCAGCGCAAGCGCGTCGCCGAGGTCGTCGGGGTCGACGCTCCGGGTCGCACCGAGGTCCCGCGACCGCGCCCGGCGGTCGGCGCTGTAGTCGACCGTCACGAGCCGCTCTACGGGGAACCCACCGAGCAACGCGGTGGTCACGAGGCCGACCAGCCCCTGGCCGAAGACGACCACTCGCTCGCCCAGTTTGGGTGCGCCGTCCTGAACCAGCGTCGCCGCGGTCTCGACGGTCGGCAGCAGCGTCGCCTGCTCGGCGGAGATCCCCTCGGGGATCGGGTGGAGTTCCTCGACTGTGGCACAGAAGTGGCTCTCGTGTGGGTGGAAGGCGAAGACTCGACGGCCCAGCCAGTCGGCGTCGACCCCGTCGCCGACGGCTTCGACGACACCGACCGCAGCGTAGCCGTATTTGAGGGGGTAGGACAGCGATCCCGACAGCGCATCGAGGTTCGAATCGGCTGCCAACTCCGTGGGGACGTTGCCGTTGTAAACGAGGAGTTCGGTGCCGGGGCTGATCGCCGACAGCTCCGTCCGAACCAGCAGTTGGTCGGCTGCTGGCTCGGGGATCGGCTCCTCGCGGAGGTCGACTTCGCCCGGAGCGGTGAAGTAGAGCGCGCGTCGAGTCATCTGTGGGTCAGTCGTCGCTGGCCGGAACGTGGGGCTGTGCGAACTCGACGGTCGTCCCCTCGTAGCGGCAGTCTTCGAGGGCGTGTTTGGCGGCGATGCCAGCCTCGTGGGGGGTTTGGCCGCGGCCCACGCCGACCTTGAGGTCGACGCCCACGTCGTCGGCGACGTGGTCGAGGGCGTCCTGGTACTCCTCGGCGGTCAGCTCTGGTGGGACGGCGATGATATTGTCGCCGCCGACGAAAAACGACAGCCCGCCGTGGTCGGTCCAGAGGTACTCCATCAGCGAGGCGTAGCTCCGCTCGATGTGAATAAACGAGTCGAACTCGTTGAGCTGGTCGGTGTACTTGCCGGTCGCGTCGTTGACGTCGAAATGGGCGATATCGATCGGTTCGCTGCCCGCCTCGCTCGGATCGAGGAACGTCCCGGCGAGGACTTCGGTTCGATTCTCGTCTTGGGCGCTCCCGGCGGCCTGGAGCTGTTCGGTCGCGCCGTCGAGGGCCGCTCCCGGCGTCTCGGCGACGTCGACGCCGAGGCTGATCGTCACCGGATACCGGTTACCGACCGATTCCTGGAGGCTGGTGTGAGCCGCACGATCGATGCCGTTGGTGACCGCGATCATGTTGTCGAACCGGGTAAAGAAGACGTAGCCGCCGCGGCTCCCGATGAACTGGGCGATATCAGCAAACAGCCGCGACTGCAGCGTCTGGAGGTCCATCTCCCGTCGCGGCTCCGGCGTCACCGTCCACGGCCCGTAGTTGTCGATCTGAACGAGCGTCAACTGAGTAGTCGTCACAGTATTCCCACTTCGGTCGCCTCCACATTGGGTCTTTCCGTTTTCCCGATCACCCAGTCCGGGCCACCCGTGCTGCTATCCGGCGAACGTGTTGGTCGACCGACGAGACGACCCGATTCGAGAGCGCGGCCGAAATCCATCAAAGTCTTTAATAAGATAATATCCATTCTCCTTGCATGACCAATCGGTTCTGTGGAACTCACCCGTTGTTTTCTTCTCCTGTTGTCCCGCAGCCTCTCGCCGGTTCGGAGCCCGCTGCCGAAGTCGAGAGGGGCAGATATCGATGACCAGCCGGTCTAACCGGATCAACCGGATCAGCCAGCGCGGTCGGCGCTCACCGGTTACACTGTTGGTGGTTCTCAGCGTTCTCACAGTCGGAGTGATTGCGTGTTCTGTGGGGGTCGTCGCACAGAACGGCTCGACGGCAACGAACACGACCGACCTCTCGGAGTCGGGGCCGGACAACACGACCGGTCTCCCCATCGTTCGGGCCGACGACCCGGTCGTCCCCTACCCGTCGAACCCCTCCGGCGTCTCGATCACCGCCTACGTGACTGCGCGACTCTCGGATGGCGGCGACACCGGTCGACCCACCGTCGACTTCACCGGCGGCGAGAGGGTTCCGACCGTGCGCTCGATCAGCTTCGCAACCGAGCCGGTCGACACGGTGGTTCGTATCGCCGACTACAACAGGCTGCCGCCGACGATTGCACCCCCCAACGCCGAGGTCGTGAGTTCGATGGAGATCCTCGTTCCGCCGTCGCTGAACGAGACGGAGGCGACACTCACTGCGAGCGTCGACCGGGCGGCGATCCCCGCCGAGGGCGGTCCCACGGACCTCGTCGTCGTTCGCCGAGTCGACGGCGAGTGGCAACCCCTGCCGACGACGGTCGTCGAGTCGACGAACAGTGCGGTCGTGATCGAGGCCGAGACCTCCGGCTTCTCCTACTTCGCAGTCGTCGCCGACGACGGGACGGTCGCCCCCGGCACGATCCGGCAGGTCGTCGGCCCCGCCAACGGGTCGACGACAGACGGTGACCTGCCGACCGATACCGAGTCGACGAGCGACGACTCAATGAGCGACGACTCAATGAGCGACGACTCAATGAGCGACGACGAGTCGACGACTAATGACGAATCGACGAGCGACACCGGACAGACCGCCGACGAGAGTCCGACGCTCGGTCTCGGCGGGGTCGTCGGAGCGGTCGTACTCACGAGCCTGCTGCTGGCTCGTCGAGCGCGGTCCAACACCCGAGATACATAGTACTAAGAACGTCGCCCAGAAGTGATTCCTCATGACGGCTTCTCCATATCTCGATGCGGTCGGGCAGTATCTGCGGGCCGACGGCTGGGAGATCGGGTCGACAGAGATCCAGCCGGGCACGTTTCTGATCGCCGGACAGCAGTCCAACGGGGGCGATCGGTCGATCGTTGTGATGGCTGTCACCGCCGACGCCGGGCAAGCGACGCCGGACCATCTCGAACAGCTGCTGGAGACGAGCCGCGAGGAAGGGGTCGACCTCGCGATTCTCGCCGCCGAAGCGCCGGTCGACGACGAGTTACAGTCGACTGCGGCCGACAACGAGGTCCACGTCCTCGACAACGCGGACCTCGATATGCAGGAGTCGGCGGCGTCGGCCACCGATGCCGAGGCGGCTGACGGCGAGCCGATCGAGATGCCGTCGACCATCGAGCAGGAGCCGACGCCCGTCGAACCCGATCCCTCGGCCGCTCAGGAGCCGCCCGCCGCCGAGTCGACCGACCACGATTCGTTTCCCGACCCACGGAAACAACTACAAGCCTATCTCTCCTCGAAACTCTCACGGCGGCGGGTTCTCGCAGGCAGCGTTCTGCTCGCCGGTGGGACGGCCGCCGGTGGCTACGGCTGGTACCGGTTCGCCCCCTCGCCGCTCGAACGGTTCAAAGCCGAGACCGAGGCGATCGCCTACGACGATCTGCAGGCCGACCCCGAACAGTATCTCGGGACTGCGGTCTACTACTCGTCGGCCCGCGTCGCCCAACGCATCGCCACCGACGGCGACGACCGCCTACGACTACAGGTGACCCGAGACGAGAGTGGAGTGTGGCAGGACGACCTCCTCGGCCGGTGGGGCGGTGACCCCTACGCGCCGGGCGACCGCGTCGAGTTCTGGGGCGTGGTCAACGGTGCGGTGCGGTACGAGACCTCGCTGGGGATCGAACGCACGGTCCCCGACATCGATCTCGTCGACATCGCCTCCGTCGACGGGTAGCTCTCGGCGCACGTCTCTCAACTGCGGGTCACGACGGCGAGCCACAGCCAAACCACGGGATTCAATTTCACGACCGCTAACTGTGGGGTATGTCGTACAACGGGATCGTGCTGGACGTCGACGGCACCGTCGTTCAGGGCGACGAGCCGATACCGGGGGCTGCCGCGGGACTCGAGGCCGTCGAGACTGCCGGACTCGATCGAGTGTTCCTCTCGAACAACCCGACCAAACGTCCGGTCGCCTACGAATCCCGGTTCGAATCGGCCGGGTTCGCTGTCGACCGCGAGGAAGTCTTTACCGCGGGGACGATCACCACGGAGTATTTGACGACCGAACACGCCGACGACCGACTGTTCGTGATCGGCGATCCGGGCCTCGATAGTCAACTGTCAGCAGCGGATCTCACACTCACCGACGACCCCGAGGCTGCCGACGCGCTCGTAGCCTCGATGGACAGGGAGTTCGGCTATCAAGCGCTGTGTGACGCCATCATCGCCCTCGACGCCGAGGTCCCGTTCATCGGTACCGACCCGGATATGCTGATCCCACAGACGGGGTACAACATCCCCGGGACGGGCGCGATGCTCCACGCCATCGAGGGTGTCACCGGTCGGGAGGTCGACGTGATCTGCGGGAAACCCTCCCCGTTTGCCCGTCGGACCGTCCTCGACTACCTCGGCTGCCCGCCCGAAGCGTGTCTGATCGTCGGCGACCGACTCGATACCGACATCGCACTCGGCACCGAGGCGGGCATGACCACCGTGCTGGTCCGAACCGGCGTGACCGACGACGAGACGCTCGCCGACTCGCCGATCACTCCTGACTACGTACTCGACTCGCTGGCTGGACTCGACGGGATCGTCGACTGATCGACTTCGTTAGTGGCCAGTTAGTTAACTACGAAGCCGGGAGCCCCGGCTGACTCCCGGCAAATCATGTGTGGTACTGTCTGACAAAGGTTTATAATGGCTGGCGGTAAGGGACAGTCATGGAACCGAGTGACTCACCGTACGTCTTCGGCGACGAATCGCCTCAGCAAATCAGCCACGACCCCGAAGGACGGGATGTCGTGATTATCGACGGCCAGGCGATGACCTACCGGAGCTACCACCGCACTCGGCAGTGATCGCCGTCGACGTTTTTTAACATTTTCCGAAGCCGACCGGTAAAAAACGTGAGCGGAAGCTGCGTCGACTGGCGTTAGAACGCGCCGCCGTGGACTTCGACCTCGGCGTGGAGTTCGGGCTTGAGGGCGGTGTGGACGTGACAGATGTCCTCTGCGCGGTCGACGATGGCGTCGAACTCCTCGTCGGAGAGGTCGGCCTCGACGTGGAGCGCAAAGCGGATCGCCGACAGGTCGTCGCCGTCGTCGAGGTCGGCCTCGGCGTCGATCTGGATCGTGCCGAGGTCGTCGTGGCCCTCCTTGTTGCCGCCGACGCGGAAGGCGGGGAGGAAACAGGAGGCGTAGTCCGCGACGAGGACTGCGTTGGGGTTGGGACCGGTCTCGTCGGTGGCGTCGATAGAGAGTTCGAAGTCGCCGACCTGACTCGTGCTTGCGTAGCCTTCTTCACTGACCGTAGTCGTCTCGATATCTGTCATTGCATCTCAGTCGACGCCTGCGACCGTCCTAAACTTTGCTCACTGCCGACGGTAACGAAGACAGTTCTAGTTACGTATCAGTCACAACGCGGTAGTGGACGATGTCGACCGGTCGCAGCTGTGGGGTCGGACAACAACAGTCGGCGGCCTACAGTTCGAACGTCTCGTCGCCCGCTAAGACGTGAGTCTCGGCGGTGCTCCCGGTCGCTTTGACCTCCCGGACCCAGTCGTCGATCTCGATCTCGACCGGCGGGAACGTGTCGTAATGCATCGGGAACGCGTGGTCGACATCCAGCCAGTCGACGGCGACGGCGGCCTGCCACGGTCCCATCGTGAAATGGTCGCCGACCGGGACGGCGGCGGCATCGGGTTCGAGATAGGGGCCGGTGACCTCCCGCATCTCGGTCATCAGGCTAGTGTCGCCCGCGTGGTAGAACGTGGTCGACTCGTCGTCGCTAACCTGGGTCGGCTTGGTGTCGCTGATGACGAAGCCCGCGGGGGTGCCGCCCTCGTACTCGTGGCCGGTGTTGATCCCATTGGTGTGGTCCGCGCGGACCATCGACACGAAGGCGTCGCCGCAGTCGACGGTGCCGCCGAGGTTCATCCCGATGGCATCCTCAAAGCCCATCTCGGCGCTGGCGTAGCTCACGATTTCGGGGGTCGCCACGAGCGTCGCATCGTTGAACTCGGGGGCGTGAGCGATGTGGTCGGCGTGGCCGTGGGTCAGGAGGAGGTAGTCGGGCGTCTCGACGTCACTCGGATCGAGATCGGTGTGTGGATTGTCGAAAAACGGGTCGATCAGCAGGGTCGTGTCGTCGACGGTAACGTGCCATGTGGAGTGGCCGTGCCACGTGAGTTCGAAGGTCATAATCGCGTTGTTGTTGCGGTAGAACGCAGATAAATCCACACCTCGAAAGCCGCGAACGTTGGCGACTGTGCGGCGAGGAAAACGACGGGGTTACGGAGAGCCAAGGAGAAAGCCTCGCGTTTTAGCGCGGGGAGGATGTCAAGATTCGAGCCGGTCGACCAACTCGGCGAGCTGCTCCTTGCGACCGTCGACGGCCTCCTGTCTGAGCGCCTCCTCTGGCTCGCTGGGACACACCAACTCGGGGACCTCGGTCGGAGCGCCGTCGTCGTCAAGTGCGACGAACGTGAAGTAGGAACTCGTCGTCGGTCGTTGCTGGCCCTCGACGGGGTTTTCGGCGCGGACGTCGACTTTCACGTCGATGCTCGTCCGGCCGACGTTGAACACGTAGGCTTCGATGACCACGACCTCGCCGTTATCGATGGGACTGATGAAGTCGACGTGCTCCATCGAGGCGGTTACACACTGCCGATTCGAGAACCGCATCGCCGCGATCGCCCCGCAGATATCCATCCAGTGGAGGACGACACCGCCCAGCGCGCGGCCGAGATTGTTGGTGTCGTTCGGGAGGAGGAGTTCGGTCATCTCGGTGTAGGAATCTACGAGCGTCGCTGTCTCGTCCATAGCGGCTGGTCGTACGTCGACCACAGAAATCCGTCGATTACGACTGGTAGGAACTGACTACGTTATTTACAGGGTTTGAAAACACGACCAGCGGCCGAGTAGGGACTGCCTACTCGTCGCGTTCGTCGGAGAAGGGGTCGGAGACCGGTTCGTCGTCGACGCGGCCGACGTCGATCTCGTCGGGCGAGCGTCCGGCCGCATCGAGGATCTCGTCGGAGACGGTGATGGGGCATTCGACCCGGACCGCGAGTGCGATCGCGTCGCTGGGGCGGGCATCGAAGACGAACCGTTCGGGCTCGCCGTTGTCATACCGTTCGGCGTCGATCTTCGCGTAGAAGGTGCCGTCGGCCAGATCGTCGATCCGGACGGCGTCGACCGCGCCGCCGAACTCGGTGACCATGTCGACGAGCAGATCGTGGGTCAGCGGTCGCTCGAACGGTTCGCCGGAGAGTGCCAGCCGGATCGACTGGGCTTGGTCGGCCGTCACGAAGATCGGGAGGTACTCCTCGCGTGCGGTGAGAATGACCGCCGGGACGTTCTCGCCGTCGGGTCCGACGCCCATGCCGATCCCCGTAACCTCCGCGGAGTGGTCCATACAGTTCATTCGGGCGACGGCTATGAATAACTGTTCCCGGCGGCCGCCGGAACCGTCAGTTCCGACACTGGTAAACCGGATGGAACGCTACTGCGCCCAATGAGCGAACCAGCGGAGCGATCGCCGACCGCCGACCCCCCCGGCGGCGAGGGACGCGTGAGCATCGTCGGGACCGCCCACGTCTCGGAGGCCAGCGTCCGGGAGGTCGAAACCCGGATCGCCGACGAGCGACCCGACATGGTGGCGGTCGAACTCGACGAGGGACGGTACCGACAGCTACAGGGCGACGAACCCGAGGACCTCGATGCCAGCGACCTCCTGAAAGGCAACACGGTCTTCCAGTTCCTCGCCTACTGGATGCTCTCCTACGTCCAGACTCGACTGGGCGACCAGTTCGATGTCGAACCCGGCGCGGATATGATGGCCGCCATCGAGTCGGCAGAGAAACACGGCAGCGGGGTGGCGCTGGTCGACCGCGACATCCAGGAGACGATCCAGCGCTTCTGGGCGCGGATG
>Ga0102930_1000792_pt1 | contig 10540 bp, 7 predicted proteins | sample SalPon1_B_H2O_MG_FD_84514 | JGI IMG/M metagenome (GOLD analysis project Ga0102930, IMG submission 84514) | Salt pond water microbial communities from South San Francisco under conditions of wetland restoration - Salt Pond MetaG R1_B_H2O_MG | ecosystem: Environmental > Aquatic > Non-marine Saline... | reverse complement strand
GGGATTTGTTCGCCTTGCGTGACCAGTTTATCATTCGGGTCGAAGGAGTTAATTACGGTTTGTGTATTACCGACTGTATTATTTGCAGGATTTGCCTCATTGGCGCTTGGGGTCACTTCGGTCGTAATGGTCAATTCATCACCACCATTTAAAGTTGGCGGTTGAGCATTAAGTAAAGTAAATGTTATTCTTTCTGAACCTAAAACTGTTATTTCAGGAACTATAATGACAATAGATCCAGGCGTCGTGCTAATTGGCGTCACGCTAGAAGTTACAAAACTTTGAAAATTGGAATCGTAGTCAAAAGTAACCTCTACATCTGAAACAGAATCTGTGCCGTTGTTTTCTACAATAATTTCATATTCAGTTTCAAAACCAGGTACCGCATCAATTATTGGGAAAAGATCAATACCAACGTCTTCAATACTTAAATCGGGTGTGATACAAAAATTGATGTTGTCTTCAACCTCGTTAATCCCGGTAAAGTTTACGCTTTGGGAAGAAGGAGTAGCACTCATATAGTCCGGTAAATTTAAAACACTTATGGTGTAAGTATCTTGGACAGCGGGCACAGTATAGTTGCCATTGGAGTCAGGTAGAATACTTATGTTTTCTTGCCCGTTATCTATATTGACTAAAAGTTGATTTAAGCCTTGATCATCATCACCACAACCATCAAAGTTTGCATCGTAGGTAATCTTACCATTCACGTAATTTAAACCACAATTACTACCAAGGTCTGTGTCTGCGTCTAAATTGGCAAGGTTCCAACCTAAGGTTTCCTCTAAATATTGAACGGTGAACAAATCGCAGAACTCAAGTTCATTGGCGTTTAAGTAGCCATTTTCTATACCGAGCTGTACAAATCGATCTAATAATAAATCAAAATTATCGGTATCCATATCACTGGCACTAATAAAGCCACCTAAATCATCAACATTAAAATCCCAACTGGACAAATCCTGGTTAAAAACAGAATTTCGAAACATATCATCAAACCCATTACCGGTTACAGAAGAAACGTCCCAATTGTTCAAGGGCTGATTAAAACTTATGTTAGATCTAAACATATTTCTCATATCCGTCACATTGGAGACATCCCAATTGTTTAGTGGTTGGTTGAATTCGTTTGCAACAGCAAACATATTGCTCATATCCGTCACATTAGAGACGTCCCAATTGTTGATGGGTTGATTAAAACCAGAATTATCAAACATGACCTGCATATTGGTCACACTAGAGACATCCCAATTGTCTAGAGGTTGATTAAAATATACAGAAACATAAAACATATACTCCATATTACTTACATTAGAGACATCCCAATTGTTGATAGGTTGGTTAAAATGAGAACTAGAAAACATATAACTCATATCGGTCACATTAGAGACATCCCAATTATCTAAAAGCTGATCAAATTCACTTGTTTTAAAGGCTCCATGCATATTGGTAACATTAGAGACGTCCCAGTTGTTCAACGAGGCTGAATTAACATTTGAGGATCTAAATATATTAGAGAAATCAGTAACATTGCTCAGATCCGGCACATCTGAAGCATTTATTTGTAATCTAGAGCAACCTCTAAACGCATTAAGCATAGACTCCCATTGTATATTTCCCCATTGTTCCACAGATAAAAGATCATGGGTGTGTATATTTCCATTTAATTGAACACCGTCAAAATGCGGAAAATCTCCGGAAATTTTCACGGTATAATCACCAGCTGTAGAATACGTATGCGTGGTATTGCCCGTTTGGTTATTAAGTATAGTACCATCACCAAAATCGACCGTATAATCATAAACGTGGTTAGCCGGATCTGTGGGGATAGTAATACTCAAATCTGTATCTGTAGCTTCCCAAGTTGTGATAAACTCATTTTGAGCCAATAGGGTGCTACTCCATAGTACTGAAATTAAAAGTAGTAGTGTTTTCATGGTTTTGGGTTTTATAAAAGAGGTTTTTATTTATTTAATTTAATTTTTTAAAATTCAAAGTTTCTACCGCTTTCCAGGTTTTATCTCTACCCAGGTTCATGGTTTTTATGTCAACGAAATACCTTTGGTCTATCATAAACTTAAGGCGGTAAGTGTCATTTTCGGGTGTATAAGTTTCTCTAGCTATGATGCCATTCTTTCTTATAGTTTTTATGTAGCCGTCACCCATTTTTTCATCTATCTCCTGCTGGGCAATTCTTTGTCCAGGTGCTACCATTCTGGCACCTTTTTTTCCGGCGCCATCTGTGAGGTTTAGGTCTAGACGTTGCTTATTGGCGTAATAGGTTACTGTAAAGGTTGCCATCTGTTCGTTGGCTGTTGACTTTATATTTGTGGCTGGGAGATCAAGTAAGCGTTTCGGATACCATTCGGCAAACTCGGCATCAGTTAGGGGCGTTTTCTTAGAAAGCCGTTCTATATTGGCTTTCCAACTGTATTTTTTTTGGTTCTCTGCTTTGTCGGCTTTGTTATTCTGGGCTTTGCCATTGCAAGACCCTAAGAATAGCATAAGAACGATCAGTAATGGGTTTATCGTTTTCATCATATTAGTTTTTTTGCTGTGTTGTAAAAATAAAATTGGCATTCTCAGGTATATGATTTATAGTTGAGATGATGGTCTTTAGCGGTCGTATTTTTTCACCATCCTTATAAGTCTCTGCTACTTCAGTTTTAAGCATATTCCAACCTTTCTTCAAGTTGATGTCATAAACTATTATAAGCTCAACAGTATTTTCCATGTCTATGGTATAGCTCGTGGTTTTGCATATACCATTTACAGAAGCATCTTCATTTACATAAAAGAAATTGATGTAAAATCCCTTTACAAAATCTTTTTTACCCAAGGCAAAATAGCTTTCACTAAAAGCTTTAGAACTTGTTATGCGGAATTTTCCGTAAAGTTTTTTGGCCTTGACATCAGCTATATAGAAGCTTCCCCGGGTTGCCAATTTTTGGATGTTTATATCAGCGTTTTCAGTTTTTACATCGTCTGAGTTACAGTAGAAAGTCTTGTTTACGGTTGTGCTTGTAATTCTTAAATTGCCTTTGTCTTGTTCCAAAGATGCTTTTATGGTGTTTGCTAGTCCATCTTTTAACTCAATATCCAAATCGCCTTCCTCTGAAACGCGACCGATAATAACAGGTTCGCTCAAAGGCAACACAATTTCAGCTTCAGGATGTTCCCAATTTTCAATCTGACCTTTGTAGGTGTTTTGGGCATTAAGCATGATTGTAAAGATTAAGCCAAGTAGGCTTATTATATTTTTAAAGTTGAGTGGCATGTACATGGTGTATTTTGAAAATCAATATATTTTGTAGTATTAAATTAAACCCTAACCGACGAAAGCCTTGATTATCTTTAGTTTTCGATTGTTTACCCATCTATATTTTGCGGTTGTATTACTTTGATTTAAATTGTGAGGCTAATTCTAAACATTTTCAAGCTTATTACAGATTTAAATAGATTGGTTCTAAAGGGGCTTAGCAATAATCAGGGTCTAATTTGAAAAACTAAATTTTAAATCTTACACCAGCGCCCAGCACCAATTGACCGCCATCTATGATAACATATTTGAGTTCTGCAAAAGGTGTAATTCCACTGCCAATGTCAAAATTTGCACCACCACCTAAGTTAAGACCAAAGCGGCCGTCTGAACCTGAGATATCATTCCCAAAACCTCCAAAAACATCATCATCAATACTGGTTTCTACACTTGAATAGTTTAGACCTCCAATAGCATAAATAGACATACTCGATTCTTGCAGTAGATAATAGTTGGCGTTGGCATTCACTTCAAACCAGTTTATATCTACAGGGCCTTCAGATTTGGGTAAATAATAAATGAACGATGGTGAAATCGTTAAACTTTCCATGATTGGAAATTCTGCATTGGCACCAATCCCAATATTTTCTATTTCGGTACCATAAGCTAAAAAGGCACCAAGTGTAGTGTCTTCCTGAGCTTTTACAGCTGAGGGTAAGACCAATAATATGGCTGTAATTAATCCGAATAATTTTGTGTTTGAAGTCATAATATTTGCTTGTTAGAGTTAAATTTTATTGTTTTAATATTGTGCTTTGAGCAATGCCATTAGCTTTGCTTAAATCTACTAGGAGTTGAATTATTCGAATTCTGAACAATCTAAGGTATTGATTTGTTGTTCTGCTTCATCCAATTGGTTTTGATATTGACTATTATTGGCAATTAGAATACATCCTTGGAGTATTTCAATGTAATCGAGATACACTTGTCTTACTGCTTCACAATTAGCTTCTGTGGGGTTTTGTGCAAATACAGTATTTGCATTTCCTAAATCATCTAAGATTGCTGAAATATCATTTTCACACATATTTACAGGATTTTGATCGGTTCCATTGTCATCATCGCTTGAACACGAGAGTGTAAAAATTAAGCATAAACCGAATACTAAAGTTTTTGTCATGGTTTTCATAATTGTTTGTTTTTAAGGGTTAAAAATTATTTTGATACAAATTTGAAGTAAATGCTTTTTGAACCCTATAAACTATGTAACCAAGGCTATAACTATTGTAACATAATCTGAAAATCAGGTATTTATAAACTCTAAAGGTGTTTTTCCATAGGCTTCTTTAAAGCTTTTAGAAAAATAAGAAGGTGAATTGAAGCCACAAGCGTATGCGATTTCAGACACATTATAGTCTGATTTTTGAAATAATGTACAAGCGTATTTTAATCGTTGCGATTTTATAAATGCAGTTGTGCTTAAACCGGTTAAGGCTACAAGTTTGCGGTGAAGTTGCATCCGGCTCATGCCTAATTGCTTACAGAACGTTTGAGCATTGAAGTCTGATTCTGTTAAACGCTCATCCAGAATAGATTGAAGTTTGTCCAGAAACTGTTTATCGGTATCTGTCACCGCGATGTCTGTGGGTTTTAAAACTGAATTTTGCTGGTATCTTTTCTGAAGATTACGTCTGACTTCAATGAGCTTTTGAACCCGGATTTGAATTTTTTCAGGATTAAACGGTTTTAAAATATAATCGTCTGCTCCGGTTTTTAAACCTATCAATTCGTTCTCTTCTCCACTTTTAGCCGTGAGTAGAATGATGGGTATATGAGAGGTTTTTTCATTATTTTTTAAGGTTTTACACAGGGTAATACCATCGACTTCCGGCATCATGATGTCAGAAATGATAATATCAGGAATGTGTTTTAATGCTTTTTCTATACCTTCTTGACCATTTTCGGCTTCTAAGACTTCGTATTTGTTTCCAAATAAACCTTTTAGGAATAAAAGCATATCCTTATGGTCTTCAACAATAAGAATGATGGGGTTTTCTGTTTTTGAATTAAAATCAGACTCATCTTGTATAAGAGCTTTCTTCAAATCGTAGTCAGTGGGTTCATGGATTTCACTGTCATCAAATTGTTCTTTCTCAATGGGCAGGTTGACTCTAAATTGAATGGCTTTTTCTTCTACATATTCTGCATAGACATTGCCTTTGTTTAAGGTGGTCAATTCTTTTATAAAAGATAACCCAATGCCAAAACCCTCGCTTTTTGTATCGGTTTGGTAAAATCTTTCAAATATTTTATCGATATCCCGCTCTTCAATAGCATGGATATCATTTTGAATTGTTATGAGCAATACGCCGTTTTCTGTTGAAATATTCAATTGAATTTGACCATTTTTTGGGGTGTATTTTATGGCATTGCTCAATAAGTTGTTTAAAATTTGGCCCGCAACTCTTTCATCATACCATGCAAATGACTTAACCTTAATATTTGTATCGAGCTTTAATTTTTTTGTAACGGCCAAAGGCACAAAAGAAGAAACAATAGACTCTAAAAAGAGTTTTAAATTGCTGTGGGATATTTTTAGTTTGATAAATCCTGATTCCAGTTTAGAAAACTCCAAAAGCTGATTTACAAGATTGGTTAACCTGTCCGCATTTTTTTCCACCATATTGAGCTCCTTCTTGACTTCAGGTTTTAAATTATTATTTTGCAGTTGTTTCTTTATAGGCGCAGATATCAATGTCAACGGCGTTCTGAATTCGTGAGATAGATTGGTGAACAATTTGGTTTTAAAATCACTGATTTGTTTGAGGCGCTCTGTTTTTTCGTGTTCCAGGTTGAGTTCAAGTTTCATTTGCCACCGTTGTCTTAAGTAATTATAAATTAAATACGTAATCAACAGCACAAACAATACATAAAGGATAATTGATTTGTTGCTGGCATACCAGGGTTTCAAGATTTGAAAAGAAAATTCTGTCGGTTTAGTATTCCATATATTATCATAATTACTGGAAATGATTTTAAAGGTGTAATCACCGGAAGGCAGGTTGGTGTATCTGGCAAAATTGATATTGGAGGCCTTACTCCAATTCTCGTCATAGCCTTCTAATTTGTAACTGAATAGATTTTTATGTGGCAAAGAAAATTGGAGACTGGAAAAGGTAAACGTCATGGTATTTTGAAAGGACTTTAAGGTCAATTCTTCAGATAAATTCATGTCCTCATCATTGACTTCAAGCTTTGATATAACAGTTTTAGGGGGTTGGGCGTTGTTTTCGATATCTAAAGGATTTAGCCAATAAAATCCATCTAAAGCACCAAAATAAATATTGCCGTTTTTAGCTTTATGATATGCGCCTGTATTAAATTCTATAGACAGACCATCGTAGTTTGTATAGTTGGTTATTTCAGGTTGTTCGTCCCAAGTTCTTGGTGGTGTAAATCGAGAAATCCCTTTGTTAGAACTGAGCCAAAAATGTCCTTTTGAGTCTGGCATAATAGCATAAATAACATTGTTAGCCAGGCCTTGCTCCATATTGTAAGTGTAGGTTTTTTTAGTTTTTAAATCAATGGCTTTAAGACCCAGACCGGCAGTGCCAATCCAGAGTATATCATCGTTTTGATAAAACAATGATTTGATGCTGTAGTTTTTTTGAACCTGCTTATCATCTGTAAAAAGATATTGACTAAAATCTTCATAATTGCCAGTGATTGTGTTTAATTTTAAAATCTTTTTGTCATCCGTGGCTATCCATAAATAATTTTTTTCAGCATCTATTACAACCCTAATGTTATCACTGGGAAAATTTGAGGTTTGTTGAGAAAATTGTTTGATAATGCCTTTGCTTTTATCAAATTGCAAGAGTCCATATTGTCGAGTCGCTAACCATATTTTTGACGCATAGTCTTCATGAATTCTCCAAATGGTATTGACGTCTAATTTGGCAGAAAGATGATTTTTATATGGAAAAATTCTACCGCTTTCATCCATAATATGCAAGCCACCACCTTGAGTGCCTATCCATAAATCTTGATCCTTATCGGTGTATAAACTCATGATTCTGTCGCTGGACAAACCAAAATCATTTTCGGTTTTGAGATAGGTTTTCCAGCTTTTATCCTTGGGGTTAAACCTCGTTAACCCTTTACCACTGGTACCAATCCAAACAAAACCATTGTCATCTGTCACGATAGACCTTACAACATCAATATTGATATTTTCTGGGGTAAGATTATGGGTGTAGTAATTGAATTTATCGAGATATTCATCATAATAACTCGCTCCTGCACCATCGGTTCCAAACCACAACACCCCAGATTGGTCTTCATAAATGGACAAAATATCATTGTAGTGAATGGCTTTGGGATTATTTTTTTGAACAGTAAAATTTTTGATAGTGTTGGTTTTAAAATCAACTTTATACAAGCCTTTGCCATAGGTTCCCAACCATAAATTGAGTTTTGAATCGATATAAGAGTTAAGAATATATAAATCCGAAAAGTTTTCAGCATCATCGATTGTTGAAGCTTCAAAGGCTTTAAAATCGTCATCTTGTTCAGATTTCACCCACAAGCCTTGACCATAAGTCCCGGCATATATCTTGTTTTCAGCATCTATACTGATAGTGCCGAAATGCAGAGGTGTTTTTGAATCTGTTTCAAAGGTGTTTAGGTTGTTTAAATTATAGGCTATCACTTTCCCTTTACACCCCAACCATAGTGTACCGCTTTTATCTTCGGAAATGCTGTAAATTCTTGAAGTGCGTTCAGGTTTTAAAACCTGTTGGATGTGACCAGTAGTTTTATCTTTTCTGAATAAACCCTTTTCATAAGTGCCAAACCAATAGTTGAGGCGGGTATCTTGATAAACAACACTTATATCTTTTAACTCTTCTATGGGCGTGAATTTATCACGATTTGGATTGTAAAGATGAGGGATATTCGAGCTAGGAATAATCCAAATTTTGTCTTCCTTATCCCGGTAAACTTGACCTAAATCGCTGTATTCTACATTGGTGATATCTGTAAAAAGGAAGTTGTATTTTTTAAAGTTCTGCCCGTCATATTTGTTTAAACCATCCTGAGTCGCCATCCACAGATAGCCAATGGAATCTTGAGTCATGGAGATGACAGAGTTCTGAGAAAGCCCTTCTTTGACAGAAAGTTGCCTGAATGATATTTCGGATTGGGCATTCAAATTACCGGGAAAGCAAATTGTACTTATTATAATTATAAATGCTAAATTGAATTTAAAATGCATCTTTCTAAAGATTGATAATAAAAGTAGTTAAAAAATTAATATTTTAACTGGTTAAAAAAATTGCTTTCAAGGATTCCAATAATAGAAGGTTTATAAATATATGAATATCAATTGATAATTTTGTAAATAGTATACAACAATTTACTTAAGCTTAAAATATAAAATAAAGGTGAAATAATTTTATTGTTATTTTGCTAGGAATGTTTCTTCTCAATAGATTGATTACTTGGCTAGTATAATTGAACTAAACATTCAAAAACCATATAAAAATTCTACCTATTGTTATGTTATACTTGCACTTTTAGGATTTTCACCATATTGGTTTTGACCGTGATCACTATCAGTTATCATGAGTACGAGAAGCCAAATTCCTTCTACAACAGGAATCAAGCCAACCAGTAAGGTCCAACCGCTTTTTCCTATGTCATGAAGTCGCCCGAAGGAAACTGCTATACCCGGTATTAATACCAATAAAATATAAAGCCCGTATACTACTCCTATTCCAACTTCAGGATTTGCTAGGATATTATCCAAGATTACCGCTACTAATGCAAAATGAAATTGAACAATAAATACATCCAATATTCTTTTCGTCTTGCTCTCCCACTAAAATTTGCATACTCATTTAAACACTTTAATTACCATTTCATAATATTGATTTTTAAAGTATAAAACTAAGGAAAAATATTACGCCAGAAGTTTATTGATTTATTATATCATTTACCGCTTGATCAATCTTTTATTGATCTTATAGTTCAGGCTTCAAACTTCTCCCAATCTTGATTTTTATCAGAATGAAAAAGATCGCCTAAGAAATAAACTTGTTGTGGTTGGTATTTTTGGAGTAGAAGATCTAATCGTTTATAATTTTGACTGCCGATACCTTGTGGAATCGCCGCGCCGTTTTTTCTAAAATGCTCCGTTTTGCCCAGATGAACATCCGCGATGAACAAAGCCTGATATTTAGGCCAGAACAAAGCGCCCAAAGCGTCTAATTGGAAATCTTCCTGATGGATTTGAATTTGCATAATGAACCGCAAAAATAACGGATTACTTCCTTAAACGATCTTAAAAACTTATTTATCAGAAAGAATGTTTTTTTAGTTTATATATTTTGTTGATGTTTTGTGAAGTTGATGGCATTTATATTTTTTTAGGCTTCAAATTGATGTGAACTCACCACAAAGTCACAGAGTGCACAGAGCTACTAAGTTTTTTTAATTTTAATTCGACTTAGATTTCAATTCAAATCTATCATTCATCGCTTGATCAACCGTTTATTGATCTTATTATGTTGTGTTTCTATCTGCAAAATATAGACGCTGCTGCTAAGTTGGCTAATATCCAGTAAGCCTTCATTTGAAAAAGTTTTGATCAACTGGCCTTTGATGGAGTAGAGTTGGAGGCTTTTTATTGTGGCATTAGATTCATTGATGATCTCAACGCGGTCATCAGCCGGATTAGGCGATAGCTTGATGTTCTCCGCCTTAACAAAATCTGTTGTGCTGAGCTCATCCACAATTTCCGTGGAAACCGTATTGGTGATGATTGGTGCGTTAAAATCAAAAAAGATATAGGCTTTATTTTCTATGATATCACCGATTTGCACATCAGATTTCGGTTTGATTTTAAAACTGACATGACCATTACTTCCTGGTTCATCAATAGCTTCATAAGGTAAATTGATATTTTCAAAAATAAAATTGATTTCTTCTTGCTCCACTAACTCTAAGCGGTAATTATGGCTGGAATTGATGGGTTGAAAGGTTGTCCAATCCAGTTTATCGCTGATGGTATCGGTAATAGTTACATTAATCGCATTGGCAGTTCCTACATTTTGAAAGCGGATTTTATAGTCGAGATATTCATCGATTTTTTCATCAGGGATTTGTTCGCCTTGCGTGACCAGTTTATCATTCGGGTCGAAGGAGTTAATTACGGTTTGTGTATTACCGACTGTATTATTTGCAGGATTTGCCTCATTGGCGCTTGGGGTCACTTCGGTC
>Ga0102930_1000790_pt1 | contig 10564 bp, 20 predicted proteins | sample SalPon1_B_H2O_MG_FD_84514 | JGI IMG/M metagenome (GOLD analysis project Ga0102930, IMG submission 84514) | Salt pond water microbial communities from South San Francisco under conditions of wetland restoration - Salt Pond MetaG R1_B_H2O_MG | ecosystem: Environmental > Aquatic > Non-marine Saline... | reverse complement strand
ATGGAGGACAGTGGAAAAAAGCAAAAAGAAATAATGAAGATATCCTAAGAGAAGTAAAAAACCTTGGTATAACTAAACTAAAAGTAGAATTCATGGGTACTTACACTGATTTAATATAACCCAAAAAGGAAAGAAAATGAAGAAGTTTTTTAAAGAAACTAAAAATCCATCTATGGATGAACTAGTTCAATGGTTTTATTATAATTATCCGGACCTGGCAAGGGATATGTCAAATACCTCTCATGCCGCATATCCGGATAGACCCAATCCATTTCATCTTGAGGGAGATGTCCTAACTCATACAATGATGGTATGTCAGAATGCTAAAAATTTAAAGAAAACAAATAAAATTGCAGCTTTGTTGCATGATATAGGTAAGCCTCTTTGTAAAGAAGTAATAGATGTTATAGAAGGGGTGAAACCAGAGAACTATTATAGTAAATTTCCTAAATTATATAATGAATATAAAGAAAAACATCCTCTTAATGAGATAACCTTTATGGAATACCTTGATTTAAATAGAAAAAGATTTAAAACCAGATTTATAGGCCATGAAGGTGTTTCTGTGTATTTAAGTATAGATATCTTAAAAAATCTACAAAAAATTGGTATAATTACAAATGAAGAAATAAAAGAAATAATTACAATTATTGGTCTTCATGGGGAGCTTTTTAATTATATTAAAGACTCAAAAGAATACAATTCAAAAAAATTAATTCAAAAATGGAAAGGCATACCAGATATTTTTAGGGATTATATAGAACAAGTTAAATGCGATTCAAAAGGTAGATTTTCTATTAATACAAATGAAAGGACTAACTCAGGAGATTTAATTGGAAGTGAACTTTTTGGAAATAAATTCTTTAATGCATTAAAAGATGAACATCAAAAATTCATGGAGAATAAAAATGAAAATCTACCAACCCTAACCCTTATGGTAGGAATACCGAATTCTGGTAAAAGTACTCTTGTTAAAGAAATGAAGAGCAAATATATTATAAGTAGAGATTCTATTCTTGTTGAATATGGAAAAGAAAAGTACAATCTAGATGATTATAATGAAATATGGAAAACATTAAGCCCTAAAGATCAACAAGAAATAGATAAAATTCTACAAAAGCAATTCATGAAGGCATATAAAGAAAAAGTAAATATTGTTATAGATATGACTAATACTTCAAAAAAGAGTAGAAAAAAATGGGTGAATGCAGCAAATGGTTATTATAAAAAAGCTATTGTTTGTCTAACTGACTACCAAGAAATTCTACACAGAAATACAAATAGAGAGAACAAAATCATACCAAGAAGTGTTATAGAAAGAATGATGAAGTCATTTACTATTCCTCTATATGATGAGATACATGAACTAGAATTTATTTTTCAATAAAAATTAAAAGGAGTTGATTTGAAAGAACAAGAAAAACTAGATGATGCAGAAATAGTTTCATTGGATGAACTACAGGAATATGAATTCAAAAATGGTTATTTAATTCACAAAGAAAGTGGTAAAGAATATATTAAGGTATACGAAGGAACATCTTACGCTTATTTAAATAAAAGGGATAAATAATGAATACAGTTAATTTTGAAATTTTACCTAGAAAATTTGTTAAAGGTGACCAAGCTTTTGAACTTTTTTCAAATAAAGATGGAAATATTGAAATAAAAACACACATAGTTGAGGAAATGGGTTATAAGTATGTTAAAGAAGGTGAAAAAGAATATCTTTATCCTATTATAAAAACAGATAAAAACTCTTTCATTTCCGAGAATTCTTTTAAAACACAAGATGAATTGAGTCAAAATATAATTAAAGAAATTAGACATGCAAGGTTTTTTTAAAAAATGATATAAGTGCCTGGTTTTAGAATAAAATTTATAAGAATAGGAGGATAGAATGGAAATATGTGTATTATCTGATTTGCACTTGGATTTTTGGGTTAAACCCAATTTAAGTACAGATAAACAAAAAGAAAAAATAAAAGAATTCATTTATGATTCACAGCCCTATAAGGCTGATGTTTTAATTATGCCTGGTGATATATCACATTATCCAAAACAAATAGAAATGCTGTGCATAGTATTAAAAGAAATGAATCTATGGAATAAAATTTTATTAACTTTTGGTAATCATGAGATGTATTTGGTTTCTGGAAACCAAAAGAGTGATTACAGAACATCATGGGATAAAATATTACATATAAAAGAACTTCTAGAAGATATAGAAGATGTTCATTTTATGGATGGTGATTTAGTACAATATAAGGGTATTAATATAGGTGGATTTGGTTCATGGTATGATTTTAGTTATGGTATAGATAATTTTAATGAAACAAAGGAATCAATGCTCCTTAACTGGAAAAAAATAATGAATGACTCTAATTATATAAAAGGTGATAAAATTGTAAGTGAATTAATGCCTTCACCAATGTATACTAGTTCATATAGTAAGATTTATAATTTTCATCCATTGGATTTTTTTGAAAAAGAGAAAAAGAAACTTCTTAAAATTCTGCCTCATGCGGATATAATGTTTTCTCATATAGGACCAGTTGTTCCCGAATTACCTCTTAAATTTAAAAATCTAGTAACAGGATTCTATTATTTCAAGGGTGAAGAACTTGTTGAAAAATATAAACCAAAGATGTGGTTTTTTGGGCATACACACGATTTATATCACTTTAATTATGCCAATACTGAGTTCCTTTGTAATCCAGTGGGATATCCTGGAGAAAAAGCCAATGCAAAAATAGTTGGGTTAGAATTTCAATAAAGTGAAATAAATTAAGATTTTTTAAGTGAAAATATAGTAAAATATAAAAATAAAAAAGAAAAGGATAGAAATGAGTAATTTTATTAGTTATAAAGATAATAAGATAATTAATATAGATAATGTTTCAAATATTGCAATAGACAATTGTTCAAATAATAAAAAAGTTATTTTTAATTTAGGTTATTCTATTAAAGTATTTGATGGAAAAGTAACAAGTGATTATGTTTATTGGAAGTTCGATTCAGATATTGAACTAAAAGAAATTGTTAATAGATTTCTACCAAAAATTAGGCATTGGATTCACCCAGCTTACGATAATCATCATTATATTAATCCAAGTAGTATATCAAGTATTAAATTCGAGGATAGGAAATATAGAGTTATTTTTAATCTTAATTATTCAACAAGCATTCCAAAGAATATAGATAAAATTACTGGTGACTTTGAATTCTTTGATTTCAATGATTATAAAGATTACACAGAATTCTGTGAATATGTTAAAGATGAACTAAATATAAAATAAAAGGATAAAAAATGGATGAAATTAATGAAATAGTAGAAGGTCTACAAGATGAGAATAATACAGAAGACACACAAGACACACAAGATTTGGAAAAGGATAAAAAAGACATTCCTAATCCTGAAGAAAAAGTAAAACAAAAACAGGAAGATAGATCAAAAATTGATGGTTTCTTAACTAATAGAGATGCAGAGGAAGAAGACCTTATTCTTGATTTTGCAAAAGCAATTCTAAAACTAGAAATAGAAATTAAAGATATTAAAGATGATATTAAAGAAGTAAAAAACGATGCAAAAGAAAATGGAGTACCTGTTACAAAAGTAAATAAAGCTCTTGCAAATATTAAAAAGATGATGAAAGAAGATTCTCTTGATGCAAAAGAAATTAATAATATTCAGTCAAAACTTATTGAAGATATAGATGTTAAAGCTATGATGACAGAATTAACTGAAAAGAAAAAATAAAAGGATAGAATATGGAAAATTATCTTGATGAACACGAAATACTAGATGATATTTCAGATGATAATTTGATACAAGAAATTATGTATAGAGGTTTAGAAGATGGACTAAGTAGTGAACTAAAAACTGATTTCACGGGTTTGGAGGTTGTTGAATATATTGAACAAACCCTTGGCACCAGAGAAAAAGAAGAATTTTTTAAAGAAATGATTAATTCAATGGAAAGAGAAAGTTATGATGCACTAAAAATTGGTATTAAACAATCTATTTGGGAATAAATATTTTAAAAGGTGCAACAATGGGATTTTTTAAAGACATAGGAAACAGTTTTAAAATAAAGAAATTCATGAAAAATGAATTCAAAGATATGAATAAAGATAACGTGATACAAAAGTACAAAGTTGTAATAGATAAAGCTAAAAGCATGGATTTCACAGCAGGTACTCTTGATAATGTTCTTGAGGAAATTTTAGAAGAATTTGAGAAATTCATAAAATACAATGATGATATTCCCAGAAATAAAGAAGAAAACCTTCTAGGTGAAATATACAGAGTTTAGATAAAGAGTAACAAAAATAAAGATATTAAAGGAATTTCTATAAAATTCTTAGAATTAAGGTAACTTTAAAGTTCTTTTGATATAATAGTATTATATAAAGAATAAAAGGATAGAATATGAGAAAACTTGCTAGTATTAGAAAAATAAAACAAATAAAAGAACATAAAAATGCCGATGCTTTAGAAATTGCTGTTGTTGATGGATGGCAATGTATTGTTAAAAAAGATGAATTCAAAGAAGGTGATTTAGGCATCTATTTCGAAATAGACTCATTTTTACCTATTAGAGAAGAATTTGAGTTCTTAAGAAAATCATGTTATAAGAAAATGGGTGATAAAGAAGGTTTCAGACTCAAAACGGTAAAATTAAGAGGTGAGATAAGTCAAGGTTTGATTCTTCCTATGATTACACTAGAAAAATTCATGGAATATGAAGACTACATTAACCTAAAAGAAGGTGATGATATCACGGAATTATTAGGTGTGCAAAAATACGAACAACCCTTTCCAGCAAAATTAGCAGGAGAAGTGCTTGGTAATTTTCCTGGTTTTATGCCTAAAACATACCAAGAGCGTATACAAAACCTTTATGATGAATATTCCTTGGAATACAAAGATGTTGAATTTGAAGCTACAATTAAATTAGATGGTAGCAGTATGACAGTATTCTGTATAGATGATAACTGGAATGATAAAGAAAGAGTAAAATTTCAAAATAGATATATAGGGGTGTGCTCCAGAAATCTAGAATTAAAAGAAAAAACAGGAAACACTCTTTGGGAAGTTTTTAATAATTTTAAAGAAATATTTGTTGAATACTGCATTAACAACAAAAGAAATCTTGCACTTCAAGGTGAAATTATGGGACCTGGAATCCAGGGCAATAGAGAGAAACTTAATAAACACGAATTCTATCTTTATGACATTTTTGATATTGATAAGCAAAGATATCTATCACCAACAGAAAGATCAGAAGTGAATAAAGAATTAAATTTAAAAGAATGTCCTGTTGTAGAACATGTAAAAATTCTAAATAAAAGCCTTGAGGAAATTCTTGAATACGCAGAAGGTGAAAGCATTAATCACAAAACCCGAGAAGGAGTTGTATTTAAAGCTAATATAGACGGTGAACATATTTCTTTTAAAGCTATTAGTAATAAATTTCTTTTAAAAGGTGGATCGTGAAAGATTTCAAGGGATTGGCTTTTTTAGAGTCCATTAGAGATTGTAGATTAGAGGAAATGTCTTTTAACACCAACAGTGCTATAGTTTTTAGTAAAGAGTTAACTGATCTTTTTAAGAAAATTAAAAAAGATGTTAAATTTCTAGAAGTACACGTTTTTAAAATAGACGAAAATATAGACTATTTAATTTTATCCTTTTTTAGAGACGGTTTTTTAGAAGTACATTTTCATCATTATAATAAAAAACTTAAAAGAGTTATAAGTTTTGCAGAAACTAAAACAAATTCTTCTGCTCAAGAAATATTTTCTGCTGTTATAACACATGTTTTAAAAAGAGTTAAGAAAGACAATCCGGCAGCTATTAAAATTATAGGAGAGGAAAAAAGATATATTCTCTATAAGAAAATAGCTGATTATGTAGTCAAAAAGTATCTAAAAAGTTTTGTTGTAACAGATACAAATGAATTCTTAGAAGAAATAGATTCCAGAGGAAATAAATTAAAACTAAAAAGCTTCACTTTGGAATCCAAAAACACAATAGAAACATCACAGTTATTTGATAAATTAGGTGTTTTTGATATTCTTGAAAATAAGTAAAGGATAAAAATGTTTTCTAGACATCCGGAAATCAACCAATTATTGGCAGAAAAATATGAATTAAGAGATAAATTAGAATGTGCTGATCCATTTAACATTGATTCCCCTGAACTTCTAAATGATCTTGACAGATTAGAAAAAATAAACACTTATTTATCAGAAATAAGAAATTCTAGAAAAGATTTAGAAATTAAACAGGAATTTATTTAGATTTAAGTTTATTTTAGTATAATAGTATTATATAAAGAAAAAAAGGAGAGAAAGATGAAAGCAGATATTATGAGTAAAGAGCAAATAGAAGATTTAGCACAAACATTTCTAAAAGTAAAAAATGGAGATGTGAACGAAGCTAAAACTTTAATTTCAAACTCAGGATTAATCCCTGAGATACAAGAAAAAATATTTTTTGTTTTGGATGGTGAAAAATGAGCATGAGTGTAATTTTAGTAAAAGAGGGTGTGGTTACCACACCCAATGGTGTTAAAAAAGATTTTTCTAAAACCTTTGACTTAGTTCAGTTAGGTACTTCTTTATCAGAGAAAATAGTTCAAAAAGAAAACATTGAAGACCAACTTCTTGAGTATGAGAATTCTGTACATCATATGTTCGAAGACGAAATAACAAGAATTTTCAAAAATGAAGAAGATAAAATAAAATTTATGTTAGATGATGATAGAAGTGTTCCTTACGAAGAAAAAGTAATTACTGCTGAAGAACAACTTCAAGATCATATGAAAGAAATAAGAAATTTTATACATGAAGCACATTTTGAAGGTTTTGATGTTGGTTTTTCACTCATTTAAAACCGTTTTTTAAAATAAAGGATAGAAAATGAAAAAGATTGTTATTTTATCAACTATAGCAGTAATCTTTATTGGTGTGCTTATTAATAAAACCATGGAAAAACAAGACAGAGTAAAAAGTGGTGAAATAAAAATAGAATGCAATCTAAATGGTTACTATAAGACCATTGATCCAAATAAAATAAACCACTATGATTTCCAAAGAGGTAATGCAGAATTTACTAATGGGTATTCTAGAAATTGCAGGGTGGTTAAATAGAAAAGTAGTAGATTAAAGAAAATACGGAATAAGCTGAAGCCTTTAAAGAAAGCAAATTATACCAAAAAGGAATATTATGAAAAAAATTCTAACAGGAATTATGGCTATTGGTTTGATGGTTGGTGCTAGTGCTAGTGATATCAAAGAACACTTTGAAATTGAATACATGACCGGCTGTGTAGATGTAGGTGAAAACTATACGCTTGCTCAAAGCACTGCCTACTGTATGTGTCAATGGCAAGGAGTTGAGGATAGATACACGGATGATGAATTATCTAGGATTAACAACGCTAATAAGGGTTCAGAAACACTTAATGAATTCTTGGATTACCTAAATAATAGAGGTGACTTTTGTCTTAGTAAGGCAGGAGAATATTAAAAATATCTGAACTAATCATAGGAGGTACTTTTGTGCCTCTTTTAATTGGTTCAGAAAAAGGAAATAAAAATGAAATCTTTTCAAGAATTTGCTCTTGAAACCCAAATAGATTTAGATATACAAAATGGTATTCCAATAAATGTCACTGAATCAGTAGAAATATCAGACCAAATTCTTGAAGGTATAATTAAAACAGATTTTGAATTTCCTAAGAATTTTGATATAAGTAAATATAACTATAAAAATGTTAATGAGCTTTCTTTTGAATATTTTCACTTAGGAATAATTTTTTATTTTTCTGAAGTGCACCCTAGATTTGCCTACACAGAAGCTGGTAGATACAACAATAGAATCTACATTAATCTAAGCAGGGCAAATACAAAAACTCTTATAGAAAGAACAATAAACCACGAACTTATTCACAGGGTTCAACTTGAAAGGTCTCAACACAAAGACAATATTTCTAGAATTAAAGCTTCTTTAAAAGGTAATTTAACAAAAGATGAAAAGTTCTATGTTGATTATGGAAATTATTTTGAATTAATGGCTTATGCTTATACCTACATAGATTCGGGTGTAGAAATGGGTTTGGACATAAAGAAAATTCTAAATAGAGATGATAAAATATTCAAAAAGCTTTTGAAACACAAAAAATTCAAGAAATATCTATATTGGTATTGGGAATATCTTAGTAAAATTTAATCCTAATTTAATCCTAATTTAATACTATTTTAAGAAAATTTTGGTATGATATAAATATAAAGGATAGAACATGAAAAAAGAATTACCAGAATTAGGACTTTGTTGTTTATTCAAAGAAGAACCTATAAAGTTCAGAACATATACATTTAAAAAAATTTCCAGTATGGAAAATAGTGAAGCTAGAGAAAAAATACTCACTGTATGGGATAACAACATTGAATCTCTACAAAAGGCTTTTAATTATTGCAAAGAAAATAACATATCTTCTTATAGAATAGGTTCTGATATTTTTCCACAGTATGATAGGGTTCTATATTTACTATCAAAAAATGACATAGACATATATCAAAAGAAACTACAAGAATTAAACACCCATGATTTGGTACTTAGTATGCACCCAGGACAACATGTTAACATGGGTTCTCCTAAGCCAGATGTAATTCAAAATTCAATTATAGATTTAAAGTATCATTATATGTTTGCTAAAAATTTAGACATAAAAGAAATAAATATTCATCTAGGTGGTGCCTATGGAGATAAAGAATCAGCTAAAAAACGTTTCATACAAAACATGAGTGAGTTACAAAGAGATTTACTAGATAGAATAACTATAGAGAATGATGAGCTCAATTATGACGTACATGATTGCATAGAGGTTGCTAAAGCACTAGGTATAAGAGTTACTTATGATATTCATCACGAGCGTTGTTATGCTCTAAAAAGAGGTTATAGTTATTTAGAACATGAATTAGCACAGAAAAGTTCTTTTAATTGGAATGGTCATCAAAGGTTACATATTTCCACACCCAGATATGGTTATTCTACACCTAGTAAAAGCAGGAGTCATTCTGACTACATTAATCCTAGTAGTATACCACAGTGGGTTTTTTCTAAATGTTATCATATAGATGTTGAAGCTAAATACAAAGAGAAAGCAATTTTTAAATTAAGATCAAAATTAATGAAAGGTAATAAATGAAATATAACCCGTATTCAGTATCAAAAATAAGCACATATCTACAATGTCCCAATAAATTCAAGCTTAAGTACATTGATAAAATAAAGGTGCCTTTTGAAACAAACAAGGCTTTAATAAAAGGTAAAATCATACATGAAATCCTAGAAAATAATTTCAATTATGATGTTTCTTTTAAACCCTCTGAAGTATATACAAAAGAGGATCACCAGAAAACACTAAAACTGGTTAAAGAGTTTGAGGAATCAGACCTTGGAAAAATGACAAAAAATCTACAAAAAGTGGGTATCCCTGAGGAAGATTTTGCTTTTACTCTGGATAAAGAACTGGTGGGATTCTGGGATAAAAATGCTTTTCTAAGAGGTAGTGCTGATTTATATCTTACTAAAGAAAATTTAGGTGTTATTATTGATTATAAATCCGGTAAAGACAAATCTAATGATGAAAGTTTCGGTATAAATCAAGCCAAAATGTATGCTATATATATGTTTTTAAAATACTCTGAAATAGATATTGTTAAAGCTAGTTTCTTTTTTATTGAACACGGTACTAGAAAAACTATAGAATTTTATAGAGATAATTTAGAAAGATATATTCAGGACTTTAAAGACCTAGTTAGAATAGCTGAAAAAGACTCCGAGTATATAAAAAGAACTTCACCTTTATGTGATTACTGTGAGTTTTTTCATCATAAGCACTGTGATGGAAAGGATGAACCTTTCCATATTTCCACAGGAGGATTGCCCTTCTAGGGCATTCCCACTTTTATTTAATTTTCATTTTTTCAAGAGCTTTTTTAGCCACTTCTTTACCACCCATTGATTTAACAATTTTCTTAAATCTCTTTTCCAGGTCTTGAGAATTATTAACATATTCTTCTGCTTCTGGACCCGAAGTCCTACCTACTTTTCCAACAGGACTTTCTTGTAATTGGTTTAAAATATCATTGAATTTTTTCATGATTACTCCTTTTTATTCTTCATAAAAAATAGAACTACCTGCTGTATATATAGTATATTCTTGACTAAAACCTGCACTTTCAAGGTCTTCTTTGGCTGGTTGAACATCTTTTCTTTTATACAATTCTATTTCTTTGCCTCTTTTAGTGGGATACTCTTGTTTAATTTTATATCCTGCATCTCTTAAATATTCTTCTGGTTTTTCTTTAGATGAACTTTCTTCTAATTCATGAAGCAACTCTTCAGCTTTTTTGTAGCCTATTTCTTCAACAATTTTTTCAAAATTATGAATTTCTTTTGAATGTGTATTTTGTTCTTCTGTGTTACTTGTGTTATTTTCTTTACTAATTTTTTTAGCAATATCTTTGAATGTCATATTTTTCTCCTGTTTAT
>Ga0102930_1000789_pt1 | contig 10565 bp, 1 predicted proteins | sample SalPon1_B_H2O_MG_FD_84514 | JGI IMG/M metagenome (GOLD analysis project Ga0102930, IMG submission 84514) | Salt pond water microbial communities from South San Francisco under conditions of wetland restoration - Salt Pond MetaG R1_B_H2O_MG | ecosystem: Environmental > Aquatic > Non-marine Saline... | reverse complement strand
GCAGGTATTTCCGAAAGGGCAAAACTGTTGAAATTGTAAGGGGCAGAAGTGGCGCTGCAGCCGGTACTGTCGGTTATCGTGACGGTGAAGTTCCCGTTTTGGGGCGCTACTAATGCGCTGTCGGTGGCATTGGGTAGTGGGTTGCCATTGACTAGCCACTGGTAGCTGACCCAGTGGTCCGGGACGCTGAGGGTGTCAAATTTCAGGCTGATCACCGGAGGAGTGACGTGGTGGACGTCCAACTGTACAGAGGCGCTATCGGTGCAGCCGTTGGCGTGGCGGAGCTGCAGCGTGTAAAGGTTACCGAGGCTATCGGGTTGAACCCAAATGGCGGCGCCGGTGTCCACGGGCTGGCCCATGGTGCTCCAGGTGGCACGGGCTATGGAATCGGTGGAATTCACCTGCAGCAGCAGGCTGTCGCTTTGGCAAATGGTGGTATCTGCGGTAGTGGAAATATCCGGCAGCGAATTTTGGGGGTAGATCGTGATGGAGTCGTACTCCCGGCACAGTCCGGTGTCGCTTATTTGCAGGGAGTAGGTTTTGGGTAGGGAGGCCGGACAGTGGGATAGCTGCGAGCCGGTGCCCAGGGTGCCGGCGGTATCGCGCCACACGAGCTGGTACTGATTGCTGTCCAGGGATGTGCTCAGGTTGACGCATCCTCCGGGGCAGAGGGAGTCTTGGTTGCTCTGGAGCTGGTAAGAAGGTAATGCCAGCGAATCGATAATTACCTGAGTGGTATCGGTATCCGAGCCTTTGGAGTTGGTGGCCGTAACCCAGTAGGTGGCTGCGCTGTCAGTGACAATAGTTTGCGTGGTATCGCCCGTGTTCCAGAGGTAGGTGGAACCGGGGTTTCCGGCATCGAGTACCACCTGGGAGCACACGCTGGTATCTTGAGGGAAACCAACTTTGGGGGGATTGATAAACTCATAGGGACCGATATCCGGGAATTGCGGGTGGCGGTATTTTCCCCTACTATCTTTGGGGAATTTGGGAAGTGGAAAAGCAGCACTGTCGATTTCCTTGGCATGGGAAAGCCCGGGCAGCAGAGAGTCAAACTGCGGTGGAGCAAATACCGAGTGCTGATCCCGGCCAGACTGCTGAAGCTGCGCCAGGTTGGAATCCGTAGGGGAGATGGCCCCCGTGGTGTGGAGTAAATTGTAATCGGTGGGATAGGAACAGGTGTCGTAAATATAGCCGCCGCTTTCATGGACGATGATGTTGTTGTACATCTTGACACCGGGTAAATCACAATCTGAGGATCTAAATACCGGGTGACTGGGATCGGTACTTTCAAAGCGGATGGTGTTATGAGCAAACACATCATCGACTAAAAACCCTGAGGTGTTTCCAAACAAAATAGCGGCACTTCCGACGGCGTTGTCGGCTGCGGAGAGAATGACATTATTTATGATATAAGAAGTGTCAAAACCGCTAGTCTTACGAATTTCCAGGGCATAGCCCTGTGCAAAAGTCTGGCTGCCATCGATGAAATTGTTGATCATGGTCATATTGCGGACCCCCACCAGCAGGATCATCCTCCGAATGCCCACACCGTCAAAGGTGCCGTAGAAATTGCAGTTAGAGATTTCGAAGTTTCGGAAATCAACCACTCTTAACGCATTTAAACCACCATGAAAATCGCAATTTTGGAAGGATATATTGTGGCTCGCCCTTGAAACAAAGCCAGTGAAGTCTTTTCGTGACCGTGTGAATAAACAGTTTTTCAACAAAAGATTTGAGTCTATTGATCCGCTCATTAAATATTTTTCGTGAACTGTATTATCAGACCCCTTAAAAACGCAATTTAAAAACTCAAAGGCATAGCCCTTCCTTATTGATACACACCGCTCATTGGGATCGGGCTCTTCAAATGTTAAGGATTTCAATCTTATATGGTTTGCGAAATTAAGTCCGAATAATGCTGCATTATCGCCACTATTTCCTCTTATAACAACCGACGAACTATCACCTGATTCCGATTGAAAGGTGATCCAGGAGGTATCTGAAGTGCCGGAAATGGAGTCCATCCTGATGGAATCGGTATAAACTCCGTTTCTGATATCAAAGGTCACGGGACCATTTATGCCCAGTGAATCCAGCGCATAAACGGCATCGCTCATTTTAGCATAGTCGGGATTCGTCCCGCCAATGGTGTAGGAGCCGGATAAAGGCTGGCCGGTTAATAAAAGCCCGCTGATCAGAAAAATAAATATTAACAATAGATGTTTCATGAAATATCCTTAACAAGGCCAAGTGAGACTATTTATGGTACTAAGCTTAGTATATTCTCATTTTTGCTGCTCAACCCCGAGGCGTTGATGACCTCTAGTTTGAAATGGTGATAAATAGCGCTTCCCTCATCGTCCTCAATAACCAGATCACTATCGGCTAAATCCGTACTGAGTAAAGGGAGTGTGAAGTCAGCAGCATTATCACCGGTTATTTGGTGTATTTTGTTCCAGTTGCCAGCGGCGTTCATTTTATAGAGGATATAGCTTCCGTTATGGACTGCTTTATCCCATTTTAAATTTACTCCCGTTATTGTAGAAGGGCTTCCCGTTGGCCCTGAGTATGTTGCCGTGAGTTCAGGAGCTACCGGCACCGTGTTATCCACAACATTGGACAATAGAATATCGGAAGGAAGGGAATCAATTAGCTCCGGGTCTCCGTCCTCATTGAGGATGGTCCTACAAGCTACTAGCCGGTAAAATAAAGGCTCCCCAAAGGGAATATCCCCAGCCAAATCAGCAAACTCGTCCTTTAACGGGTCATCCGTCAGATTAAATGGACCCTGTACAGCCATAGTACGGACAGACTTGGCATCTGCCGCCGTCAGAGCCCGGTAAACTTTGACATGCGTTACATTCTTGGCGGCCGCATATTGGCCAATTTCAAACCGCACCCCTGGTGAAATAGCATTGGTCGGATCGCCCGGTACACTTTCAATGACCTGAATGACAGGAGCACTAAAGGGCATGGAGTTTAGTATCCGAACCGGTTTTTCTATCTCGCTAAACGCACTGAATTTATAATCATTGGACAATTCCCGCGCTGAATAAAAATATAGATCCTGAGATGCACCATCGAGATTGTAATCGGTAAAACGCACTTTGGATCCTTCGCTGTCTGAAAACTTACTGGCCATGGGCGCCTGATCGAAGTCGGAAGAAGTAGGAGGAATGAGATTCCCATTCTCATCTCTGATATTTGGTTTTTTGGGAGATGTAACTTTACCACTTTGTAAGTACATGTATAAGACAGGTTGCTCGGTAAGCGGCACGAATGCGTTCATCATTTTGTCCTTCACCATGTCCCGATACGAGGATTCATGGCCGGGATCCTTGCTCGCATCAAATTCCGCCTGGCCTGCATTGTAAACCCGGTCGGGGTTAGGGAACTGAAATCCACTATTCGAATAGAGCTTAAACTTATCGTTCTCTAATTCCATATTGATCAGGTCTATCCAAAAACTATTGTAGTCCGGATCGTCCCGCAGGCCTTTTAGCTGTGTTTTAAGATTCTGATAAGTGGATTCTTTGTACAACGCTCTCAATAGTCCTTCGGTGTTGGCCCGATAAAATACCAGGGAAAAGGGCTGCCTACCACCTGATGTGTCCAGAAGGGTATCAAAGGTGTAACTTGCTTTGCCATAGAAGTCGGGACGAGTGGCATAACTATTACCCAGAGGCTTTCCCGTTGGTTTGGGAACGACTATTTCCCTGGCAATAATAGGTTTGGCAGGTGATAGATAGGAATCAATGTTGAGTGAAGAATCTTTCGTGCGGGCAGCTATGTAAGTGAGGCGGGTCATTTCGCCCGTAGCGGGAAGTGTTTCTGCTTCACCAAAACCAGGTTCGGCATAAAGGTAAATATTGTAACCCGGGAAAAGGTTAATGTTAATATTACTCCCGGTTTTTATCGGTTCTGTTTGATTATTGTCATAAACTTTCATTTCAAGACTTCCCTTATCAAGCTCCAGCTCCACTACTTCAACCTCTTTTAAAGTAGCTGGGTTTGAGTTCAGAGGAATCCGAGCTACCCCAGCTCTCCATGAAACGTTCCCATCGCTATGATCCTGCAATACGTAGCTGTTAAAGGTAATATCGTAAAATCCGGCATTGGCTGGATCGGCCTGCACAGAGGCCGGCTCATAGATACCTCCAATATCCAGTACCTGTGGTGTACCATCTGCCAGATACTGCGTTTCCTGATGAGAGGAGAATGATGTGATGGTTACTTCCTTGACGAGTTGGGTCCATTGATTGGGGTCTAGGAGGTTTTCCAGGGCGGTGAACTTTTTACCGGCTTCGGGAGCCTTGTATTGGGAAGAGATTGCCTGCTGCTGGTTACCGGTGGTAATAACGGAATTATCCTTTATTTTATTGATCTCAAAAAGCGGCCCTTCTCCTGACACACCTGATTGCTGAACGCTTATGATTTCATACTGCTCATTTTCAACCACCAGAAAACTACCGATGTAGTGGCTTTCTTCACCTGATGGGATAGCGGGCGTGACCACAGTATTTACACTGGCTTTTACATAATCCTCCGTGCGGACACGGCAGGTATAGGGCGATGTATCCACCACAGACTTGACCTGTCCTTCAACAGTATTTGCTGGGTTCTGCCGGAAAAAGAATTGGATTTTATCCGAGTCTTTATGGGCAATATTATGTCTGTGATCAATTGCTAATTGTACTCGCAAGAGGGTAGTGTCAGAACTTTGGTCTTTATTATCCTCATAACGGTCTTGCTCAGAAGACGTAGTAAAAATCAGCGGTGATTCAGGCTGAATTAATTGCGGTCTTATATTCGAGGGGGGCAAAAGATTCAGTCTATCCGGAAAGGCCGTGGTTTCCTGCCGGGTGTTACTTACGGGGGAGGCCCTGGAAAACCAGTTAATGCCATATACGCCGTAAATATGCGTTCCTTCGGAAGTTTCACTGTGTAGATAGAGCGGGTTTGTTCCAGAGAAGAAGATCATTTCGGTTTCCTGGTCTCCATTATTGTCAAGATAGGGAGTGTCATTCGGGTTATCCGAGTCCTGCTGATGATGATTAAGCTCAGGACTTATCCAGTCATTTGCTCCAGAGTCTTTATATTCTATACCATAGGCAACGGGGTTGGTGTGCTTAGAGGCCTCAATGGGGGAGGGGCCGGCAAAGAAGGGCTCAAGAGGTCTGGGGAAAGCCTGAGGGTCAAGATTTATTCGTACATATCGCTTATCCTCTGTCTTGGCATAGCCCTGACTATCGGTAATATAGGTCCGTTGTCCCTGTCCCTGATCATAGTATAGACCAAACTCAAGCTCAGCCTGAACAGGTTGCAACGTCGGCCTTTCTTCCTGCCGGGAAACGGGCAGACTCATAAAGTAATGGTCCCGGTTAGTGGCTGGGTCTCCTGGCTCTAAGGGGTCCTCAGTGGAATAAACTGCTAAGTAGAGGTAATCGCCCGCTCCGGGAGTGTCAATGTATCCCAATCCCAGCATTCTGGCAATATGATAGTCGAGTGACATTATTTTTAGGGCATTCAGTACACTGAACTCAATTTTGGCATCATCGTCATTGTTATTACTGGATGCCTGGTTGCTTTGCCCATAAACTTGTTTGGCATACACATCGGTTTTACTCAGGGTAAGGTACTGCTGTACGGCTTCCAGAATACCGTTATTTGCAGACCACCTATGCGAGTAATTTGCTTTCACAACCTTTGCATCACCGTTATATTTAGGCCAATTGTCTAAGTTAAATCTCGGGGAATCCTCTAAACGTTCATCAGCTGTTGATGTAGAATCGGTCAGGGCCAACTGTTTGACAAGACTCCAGCTCGGGCCGAATATCTCAGCATCATAGGTATATATATGAATGGAGGTGTTCGATCCATTGAGGTTTGAAAACCGGAGAAACTGGAGGTTTTCTTCAAAAAATTCATATTGGAATATGCTACCGGTTAGATCCACCTTCTTACGATGAGAAATCACAGGACTGCTTGTCGCTTCTTCACTACCCTTAGAAATCCCCTCTACCCGGAAATTAAGATCTCCTCCTGACTCAAGTTCTCCCTCGCCAAAAGTGAACTTGGCCCCTATGAATAATTTATTGACGTGAACTTCAACCACTCCGCTATACTCGTTAAGTAAAGCCACGCTTCCACTGCTTGGGTTGGCTAGCAGGTTATGCTTCTGCTTTAACGCCTCGTATTCGTTGGGATCGGTAAATCGGAACGTGATGACCGTATTTCCGCTGGAATAAACCCACTCTTTATTCCCGGTATTATCCTGTATGTTTCCCGTGGTAAGCGAATTGACATTGACCTGAACCGGACTTAGATTTTTAGGCCGTCTGTAAATTTTTACGAAGTCATTATTTTTATTAAAACCGATGGATGTTTGATAGGTGCCGGAAGAAGCTAAGTTTCCCTTAGGAAAATGTTGGTCCCCTAAATTTCCTCTAAGGTCCCATCTCAAGTGGATGCCTTCAGCACTACCATCGCTATTGCCTGGTGAGCCTGCTGATTGGAGATATAAATAGTCCGATTGGACAAGATCGTTTGAATTTTTACTAAACTGTGGCATTTTCTATACTATTGTAAAGTTTAAAGAAGCACTGGATTTACTAACATAATCCTGTCCATCAAAGAGCAGGTAATCCATATCGATTTGATAGACACCAGACGGTATTGAAGTAGTTCCAGTAGTAATGAAGACCTCAGCCATATCCTTTGAATAGAGGAACTTTAGGTTACTCAGTGGGACACCATCGACAAGTACTGCCAGACTGCCCTGTTTTTCATTTTCTGGTAATCGTGGGTCATTGATGGGCTCTATCGATCGCAGCCATATTCCCTTCAAATTACCCGAATCCCTCAGTACATTAACTTCCATACTGGTTGGTGGCGGGGTGTTGGATATGGGCGCATTATCGGGTGATTTTAGCAGACCGGTGATTATTTTATCAAAGTCATTCGCGTAGGCCGCATGCAGATCATCTGAATCCGCCAAATTCTTATCCAAAATGGACTGAATGGTCGAAGCTACTGATGAAACATCAGCTACAGAAATATCATATAGTGCAGAGGAATTGCCACCCAAGTTAAATGAGCTGATATGATCCTGGAAAGAACCATAGCGAGAAGTTTGAAAGGTGAATCTGAAGATTTCCACCTGCTGTGGATTTTGAGCCTCATACATGGCTTTGACTACTACAGAATACATTTTTTCAGGCTGTAACCCATCAGGGCTTACCGAAATTTTAAACTCCGGGGGCGTCATTGTCTCTAACTCTGCACAAGGGTCGCCGTTGCCACTCAGGCTCATGAGCATCTGTGCGTCCACAGGTGTGGGGGGAGTATTGGTATTTACTCGCTGAAAGGCCGATTGGTTTAATGTCTGTTTCACTGAATCAGCCGGGCGAGGGTCGTAGATATCCACACTCATGGAAGCATTTAGGGCATCATTGCCCTGGTATGGAGCCCAGGAATTGTACATAGCCGTTAGGTAATTCTTTATATAGTACAGGTTAATTTCTGGGCCGGTATAATAAAGGGGTTTAGCATAGAGCACGTTACCACTGGGACTAGGGTAGGATTTATCGTAGTCTATGTAATATTTTAAGTCCTTGAGCTTTATTTGCTCCTTCTGTTCTGCATTGAGATTGTCAAAGCCATAAGGGTAGGGTCCTCTATGGAAAAATCCAGCCGGACCATCCGTCTTAAATCCCAGCACTAGATTAGTGTCGTAGGTGTGCGTCTCAGGTCCGGTTATACGATCCCGTGTTTTGGCCTTAATGGCATAAGTGGTGTAGGGCCGCCATATAGGCACTAAGGTTTCTTTATGAGCCTCCTGCATAGCAGTAATCTCATCGTTAATTTGAGACTGCGATGGGATGTTAAGGTTGACAGTTGCTTTTGCTTCACTTAGGTAGCATAGCTCATGTAAATGCGTGCTACACTCATCCACGCAATCAAAAATCTCAAGACAGGTGCTACCACTTATCTGAACGGCCTGCCCTTCTATGTAGGCCGTGGCCGTAAAATGATAAATTTCTCGGGAGATAGCGCCACCTTCCCCTGTTGAAACAACTTGCACGGTGGGGTTAGGACTGCGTGGATCGGGCTGGATATTAGCAATGGAGCTCACTTGCCCAAGCTCATAATTTCCAGGGATAACGAATGAAAAATAGCAGCCATTCACAGGGTCAGAATTTAATAGACTTTCAGTTACAAAATAGCCGGTTTGAATATTCTGTAATTCGCCGCCTGCAGGATAATTATACTTGATATAGATCGATTCATCGCCACATTCCACGTTGGTGTTCTGATAGATAATGTCACAGAATCCATTCGGGACGAAGTTTTCAGGGAGCTTAACGCTGGATCCATAACCCGACTTAAACAATATTTGATCATCTATAAGACCGTTAATCATATTGTTAAAGTTTTGTGCTAGCTCGTTAGGATTCAGTTGACACCTATTCTCTTCCTGACTACAGGAAACCAGAGCAATGCAAGACTCAACCTTAAGCGTAATTTTCTGCCCTCCTTCGGTGATGGCATCAATCAACATTATATTATTATCGCTGCTTTCCGGATCAGGACTGGGATTAATAAAATCGACTATTTGATTATACTCAAATTCCCCTACGGCTCCATCATCGAGTTCTGAAATATGTAAAAGGCATTCACCGGTATTATCTGAATTTAATGATCCTGCGATTCCCAGACCGGGAAGGCTTTCACCGTTAAATTGCATTCCTATCTCCTGGCCTAAGGATGGGAACAGTACGGAAAGGTAGCCTCCATAGCTTCCCTGGTTTAGGGGTCCACTTCCCTGATTAAGATATCCATCGGCCAGCATTTGCTGCAGCACATAAAAAAGGATGTAGCCCTCACCTGTGAGGTAGCAGGCTGTTTTAAGGCAAGAAGCTGCCTCAATGATAATCCGATCAATGCCGTTTTGGTTATTGTAGTCAATCGGCGAGGATAATTGGGCAGCGTTCAAATTTTTACTATGGACCTGATCCCAGGAATAATTCTGAAGGCCATTGTAATCTACTCCATCAGGAACTCTGCCGAAGTATTTGATTACAAGAGAGCCCTGATCATTCCGTGATGATATTTTCAAAGAAGTTTCTACAGCCGTTTCATCTAGATCTATTTGAAGTGAGTTTCCCGACTTCAGCCGTAAGGCATGGGAAAAGTTAAATCCGGTTTCACTCACTACATCAGCGTCTTCCGGGGTTACCATAAAGATGGTGCCATCCCTTGTTCCGCTCTTTTCTGCTACAAAACCAAATGACCCCGGAGTATCAAAGTTTATGCAGGTAGGGGGAACGGGATCGTCTTCACAAAATATGCTTTTTGAGCTAAGGCCAAAATCTTCGGTAGGGTTCGTGCCTGTCATTTGCTGCATATAGGAAAAAGGAGTCTGGCCCAGCACCCTGATGCGGTTGTAATGATTGGGTCTTATCGACTGCCAGTACCCATACTTCAGGTTGTTGAGGGTTTCCTCATCCTTAGGTTCTAAATCGGGATGAGCAGGCTCTCCCTCACCGGGCAGCATGGCGCGGTAGATATCGTAAGGCTCCCAGGAGCTTATTTGCGGGTTCCAGCAAAATATTTCAAAGCTCTCCAGGGTAAATTCGTGTTTTACCTGCTGCTGCCTTCCCTTTTTGGGAGGCACTAGTTCCGTATGGGATGGACTACCAAGAATGCCGCCTATTCTTGATAAAGAAGGATCATTGCCTGGTTTTAATGGTTTCAGGAACTCGACATCAATATAGCTGTCCATTGGGATAACAAACCCTTCGAACACCTCAGGGCTTTCTGGCAGAGCTTCTAAGCTTTGAACAGGGAAGGTCTCCAGTGTCTGAATATTGATGGCTTTAGCAGCTTCTGAATAATTGACAAGCGGCACCTCATCCAGGTTGTATGATTTATTGAAGGCCCAAACAAAGTCTATACTAATTTTGAAATCCTTAAATGGCCAGGGCGTTTCAATAGTCAGCTTAAAGTAGCCTGCCACAATAAATGGCTTTGGCGCTTCTGCCGAAAGTCCGGCGCCAAGCTGAAACCCAAAACCAAGTCCAAAGACACTTACTCGTAGATTGGCAGCCGCCGCAATAGAGCCGCCAAGTTGCGTAGGGTTATAGATGATGAAACCCCTCAAATCAAGTGACGCTCCTGCTGACACTTTAACAGGGCCATACTTCTTCTTAAAGCTCCAGCTTGCTCCGGCTCCGGCTCTGATGCCGGAGTTATTGAACATCATATAGAAGTATGCCTGAAAGAGCGTGAGAATTTCGGCCTGAACTCTTTTATTTTCAGGGGACTCTCGTCCAATATTCACGTACCAGGCACTGGCGTTTTTGTAGAAGAAAGCCATCTCCATGCTTCCCTGTATTTTGGCGATCTCGCCATTGTCGGGAAAGTTCATGTTAACACCAAAGCCCGCCTCTACCGCTTCCGGGCTGATGGCAAGCATGGCGTAAAAGGGCGGTTCATTGGTCGTGTCCAGTCCGGCACGGGATTTCAGAATAGCCCCTCTGCCCTCAAGTAAGAAAACTTTT
>Ga0102930_1000788_pt1 | contig 10580 bp, 10 predicted proteins | sample SalPon1_B_H2O_MG_FD_84514 | JGI IMG/M metagenome (GOLD analysis project Ga0102930, IMG submission 84514) | Salt pond water microbial communities from South San Francisco under conditions of wetland restoration - Salt Pond MetaG R1_B_H2O_MG | ecosystem: Environmental > Aquatic > Non-marine Saline... | reverse complement strand
TCACGGGTACCGGTCAGCTGCCAAAATTTGCTGATGATTTGTTTGCCATCGACAGCACCGATCATGGTTTGCGCTTAATTCCCACCGCCGAAGTGCCGCTGACTAATTTGGCAGCTGGCGAAATTATTGAAGCCGATGCGCTGCCGCATGGCTATGTCTGCCATAGCCCTTGTTTTCGCTCTGAGGCAGGCTCTTATGGGCGCGATACCCGTGGCATGATTCGCCAGCATCAGTTCGACAAAGTTGAGCTGGTGCAATTAGCTCGGCCGGAAGACTCCTACGCGGCGTTAGAGCGGCTAACCGCGCATGCGGAGACGATCTTGCAGCGCTTAGCGCTGCCATACCGAGTCGTTACCCTGTGCACCGGGGATATGGGATTTGCTGCGGCCAAAACCTACGACATTGAAGTCTGGTTGCCAGGGCAAGCGGCCTATCGCGAGATCTCCTCGTGTAGTAATACCGAAGCGTTTCAGGCGCGCCGTATGCAAGCGCGCTGGCGCAATCCTGACACCGGCCGGCCCGAGCCACTGCACACGCTCAATGGCTCGGCGCTCGCGGTGGGGCGTTGCTTGGTTGCGGTACTAGAGAATTATCAGCAAGCCGATGGACGCATCGCCGTGCCAACCGTGCTGCAGCCCTATATGGCTGGCCAATCGTGGTTAACGCCATGACTGCCGGGGATATTCATGGCGCGATGGATGCATGGCTTGAGGCGACACAACCCGTAGCCTCCGACACCTCATCAGAGCTTGATTATCGGTTGTATGGCTGCGTGCGTGCGGTGCTCGAGGCCGAGTCATCCTATCTGGTGCTTGTGCGCATTGAGACCCCGCCGGATACCCGCGGTCAAGGGCAGGCCAGCGAACTGCTGGAGTGGTTAAAGCACATTTGCGATCGATATGGCGTGACGTTGCTTGGCCAAGCCCATGTGGATGATGCCAGTGGCTTAAATCAAACCGATTTGCTGGCGTGGTATTCCCGTCATGGCTTTCAAGCCGATGACACCCATCAAGGCCGGCCCCTAGTCTGGTACCCGAGCCGACCCAACTAGGTTAAGAGGTGGCTTGCTTTAATTGGATGCGGCCATCGGGTCCGAGCACATGGCGCTGAAGCCAGGCTAAGAACAGCCCATAGGCGGGCACAAAAACCATGAGCGAAATGGTGATTTTGAGCGCGTAATCCACCGCAGCGATCTCCGGCCAGTTGGCGGCCATAAAGGGATCGGGGCTTTGGTAAAAAGCGATGCCAAAAAACGCCACCGTGTCGGCTAAGTTACCAAAGACGGTTGATACAGCCGGCGCTATCCACCATCGCGCTGACTGGCGCAGGCGCTCAAAGATATGAATGTCGAGCAGTTGTCCCAGGGCATACGCCATAAAGCTAGCAATCGCGATACGGCCGACGAACGTGTTAATCGCTAACAGCGAGTCGGCGCCTTGAAAACTACCTTGTTGAAACAACACCCCAATGACATACGACAGCACGAGCGCTGGCCCCATGGCCATAAAGATAATGCGCCGTGCCGCGGCTTGGCCGAATATGCGCACGCTTAAATCGGTGGCCAGAAAGATAAAAGGAAAGGAAAAAGCGCCCCAGGTGGTTTGCAGGCCGATTAAACTCACAGGCAGCTGCACCAAATAATTGCTTATCGCGATAATGGCGATATGCGCGATGGCCAAGAGTGCGAGCGCGCGGCGGTATTGAGCAAAGGTTAGTGTTTTCATGGTCACAAATTATAGCAAGGATTCTGCGGTTATCGGCACCCAAGCCGCGCGGGGCCGAGTTTTTGCGCTTGCATGGCCATTAATCTTGTCCAATATCACTGTGCCATTGCTTGGGCTGGTTGATACGGCAGTGGTCGGTCACTTGCCCGATAGCCGCTATCTAGGTGGAGTGACGTTGGGGGCGGCGCTGTTTAGCTTTCTCTATTGGGGCTTTGGTTTTTTGCGCATGGGAACCACCGGGCTAAGCGCTCAGGCCCATGGCCGTGGTGATATTGACGCGCTGTTGCGCTTGCTTGGCCAAAGTTTGCTAATGGGTGTGGTTATTGGGCTTGGCCTGATTATTTTGCACCCGCTCATCATCCCGATTGGCTTGGGGTTATTGGATGGTAGCCCAGCAGTCAGCGCCGAAGCGGATATTTATTCACGCATTCGTATCGCGAGTGCCCCCGCGGTATTGGCTAACTATGCACTGATTGGTTGGTTTTTAGGGCGGGGGCAAACCCGCGTCACGTTAGTGCTGATGTTAATCAATAACAGCCTGAATATTGTGCTCGATTTGGTATTCGTTATTGGTTTTGGCATGACCACCGCCGGTGTTGCCTTGGCAAGCGTAATGGCTGACTACCTCACCACGGCGACCGGTCTGGCCATGGCGCTTGGAGTATGGCGGCAGTGGCATTGGCGCAAAATTCGCGGCGTGTTGAATGATCGGCGGGGGTATCAGCGTTTGCTGTCGGTTAACGCCGCGCTGTTTATTCGCACCCTGTGTTTGTTGTTTGCGTTTGCGTTTTTCCACTCGCAAGGCGCGCAGCTTGGGGATACGACATTAGCGGCCAACGCGGTGTTACTGCAATTTGTGTTGCTGGCTTCATACGGACTGGATGGGTTTGCGCATGCCACTGAAGCGTTGGTTGGTCAGAGCCTTGGTGCCAATGATGAGGCCAGTTTTCGAGTGCTGGTGCGGGCTGCGATTGAGTGGTCCGTGCTTATGGCTATGGCGGCAACGCTGATTTTTGCTGTGGCCGGGGAAGGCCTCATTGGGTTGCTGACTGATTTGCCCGCGGTGCGGGCAATGGCCAATGCCTTTTTGCCTTGGATGATTGCCATGCCGTTGCTGGCCACGGCGAGCTATTTGTTAGACGGGCTTTTTATTGGGGCAACACGAACTCGTGCGATGCGCGACACCATGATTGCGGCAGTGCTGGGGTTTTATTTACCGGTTTGGTGGCTGAGCCAGCCGCTTGGTAATCACGGCCTGTGGCTAGCGTTTATTACGTTTACGCTGGCGCGAAGCCTATTGTTGGGCGCCATTTTTTGGCGCGAGTGGCGGCGGCGTGTTTGGTTTAATGACTCAGCCAAGCAGCCTGTCGAGCTCGGTGAGTAGTTGATCGGTTTGTGCTGGCGTGCCAACGCTGATGCTGATTGCATTGTGTAGACGCGGGGTAGCGAAGTGGCGAACCAAGATATTTTGCGCTTTTAAGCCCGCATAAAGTTGCGCGGCCGATTGCTTGCTCTGCGACGCAGTGTAGGCAAGGCAGAAGTTACTCTGACTGCTAATGACATCAAATCCCCGCTCGCGCAATGCATGTGTGAGGCGTGTACGTTCATCGCGCACTGCCTGCCAACTTTGCTGGGCCGTGTCTTGGTCGGCCAGCGCGGCTGCACCCAAGGCATCAGCCAGTGCGTCGACGCTATAGCTATCGCGGGTTTTTTGCGCGATGGGGGTGATCAACTCAGCACAGCCTATGCCGTAGCCAAGCCGCAGCCCAGCCAGTGAATAACCTTTGGATAAGGTTCTTAAAATCAGGAGGTTATCGTGCTTATGAATGAGGCTAACGACATCGTGACCGGGGTCGACAAAATCCACATACGCCTCGTCAACGAGCAATACGCCATCGAGCGCCTGTGCCAAAGCACTAATTTTTTCAGCACGCATGAGCTGCCCGCTGGGTGCATGGGGATTGACGACCAGCGTTAACTTAACGCCAGCGGCGTTCATGCGCTCGGCAAAATCTCCGGGCAATTGCCAATTGTCATCCAGCTCGATGGCTTTGAGCGGGCTATCGTGTAGGGCAGCGAGCACGGGGTAGAGCGAGTAACTGGGCTCAGCGATACCGATGGGTTGGCCAGGCGGGACAAAGGTGGTGATGGCCAATCGCAGCAGCTCATCGCCACCATTGGTCGCGACCAGTTGCGAGGACTCGAGCCGATGGTATTGAGCCGCTTGCGCCAAAAATTGCGCTGCACTGGGTGATGGGTAACGCCGCAACGCCTCAGCGGGCACATTAGCCAGGGCGGCCATGACCGCGGGCGAGGGTGGCCAAGGGTTTTCATTGGTGTTGAGCTTGATCACCGTGCCGGCATTGGGTTGTTCCCCCGGGGTGTAGCCGCTCATTCGCTGAATATTGTCGCGCTCGTACTGCATGACGCCATCATAGCGTGCTGGCTCTTGGCTGTAACCGGGCGTGTGCAAAGGCTGAAAACAAAATCGCTTCGGGTTATTATGTGGACCAATTAAGTCCTATTAATAAAACCGGCTCAGGAGATAGTCACTTGGCGGTTTCCACGCGCGCGCTCCCGCTCGTTACCCGAATGGCATTGACCGCCCGTCGAGCGGGTATCTGGCCGGTCATGATGGGGCTGATTGCTTTGTTTGTGGCCTTGCCGGTACTCACCGTGATGGTGCAGTTGTTCATGCCGGCCGGCGAGGTATGGTCGCATTTGGCCAGCACCGTGTTGCCGCGCTATCTAGTCAATACCGTGGGTTTGGCGGTTGGTGTGGGTATTGGGGTGTTGCTCATCGGCGTGGGCACAGCTTGGCTTGTGGTGATGTGTCGTTTTCCTGGGCAGCGCATTTTTGAATGGGCGCTGCTGCTGCCGCTGGCGGTACCCACCTATGTGATCGCATATGCCTATACCGACTTTTTGCAATTTGCTGGACCCTTGCAAATGCTGCTGCGCGATGTCTTTGGTTGGGGCGCGGGTGATTATTGGTTTCCGCCCGTGCGCTCGCTTGGCGGCGCGATCGCGCTGCTCACATTGGTGCTCTACCCTTACGTGTATTTGCTTACTCGCGCGGCATTTCTCGAGCAGTCGGTGTGTGTGCTTGAGGTGGGGCGCACGCTTGGACGAGGGCCGTGGCGGTTGTTTGGTACGGTTGCCGTGCCCTTGGCACGGCCGGCGATTGCCGGTGGGACAGCGCTTGCGCTCATGGAAACGCTCAATGAGTTTGGGGCGGTGCAATTTTTTGCGGTGGATACCTTCACCACGGGAATCTATCGGACATGGTTTGGGCTAGGCGAGCGCACTGCTGCGGCCCAGCTTGCCGGTGTGTTGTTAGTGTTTGTGTTGCTGTTATTGCTGCTAGAGCGGGTTTCGCGCGGGCGCTCGCAGTATTTTCATACCTCGAGTCGTTACCGCGAGCTGCCCCGTTATGAGCTGCTTGGTGCAAAGCGCTGGCTCGCGTTGGGAGCGTGTGCGTTGCCGGTGCTACTGGGCTTTTTAGTCCCAGCTGCGTTACTGCTGCAAATGACGCTAACCGGTGGCGACCAACGCTTTGGTTGGCCGTTTGTCGGCTATGTATTCAATAGCGTGAGTCTTGCTGGGATTGCTGCATTGGCGGCAGTGGGGCTTGCGGTGGTGCTTTCTTATGGTGTGCGCTTGTCGCAATCACCCATTGCGGTTGCGGCTGTGCGTGTTTCCGCTATGGGGTATGCCATTCCCGGAGCGGTTATTGCGGTGGGCATTTTGATACCGCTGGGTTGGGTTGACCAACGCTTATATCGGCTCTTGTCCGGCGAGTGGGGCTGGGAAGTGGGGCTGATATTAACCGGGACGGGTATCGCGCTTGTTTATGCGTATTTAGTGCGCTTTCTAGCGGTCGCGTATAACGCGGTGCAAGCAAGCTTAACCAAAGTAACCCCCAGTATGGATGCCGCTTCGCGCACGCTTGGCAAAACCCCGGGTGGAACGCTACGCCAAGTCCATGCGCCGATCATGCGGGGCAGTTTGTTAGCCGCTGGCATCTTGGTGTTTGTCGATGTGATGAAAGAGCTACCGGCCACCATTATTTTGCGACCGTTTGATTTTACAACCCTAGCTGTGCGCTCTTATGAGCTGGCCTCGGATGAGCGCTTAAGCCAATCATCGACGGCCGCTCTGGCCATTGTGGTGGTTGGGGTGTTACCTGTGATTTTATTAAGCCGGGCTATGCAACGCTCACGCCCCGGGCAAAGCGGTCGCAACTAAAGCGGAAAGACAAATGCCTGCGTGGGGTCGAGATGCACCGCAATGGGGTCTTCGCGCTCGGGTAGAAAAACGCCGGGCATGTGGGCATGCATATGGTATTCATCGTTGCCTTGATGCACACAAAGATGAATAAAACTGGCACCGCCCAGTAGTCGCGACATTAATACATGGCTGCCACTATGGTCGCGCGGACCAGCGAGCTTTTCGACATTCAGCGCTTCGGGTCGGATGAGCACTTGTACAGCGGTGCCATCGGCAATATGCCCGGCTGCAACGGGGCCAATGGGCGTGTCAACGCGGCCGTCCATGACCACCCCGCGCATTTCGTTGACATCACCAAAAAACCGCACCACGAAGGGGTCCACGGGTCGACAATAGATGTCGGTTGGATGACCTTGTTGGATGATTTTTCCATCGCGCATGACCGCAATCCGATCGGCCATAAAAAGCGCCTCCTCAGGGTCATGCGTGACCAAGAGCGTCGCGGTGCCATTGCGCTTGAGCAAATGCAACGTATCGTCGCGTATGCGATCGCGCAGGCGTGCGTCGAGCCCTGAGAAGGGTTCGTCAAGCAGCATGATGCGCGGTGCTGGCGCGAGTGCGCGGGCGAGGGCAACACGCTGTTGCTGTCCGCCGGATAGCACGTGCGGAAAGCTCTCGGCGAAGGGGGCGAGGCCAAGTTGCGCCAGTAATGCCCGGGCGCGCTGGGCGCGCTCGCGCGCTGAGACTTTTGGCAAGCCAAAGCCCACGTTATCGATGACGTTTAAGTGCGGGAATAGCACGGCATCTTGAAACACCAAGCCAACATGCCGTTGCTCAGGCGGCACCCAGGTGCGGTCTTGGGCATCAGACATCAGTTGATTGCCAACCCGCACACGCCCGGCTTGCGGTCGCTCTAGCCCCGCGGCAAAGCGCAGGAGCGTTGTTTTGCCACAGCCGGATGGGCCCAGCAGGCACAGCAGCTCTTCGGGTTGCACGCTTAGGTTGATGTCCTGCGCTGCGGTAATCGCATCGAAATTATGACTGATCGCCTCAAGCCCAAGCGCCTCGCCGGTTGGACTCGGGCAGGGGGCTTGCATGCCGGCGACACCCCCAGCGGGGAATCGCGAGACGAGATGATCAGATGCTGCACTCATACGCCGCAGTTTCGTTGATGTGTGGCGGTTTTTGCAAGCGATTCTCATTGGCACTTGACGCCGATCTCGGCCTCAGGTTGAATACGTCCCGGATGAGAATAATTCGCATCCGCATTTAGATTGTAATCATTTCATGGAGATAGACATGTTAAAACCCAAACGCCTTAGCCTTGGTTTGACCGCCACTGGGTTATTGCTCGCGGCCAGTGTCGCCGGCGCGCAAAGCCTTAATTTGTATACCGCGCGCCATTACGACTCCGATCAAGCGCTCTATGATGCGTTTGAAGCGCAAACCGGTATTGAAGTGAATATTTTGCAAGGCGGTGCGGATCAACTCATTGAGCGTATCGAGCGCGAAGGCGCAGCCAGTCCGGCTGATGTGCTGATGACCGTCGATGCTGGGCTGTTAAACCGTGCTGAACGCGCGGGCGTGTTTGCCAGCGTTGACTCATCGACTCTACAACAACGCATTCCCGCCGCCCTGCGCCATCCCGATGATCTGTGGTTTGGCTTTAGCGAGCGAGTGCGAGTGGTTTACTACGATAAGCGCGTCTACGACACGCCTCCCCTGACGCGTTATGAAGCGCTCGCAGAGACAAGATTTAACGATGAGGTCTGCATTCGCTCGTCGAGTAATATCTACAACCAGTCGATGGTTGCTTCAATGATCGCCGCGCATGGCGTACCGCAGACCCAGGCGTGGGCCAGTGGTTTGGTTGAGAACATGGCGCGCACCCCGCAAGGCGGTGATACCGATCAAATTCGTGCCGTTGCCGCCGGTGAATGCAGTCTTGGTGTGGGTAATCACTACTATTGGGTGCGCTTAGCATTGTCTGACGACCCAGCCGATCAGGCGATTGCCGAGCAAGTGGGTCTAATCTTCCCGAATCAAGCTGGCCGAGGCGCGCATCGTAATATTGGTGGTGCTGGCATGGTGGCCAATGCGCCGAACCCGGATGCGGCCAAAGCGTTTTTAGAGTTCTTGGCGTCGAATGAAGCACAACAACAATTTTCGGCGGGTAACAACGAGTTTCCTGCCGTGGCTGGCGTTGAGCCGATCGATGCGTTGGCGCGGTGGATGGATAAAAAGCTTGATGATCTGAATGTAAGCGTTTTAGGTGATAACAATGCCGATGCCGTTCGTCTGATGGATCGGGTAGGCTGGCGCTAACGCGGTCGCTTATAGGCTCTAGGGCACCAAAGCCGCGACGGGCGAACCCGTGGCGGCTTTTTTGTGTCTGAGCGAATAACATTTATTCTTTGACTTGCTGGGAGGCATCATGACGCTACCAATTTTGATCGTACTGGGCGCGATTGCGGCCATTGTCGTTGCCTCGTTTCGAATCTTTCGTGAATACGAGCGCGCTGTGGTGTTTTTGCTCGGGCGCTTCTGGCGCGTCAAAGGGCCGGGCTTGCGCTTAGTCATTCCATTGATTCAGCAGGCGGTTAAAGTTGATTTGCGTGTGGTGACGCTGGATGTTCCCTCGCAAGATGTGATCTCCCGCGACAACGTGACCGTTAAGGTCAATGCAGTGCTGTATTATCGCGTGGTGGATCCAGAGCGTGCGATTATTCACGTCGAAGATTTTGCTGCGGCAACCAGCCAGCTGGCACAAACCACGTTGCGCTCGGTGCTCGGTAAGCATGATTTAGATGAAATGCTCTCCGAGCGCGATAAGCTCAACGCTGACATTCAGACGATTCTCGACAGCCAAACCGATGCCTGGGGGATTAAAGTCGCCAACGTCGAGATTAAGCATGTCGATTTGGACGAATCGATGATTCGCGCGATTGCCCGGCAGGCCGAAGCCGAGCGTAACCGACGCGCCAAGGTCATTCATGCCGAAGGCGAGTACCAAGCCTCGCAGCAGCTGCTCGAGGCCGCCAATGTGCTCTCGGAAAACCCCCAAGGTATCCAGTTGCGCTACTTGCAAACGCTCAGTGATATCTCCGTGGATAACGCCTCAACCATTGTCTTCCCGGTGCCAATGGATTTGTTGAATGCACTTGGCTCAGGCGCGCTTAATAGCGGTGGGGCGCCGTTTAAAGTGAAAACAGCCGATGAATCCAACAGCCAATAGCGCGCAGGCAAGGAGCGAGGCGGATGTTATCGCCGCCTTTATTGACGCGCTGTGGATGGAGCGGGGCTTGTCTGAAAACACGCTCAGCGCTTATCGAAGTGATTTAGCGCAGTTTTCGCAATGGCTCACTGAGTCGAGTGGCCAAGGCCTTTTAAAGGCTGATCGGGCTGATGTGATGGGCTATCTCGCGCATCGGGTGGCCGGCGGGGTTAGCCGTCGCACCAGTGCGCGATTACTCTCGAGCCTACGGCGCTTTTACCGCTATCACATTCGCCAACAAAGCGTTGCGAATGACCCCACCGAACGGGTTGAAGCGCCTCGAGCCGATCGACCCTTGCCGGGCGCCTTGAGTGAGTCGCAGGTCGATCAGCTGCTTGCCGCGCCCAATACGCAAACCGCGTTGGGCCGGCGTGATCGCTGCATGCTCGAAGTGCTCTATGCCACCGGGCTGCGGGTATCTGAGTTAACCGGCTTGCGGCTTGACCAAGTGAACTTAACCCAAGGGGTGGTGCGCATAACTGGCAAAGGCGGCAAAGAGCGTTTGGTGCCCTTGGGGGAAAATGCCGTTGCCGCGCTTGAGGGGTATCTTGCTGAGGATCGACAGGCCATTGCGCCGGCGGCGCAGGTGGCTGAAGTGTTTATCACCGCGCGCGGTGGCGGCATGACACGGCAAGCCTTTTGGTATCGGATTCGCCACTATGCGCAAGTGGCTGGCATTCATACCGCGCTATCGCCGCACACGTTGCGTCATTCGTTTGCCACGCATTTGCTCAATCACGGCGCTGATTTAAGGGTGGTTCAATTGCTACTGGGCCACAGCGATTTGTCTACCACCCAGGTCTATACGCATGTTGCGCGCGCTCGGCTGCAAGCGTTGCATGCCGAGCATCATCCACGCGGTTAGCGCTCGAGCAGTGCCAGCTTATCGGGCTTACCGTTCCATTCTTCCGCGTCACCCGGGCCAGGCTTCATTTCGGTAATGACGGGCCACTGCTGCGCAAGCTCAGCGTTGAGCTCTAAAAAGTGCGCCATGCTCTCGGGTAGGTCATCTTCAGAATAAATGGCTTCAGCGGGGCACTCGGGCTCACACAAAGTGCAATCAATGCACTCATCAGGGTCGATCGCAAGAAAGTTAGGCCCTTCATGAAAGCAATCCACCGGACAAACCTCAACGCAATCGGTGTACTTACACTTAATGCAATTTTCGGTGACGACGTAGGTCATCGTGATCTCCAAACTTGGATGGTTAGCAAGGCTTAAAGGTTAGGCCGTGCTGGGCGTGCCATCAACCTACGGAAGCTAGGGTTTAGGCAATTATTAATCGGTTGGGTTTAATAGCGCATGTAACTTGTATAGGAGCGCCTGGGCTTGGCGTGGGGTGAGATCATCGG
>Ga0102930_1000787_pt1 | contig 10580 bp, 8 predicted proteins | sample SalPon1_B_H2O_MG_FD_84514 | JGI IMG/M metagenome (GOLD analysis project Ga0102930, IMG submission 84514) | Salt pond water microbial communities from South San Francisco under conditions of wetland restoration - Salt Pond MetaG R1_B_H2O_MG | ecosystem: Environmental > Aquatic > Non-marine Saline... | reverse complement strand
CCGGCCTTCGACACGGACCGTTTGACCACCGAGATGCAGCTGTTCGACGAATGGTACCGGGCCGGGCACCTGGGGGTGACGTGGTCGGACGCCCAGCACGACCAATGGCAGGCGTTGCGCGACCGGATCGCCGAGCGACTGGCCGCCATGCCGCCGGTGTTCGTCCACCGTGACTATCACAGCCGCAACCTGATGCGTCGCGGGGACGCGTGGGCGATCATCGACTTCCAGGACGCGGTGGCCGGCCCCCTGCCCTACGACCTGGTCTCGCTGCTGCGCGATTCCTACATCGACTGGCCGAGCGACTGGGTCGAACGCGAGATCGAGGCATTCCGCGCCCAGGCGCACGATGCCGGCCTGACCACGGCGGGGCCGGACGCGTTCATCGAGGACGTCGCCTGGGTCGCGGTGCAGCGCCATCTGAAGGTGCTGGGCATCTTCGCCCGCCTGAGCCGCCGGGACGGCAAGCACGGCTACCTCGACGACCTGCCGTTGACCTGGCGCCACCTGCAGTGGGCGCTCGACCGGGCACCGGGGCTCGAGCCGCTGCGCGAACTGATCGTCGGACTGGCTCCGGAGCGCCCATGACTGACACGGTCACGACCACCGCGATGATCCTGGCCGCCGGACGTGGCGAACGCCTGAGACCGCTAACCGACCACACCCCCAAGCCCCTGATCGAGGTGGGCGGCAAGGCCCTGATCGAGCATCACCTCGAGCGTCTGGCCGCCGCCGGGATCGAGCGGGTGGTGATCAACCTCGCCCACCTGGGCGAGCAGATCCGCCGGCACCTCGGCGACGGCAGTCGCTGGGGTCTGCGCATCGACTACTCGATCGAGGGCGAACGCGCCGAGCAGGCGCTGGAGACCGCCGGCGGCATCCGTGAGGCACTCGATCGACTCGGGGAGCGGTTCCTGCTGATCAACGGCGACGTGTTGACCGACGTCGACTACGCCGACCTCCTGCGCCGAGGCCTCCCCGCCGACGCCCTGGCCCACCTGCTGCTGGTCGACAACCCGCCCCACAACCCGGGCGGCGACTTCGCGCTGGTACAGGGCCGGCTGGAGACGCGCGGGGACGACCGACTGACCTACGCCGGGATCGGGCTGTTCCGCCGGGAACTGTTCGCCGACCTGCCGCCCGGCCGCCGTGCCCTTGGCCCACTCCTGCGCGAAGCGATCGACGCCGGCCGGGTGACCGGCACGCACCATCACGGCGATTGGCTGGACGTCGGAACGAAAGAACGCCTGGCCGAGGCCAGGCGTCGCATGCAGACGGACTGAGGACACCCCGCTCGGGATGACCGCTACCCCCGCCGTCAGCGGAAGGCCAGGTCGCGGAGGAACAGGGCGATCTGCGGGAACATGATCAGCAGCACCGTGGTCGCCAGCAGCATGATGATGAACGGGGGCGTACCCTTGACGATCTCCATGTACGGCCGTCGGAACACCGCCATGGCCGTGAATATGTCATAGCCGAACGGCGGTGTGGCCGAGCCGATCGCCGACTGGAGCACCACCAGCGTGCCGACCAGGATCGGGTCCACCCCGGAGGCGTCGATCGCCGGGATGAAGATCGGTGTCAGCACGAAGATCGCCACGATCGGGTCGACGAACATGCAAGCGACGAAGTAGGACACGGCGATCACCACCAGCAGCAGGGTGGGGTTGTCCGCCACGGTATCCAGAATCGGCCCGAGCACCTCGGTGGGGATCTGCGCCATCGAGATCACCCAGGAGAACGCCTGACCGGCGCCGACCAGGATGAACACCACCGCGGTGATCAGGCCGGTGGACAGGGCGATTGACGGCAGATCGCGCCACTTGACCGAGCGGTAGACCAGCATCTCGATGATCAGGGCGTAGAACACCGACATGGCCGCCGCCTCGGTGGGGCTGAACAGCCCCGAGTAGATCCCGCCGAGCACCACCACGGGGAAGCCCATCGGCAGGAGCGCGCCGCGCAGGGCGCGCAGGCGGCCGGCCCAGTTCACGCGTGGTTCGACCGGGATATCCAGCTTCTTGGATATCCACCAGCTGTAAATGGAGAACATCACCATGATCAGCACGCCCGGCCCGATGCCGGCGATGAACAGCTCGCCCACCGACTCGCTCGCGGCGACCCCGTAGATGATCGCCGCGATCGACGGCGGAATCAGCAGGGCGATGTCCGAGGAATTCACCAGCAGCGCCATGGTGAAGCTGTCCTTGTACCCGGCCTTGAGCATCTTCGGCCGTAGGGCCGAGCCGATCGCGACGACGGTGGCCTGGGTGGAGCCGGACACGGCGCCGAACAGCGTGCAGGAGACTGCCGTGGTGATTGGCAGCCCGCCGCGACGATGACCCAGAAAGGCGTGAACGAGGTCCAGCAGACGGTTCGCGGTGTGCCCCTTGGTCATGATGTCGGCGGCGAGGATGAACATGGGCACCGCCACCAGCACCGAGGGCCGCACACCGGAGATCATCGCCCGGACCAGACTGGTCGGATCGACCCCCGGCAGCAGCGAGAACATCAGCGCCAGCGCCCCGATCAGCAGGGGCACCATCATCGGGAACCCCAGCAGCAGGAGCACGAACATCAAAATGAAGGCGAAGGTAAGCATCAGTCCCGGCCCTCCCCGTTACCGTTTCGGCGGGCAGCCCAGTCGGAATCCGGGTCTTCGCCTTCCAGCTTCTCGGCTTCGACGGCGGCCAGATCGGCTTCTTCGTAGACCTCAAGCTCCGTGAACGAGCGGTACAGCTCCTTCGAAGTGAGGTTGCGCAGGGTGGTCAGTGTGTACTGCAGGCCGGCCAGGAACAGGCCGAAGGGCACGGCCAGGTACAGGACCCACAGCGGAATGCCGAGGTTCGGGGTGGTCTGTCCGATGGAGCGGACCTGCGCCTCGTAGATCACGGCGTACCAGCACAGATAGAACATCACCGCGGCCGAGCCCGCGGTGATGAGGATGTTCATGGCCTTGCGCCAGTGGCCCTTGGCCTGATCGTAGATGGCCGACATGCGGATGTTCCGACCGTGGCGGGCACCTTTCGAGACCCCGATGAAGGTGATGATCACCAGCAGCGCCTGGTTGATCTCCACGGTGAACAGGAAACCTTTGCCGATGAGGTTGTTGCCCAGCACGTTGCCAATGTTCATGACCGCCATGGCCATGATGGACACGGACAGCACGATGTTTTCCAGCCAGCCGAGCAGCCAGTCCAACCCGCCTACTGCCCGCATGATCGGTGATCGTGACGAACTTCCCTGTACTTTTGCCATGCGTTCCTCCGGGCCGGAGTCATGGCTGGCTGTACGCCACGCCCCGGCATTGTCGGTTTTTTGATTTGGTCGTGCGACGTCATGTTGCGGCAATGGTTTCAGTGTAGGCGCGGCTCCATGGCAGTGTCCACGTGGGCACCGGTCGGAACCCTAGCCGGCAGCGTGCTAAGGTCTGTGAGGATTGGTTCGGTCGCGCGCCGGGCCTGTTCGACACGATACCCACGTGACAGATGTCAACAGACAATTCAGGGAGAGACGCATGAAAGATCGTTTCCTTAACAAGGGAACCCTGTGGATGGGTTCGCTCGCGCTGGCCGCCGGCCTGACGCTGACCGGCTGCGGCCAGCAAGAAGAAGGCGATGCCGGCTCGAGTGCCGACAGCGCCGAACAGCAGGTCTGGAAGTTCGCCCTCGAGGAGACCAAGGGCGGCGTGCAGTGGATGTACGCGACCAAGTTCAAGGAGTTGGTCGAGGCCGAGAACGATAACGTCGAGGTCAAGATCTACCCCTACGGCACGCTGGGCACCTCCCAGGACGTCACCCAGCAGGTCCAGACCGACACCCTGCAGTTCGCCTTCGCCTCGGCGGGCCACATCGGCTCGACCATCCCGGAGGCGCAGGTCTTCTCCCTGCACTTCCTGTTCTCGCAGGACAATGATGTCAACCAGGAAATTTTCACCAGCAACGAGACGGTCTACTCCGAGCTGGGCGAGGCCTACAACGAGAAGGGTCTCGAGCTGCTCTCCATCGTGCCGGAAGGCTACATGGTCTGGAGCACCAACAAGGAGATCACCCAGCCGTCCGACTTCGAGGGCGTGAAGTTCCGCGTAATGCCGTCCGACCTGCTGCTGGCCACCTACGAGCTCTACGGCGCCAGCCCGCAGGGCCTGGCCTACTCCGAGGTCTACGGCGGTCTCGAGCGCGGCCAGATCGACGCGCAGGTCCAGCCGATGTTCGCCCACCGCGACATGAGCTTCTACGAAGTGCAGGACTACCTGATCGAAGCCCGTCACGCGCAGTTCGTCTCCACCGTCATCACCAGCCCGGACTTCATCGACGGTCTTCCCGAGCCGATGCAGGCCAGCGTGGAGCAGGCGATCGACGAGCTCGGCCCGTACATCTACGAAGAGCAGCAGAAGCTCAACGCTGGAGCGGCCGACGAGATCAAGTCGAAGAGCGACACCACCTTCATCAGCCTGACCGACGATCAGGTCGCCGAATTCCGCGACACGGTCCAGCCGATCTATGACCAGTTCGTCGACATGGCCGGCCCGCGGGGCGAGCGCATCATGAAGGCCATTCAGGAGGCGGTTGCCGCGGGCGACGGCGCTTCCTGATCACCTCTCCACGCGTCCGACGCAGACGTTGGGGAAACGCGCCCTCCGGGGCGCGTTTTTTTTGCGCCTCGCACTTTTGCTCTGACAGGTCGGCGCCGGCTGGGTTAGTCTCGAATTCAGATAGGCCGACCGGGCGGGCCTGTCACCTTGGCGTCATGTGAAAACGGGATGCTGGTCCGTCTCGGCCAAGATCTGCCGTCCCGGCAGCGAACGCGCCCGCCGGCTCGGCTTTCCTCCGAGACATCGAATCGAGCATGCATGGAGCGCGAATGGCGACACCTTTCTCCTCCCGGACCGACCCTTCCGCCCCCTGGCTGGCCGTCAATGCCGGCTCGTCCTCGCTCAAGCTCTCGCTGTTCGACGCCGGCGCGAACCAGATCCGCTCTCGTCAGGTCGACGGTCTCAATGACCCCTCCGGCGCGGCACACCGGCGCGCCCTGGGCAAAGAGCTAGAGTGGCTCTCGGCGGACATGGACCACCTTCCCTGGGCGGTAGCCCACCGGGTGGTCCATGGCGGGGGACGGTTCCACGCCCCCACGCCGGTCGACGAGAACACGCTTCGGGAACTGCGCGAGATCGACTACCTCGCCCCGCTGCACAACCCGCTGGCCGTGGCCTGCATCGAGACGGCCCGGGAACGACTGCCGGACGTGCCGCACTACGCGTTCTTCGACACGGCCTTTCATCACAATCTCCCGCCCGAGACCCGGGACTATGCCCTGCCCGCCTGGTGCCGCGAGCGGCTGGGCATACGCCGCTACGGCTTTCACGGCCTGTCCGTGGCCAGCGCGGTCCGTCGGATGGCAGGACACCTCGGGCACCCGGCCAGCCGTCTGAACCTGATCGTCGCGCATCTGGGCAACGGGGCAAGCCTAACCGCCGTCCGCGGCGGACAGAGCGTGGCCACGTCGATGGGCATGACCCCGCTCGAGGGCCTGGTCATGGGCTCGCGGGCGGGCGATCTCGACCCGGCCATTCCCGGCATTCTCGAGCGGCGCGGCGGGCTGTCGAGCGACGAGGTGGATCACCTGCTGAATCACGAGTCCGGTCTCCTCGGTCTATGCGGCACCCGCGACCTGCGCGAGATCCACACCGCGATCGACTCGGGCAGCGAGGCGGCAAGCCACGCCCTGGCAATGTACGTACACCGCATTCGCCACTACCTGGGTGGCTACCTGGTCAACCTCGGCCGGCTCGATGCCCTGGTATTCACCGGCGGCGTCGGCGAGCACGACGCGGTGGTGCGCGAGTCGGTCTGCGACGGGCTGGCCATGATGGGACTGGCCATCGACCTGCACGCCAACCGTCGTCACGACGGCGGGGTGCAGGCGATCCACCAGCCACACAGCCCCGCCGGCATCTGGGTCGTGCCAGCCGACGAGGAACGGGAGATGGTCCGCCAGGTACAGGCAATCGCCTGACACAGGCCTGACACGGCTTCGACACATCCGGCTGGTGTGATGCCTGATGGCAGGCACCGATCACGCAACCCCACCCACGGAGGCACAAGCCATGCAGCGGAGCGATATCGAGAGCATCGACGGTTTCTGGCGGGCGGCCAACTACCTCTCGGTCGGGCAGATCTACCTGCTCGACAACCCGCTGTTGCACGAGCCGCTCGCGGCGGAACACATCAAGCCGCGCCTGTTGGGCCACTGGGGCACCACGCCGGGACTCAACTTCATCTACGCGCACATGAACCACCAGATCGTGGCGCGCGACCTCGACGCCATCTACCTCACCGGCCCGGGGCACGGCGGCCCGGGCCTGGTGGCGAGCGCCTGGCTCGACGGCAGCTACTCGGAGACCTATCCCCGGGTCAGCCGCGACGAGGACGGCATGCGTCGGCTGTTCCGGCAGTTCTCCTTCCCCGGCGGGATTCCCTCGCACGTCGCCCCCGAGACGCCGGGCTCGATCCACGAGGGCGGCGAACTCGGCTACGTGCTCTCGCACGCCTTCGGCGCGGCGTTCGACAACCCGGACCTGCTCGTCTGCGCGGTGGTCGGTGACGGCGAGGCCGAGACCGGTCCGCTGGCCACGTCCTGGCATTCCAACAAGTTTCTCGACCCGGCCCGCGACGGGGCCGTGCTGCCGATCCTGCACCTCAACGGCTACAAGATCGCCAACCCGACCGTGCTCGCCCGCATCCCCGAGGAAGAGCTCGAGGCCTTGATGCGCGGCTACGGCTACGAGCCCCACTTCGTTTCCGGCGACGATCCCGAGCGGATGCACGCGGCGATGCTCGAGACCCTGGGACACGCGCTCGACGAGATCGATGCCATCCAGCAGCGTGCTCGCCAGGACGGGGAAACCGCCCGGCCGCGCTGGCCGATGATCGTACTGCGCACGCCCAAGGGCTGGACCGGCCCCGACGAGGTCGACGGCAAGCCGGTGGAAGGCACCTGGCGCTCGCACCAGGTGCCGGTCGGTGACGTCCGCCAGCACGACGGCCATCGCCAGTTGCTCGAGGCGTGGATGAAGCGCTACCGCCCCGAGGAGCTTTTCGACGAACACGGTCGGCCGCTCGACTGGATCACCGCGCGCACCCCGGCCGGGACGCGGCGGCTGTCGGCCAACCCGCACGCCAACGGCGGCCTGCTGTGTCGCCCGCTCGACCTGCCGGATTTTCGCGACTATGCGATTCCCGTCGAGGCCCCGGGCCAGACCCGCGCCGAGTCCCCGCGCGCGACGGGCCGTTTCCTGCGCGACGTGATCGAGAGGAACCGCGAGACGCGCAACTTCCGCCTGTTCGGCCCCGACGAGACCCACTCGAACCGCCTGGGCGACGTGTTCAGCGTCACCGACCGCGTCTGGAACGGCGAATTCCTGCCCACCGACGAGCATCTCGCGCGCGACGGCCGCGTCATGGAGATCCTCTCGGAGCACACCTGCCAGGGCTGGCTGGAAGGCTATCTCCTGACCGGCCGCCATGGGCTGTTCGCCTGCTACGAGGCCTTCATCCACATCATCGACTCGATGTTCAACCAGCACGCCAAGTGGCTGAAGACCACCCGCGACATCCCCTGGCGCGCGCCCATCCCCTCGCTCAACTACTTCCTCACCAGCCACGTCTGGCGCCAGGACCACAACGGCTTCTCGCACCAGGACCCCGGCTTCATCGACCACGTGGTCAACAAGAAGGCGAGCGTGATCCGCGTCTACCTGCCGCCCGACGGCAACTGCCTGCTGTCGGTCGCCGATCACTGCCTGCGCAGTCGCGACTACGTCAACGTGATCGTCGCCGGCAAGCACCCGGCCGCGCAGTACCTCGACATGGATGCGGCGATCAAGCACTGCACCGCCGGCGTCTCCATCTGGGAATGGGCCGGCAACGACGAGGGCGTCGAGCCCGACGTGGTGATGGCCTGCGCCGGCGACGTCCCCACCGAGGAGACCCTGGCCGCCGTCGACCTGTTGCGCCGCCACCTGCCCGAGCTACGGGTGCGGGTGGTCAACGTGGTCGACCTGATGAAGCTCCAGCCCGACAACGAGCACCCGCACGGGTTGTCGGATCGCGCCTTCGACTCGATCTTCACCCTCGATCGGCCGGTGGTGTTCGCCTATCACGGCTACCCGTGGCTGATCCATCGGCTGACCTACCGCCGCAGCAATCACCACAACCTGCACGTGCGTGGCTACAAGGAGGAAGGCACGACCACCACCCCGTTCGACATGGCGGTGAAGAACGAGATCGACCGGTTCCACCTGGTGATCGACGTGATCGAGCGCGTGCCCGGCCTCAAGGTGCGCGGCGCGCATCTGCGCCAGCAACTCGAACAGCGCCTGATCGACCACGAGCATTACATCCGCACGCACGGCGAGGACATGCCCGAAATCCGCGACTGGTGCTGGCCATCCCTGCCCGGCAACGGCGGGGCGCCAGCCGGCAGGGACCGCTAACGACAAAGCCCCGGTCAGGCCGGGGCTTTCCTCGTCACAAGTCTCTCAGGACGCGGGCCTACTGGATCTTGAGATAGGCATAGCCGTCGCGCTGCAGGTCGGCGATCTTGGCCACGCCCGAATTGACCAGCCCGATGCCCTCGTAGAGCTTGTCCTTGGACAGGTTGATCTCCTGGCGCGTGAAATCGCAGAGATGCACCTTGACGTCGCGGATCTCAATCAGCGTCTGCAGGCGCCCCTTGAGCTCGGCACGACGCTCCTCGAGCGCCTCGTCGGCGGCGTAGGGGGTGCCCTCGAGCGGGTCGTCGGTGGCGAAGCGGATGCCGTAGCCGACCAGCACCAGATGGACGTCCCACGGCAGGAGCGTCTGCTCGGCATCGTTGATCAGGTTGTTGATCGAGGTCAGCGTCGCCGAGTAGCGGGTGGGGTCGGCGAAATCGACGTGGTAGACGACCCGCTGGGTATCATCGGCCTGAGCCGGCGCGACCATCGACAGGGCGAGAACCAGCGGCGCCAGCACCCCGACGAGGACGCGGCCGACACGGCGGAAAAGGGACTGCGGTGGAACCGCGAGAGGCATCGAAGTCATCATTCCGTTGCTCCTTGGTGTGAATCACACCCGGAGCATAGCGCACTGACGGTCCGTCCTACTTCGGCACGCTGTGCCGGTTCGCGTACTGGCGCTGGGTGTGCACCGCCAGCGCATTGGCCAGCCGGACCGACGGGTTGTCCCGACAGAAGGCCAGCACCTCGCGCCGGGCCGCCGAGGCCGGCTGACCGGCCTGGATGTCGTAGGTGTTGCGCGTGATCACGTTGGTCGCCGTGAGATACCCGGCGATAAAGCCCGCCAGCCGCCCCTGGCTGCCCGGGTGGTCGCCCTCGGCGACCGCCACGGCGTCCTCGCACTGCCAGTTGCCCGGCCCGAAGGCGACAAAGCGCCCCTCGACGCTCTTGGCGTCGGCGGTGCCGTTCAACCCCACCAGCAGGACGGGGAGCAGCAAGGGGGTGACGAATCGCATCAGGCAGGTCCTCTATTCAAAGCGCAGATCGAAGCCGCAGTTGGCGATGTAGGCCTGCTCGCGCTCGAGGTCCGCGGCGGTCAGCGGGTGCCCCTGCAACCAGTCGTCGGCGAAGGCGAGGGTCAGCCGGTCGGCGTCGGCCGAGAGGCTGAGCCCGGCGGGCAGCACCGTCTCGCCACGATCGCGATGAAACAGCACCGCCAGCCGCAGGATCACCGCCATGCGCATGATCAGCGGACGGCGCTCGTCGTCGAGCAGCTCGAAACGCGCCTGCTTGAACTTGCGGCGATGCGCGTGCACCAGCGACGAGACGGCCGCCTGGGCCAGGCGCGTCAGCCCGGGCATGTCGGCATGCTCGAGCACGTACGCGCCATGGTGGTGATAGCCCGAATGGGAGATCGCCAGCCCCACCTCGTGCAGGCGGGCGGCCACGTCCAGCCACGCGGCCAGGGGCAGCGCCTCGCTCGCCTCGTCGCCGCTGGCACCCCAGGCGCTCTCCACCTGTCCCCAGAGGGTCGCCGCGGTGGTCGCCACGCGGTCGGCGTGAGTCGCGTCCACGTTGAACATGCGCTGCAAGCGGCTGACCGTCAGGTCGCGGATGTCGTCGAACCCCTGTCGCTCGATCCAGTCGTAGATCAGGCCCTCGCGCAGGGCCCCGTCGGAAATATCCATCCGCTCGATGCCCAGGGCCTCGAACACCGCGCGCATCGCGACCAGCCCGCCGACGAACACCGGCTTGCGGTCCTCGGACAGCCCCTCGAGCGACAGCTTGCCCAGCTTGCCCGCCTTGAGCACCGCGTCACGGATGGCATCGAGGCCGGCAAGCGTCAGGCTGCCGTCGCCCCAGCCGTTGGCCTCGGCCACCGCCGCCAGCGAGCGGGCCGTCCCGCTGCTGCCCACGGCCCGCTCCCAGCCCATCTCGCGGTAGGCACGCTGGTAGCTCATCAGCTCCAGTTCCGCCCGCCGTTCGGCCTTGAGCAGTTCGGTCTTGCTGTACTTGCCGTCACTGAAATGATCGCTGGTCAGCCGCACGCAGCCAATCGGCGCGCTCTCCATGCGCACCGGCT
>Ga0102930_1000786_pt1 | contig 10585 bp, 7 predicted proteins | sample SalPon1_B_H2O_MG_FD_84514 | JGI IMG/M metagenome (GOLD analysis project Ga0102930, IMG submission 84514) | Salt pond water microbial communities from South San Francisco under conditions of wetland restoration - Salt Pond MetaG R1_B_H2O_MG | ecosystem: Environmental > Aquatic > Non-marine Saline... | reverse complement strand
TCATTATCGCTTATATCGTGCTCTTACCCGTGCGCCAAGCGCGTTTGCGGCAGCATTATCGCCGCCAAGGCTTATGGGAATGGTTAAGTATGCATACCTTGGTGGCACCCGCTATGGTGCTATCGGTAGGGCTGTATGTGTTTTTGCTCAGGCGTGTGGATGTAGATCGTTGGGGCATGTTCGTGGTAGCGGGTTTAAATACCGTGGTCGTCGTGCCGTTTGCCTTACAGCAGTTACGCCCGCGCTTATTTCAATTTGATGATCAATACGCGGCTTTAGTGCGCACATTAAAATTGACAGCATGGCAACGTTTGCAAGTTGAAGCGCCGTGGTTACAAAGTAGTGTCCGGGCAGCCTTTGTATTAGTGATGTTATTGGCGATGGGAGACGTAGCAATTTTTGCAATTTTTGGGCAGCCTGACTGGGTCACATTGCCGTGGTTGATTTATAACTATGCCAGTAGTTACCGCTTAGCTGAGGCATCTGTGGCTGCTTTAGCATTGCTACTACTATTTGCCGGCATTATTTTTGCCTTTGAAGGACGGTCGGATGCTCAGCATCACTAATCTACTCATGCAGCGCGGCACATGGCAGCGCACTTATAATCTGCAGTTAGCTACCGGGCAAATTGTCACCTTGCAAGGTCGTAGCGGTGTGGGTAAATCAGCTTTATTAGCCGCGATTGCGGGTTTAGAACAACCCGTTAGTGGTGTCATGACTTGGCAAGGGCAATCCTTATTAGAGTTGCCCTTAGAAAAGCGTCCAGTCAGTATGCTGTTTCAAGAATATAATCTCTTCGAACACCTAAGTGTCTGGCAAAATTTGCAAGTTGGTTTAGTTTGGACGGCAGATACGATAGCAAGCATCCAAGCCGCGGCCTCACAGCTCGAAATTAAGGACAAGTTGCAGGCTTGGCCGAGTGATTTGTCCGGTGGCCAGCGGCAACGGGTGGCTTTATTGCGTACTTTGCTGCGACCAGAGCCACTGGTATTATTAGATGAGCCGTTCGCAGAGTTGGATAATGTAACACGAGAAAAAGCCATATTATGGGTGCGAGAAACGGCGCAACAAACGGGGAAAACAGTGTTATTAGTGACGCATCAAGATGAAGATGTACAACGTCTGGCCGATACTAATATCGTCTTGAAAATGTCAATAGAGTCTAATAATAATGAAAAAAACATTCACCATCCATGATATTACCCGTAAAGAAATTTCGCCCGGTAAAGGTTCCATGGTTTGGTTTTTGACCGACGAAAAAGGCTTGCCGCGAAAAGTGAATGCGATTACCGATGTGGACAATGAGGGCGTAGTGCAGGCCGTGCATGCCGTTTATTCACGCGAAACGCCGTTAGTAACTACCTTGGTTTATCGTGATTTGGGTGATGAGTTTAGTATTGATTTTTCTAATTTTAATAGTCACCACCACTACCCACCCCGTGAACCTTATAAGCCGCACCGCTTAGATCGGCATAGGCGAATTCGCGCTGAAGCCATTTGGCCAATTTTGTGGCTGGGGGTATTGGCTTTGCTCGCTGGGATTTTGTATTTGATTAGCCAGGACTTTGCCAATATACCTGCCTTTTTAGGCATGGCGTCTTAAGCAAGCTTAAGCCGAGTAGCGCTTGATTGGGTGAACAGTTGTTGCGAAGATGAATAGAGTCAGGCACGCTAGCCTCCCTCAACTGGAATACCCAAATGAGCTACTTCCAACATATTAAAGCCTGCAATAATTTTACGGAGTCGGACTTCTGGCCATTGGTTATTGATGACCAAATTTATGGCGAAGTGCAGCCCGGTTTTGCGCAATTTTTATTGCACTGGTCCACCGTTTTTCAAACAACTAGTAGTGGCTTGACCTTAGCGCCTGACTTAAAGAGCTATCAAGCCCGCAGCGCAGCAGTTGCGCCTATTTTTTGGGCCTTGCACCAGCAAGGCGTGATTGATACCTGGGTGAATGAAGCTTATCCGGTGAAGCAAAGTTTTATCCATCCCGCTATTATGGAAGTTGAGCGCGCCGCCACTTTGTATCTGGGCAGTAAAACCTTTGGCGTGCATGTGAATGGTTTGGTGCGTAAGCCTGATGGTATTTATGTGTGGGTGGGGACGCGTACTTTTGACAAGCCTTTTTGGCCGGGTAAGTTGGATCAAATGGTAGCGGGCGGGCAGCCGGTTGGTTTGGGCTTGCTGGATAATGTGATTAAAGAAGCGGCGGAAGAAGCGAGTGTGCCAGCCGAGTTAGCGGCTCAAGCCATTTATGCAGGCTCTATCAGCTATCGGCAGATGAATCTACGTGGTTTAGAAAACGCTACTTTATTTATGTATGATTTATGGCTGCCAGAAGCGTTCGTGCCGGTGAATACGGACGGTGAAGTGATTGATTTTCAGTTGCTACCGTTAGCCGAGCTTGCCCGTCTGACAGAATCCAGTGATGCTTTCAAAGATAACTGCAATTTAGTGAATATTGACTTGTTATTGCGTTTAGGCTTCATTAAACCCAAACACCGCGAATATACCGCCTTGCGCACCGCTCTGTACGGCTATTAAAAGGATGACAACTATGAGAGAAGGGCAGCCTAAAACGATTTATTTAAAAGATTATGCATCGCCACATTTTAAGGTTGAAACTGTGGTGTTGACCTTTGAGTTGGGTGAAACAGCAACACAAGTAACTAGCGTGGCGCATTACCAACGTCATCCTGATGCGCCAGTAGATGGTGCCTTGGATTTAGACGGGGAGCAATTAGAATTACTGACTTTGGAGCTGGACGGCGAAGCCTTAGCGCCTGAGCGTTATGAGCAAACTGAGACCGGCTTGCGCATTCATGCCATGCCTGAGAGTGCCACGCTTAAGGTAGTGACACGCATATATCCGCAACAAAACACCTCACTGGAAGGCTTATACCAGTCTAGCGGTAATTTCTGCACCCAATGCGAAGCGCAAGGCTTCCGTAAAATCACCTACTACCCTGACCGCCCCGATGTTATGGCGGCTTTCACTACCAAAATTGTCGCCGACAAAGTACGCTATCCGGTGTTGCTTTCTAACGGTAACTTAATTGCGCAAGGTGATTTGGCCGCGGGGCAGCATTTTGCCGTATGGGAAGATCCTTTTCGTAAGCCTGCTTATTTATTTGCCTTGGTCGCCGGCCAATTGCAGCATATTGAGGATCAGTACACGACTGCCTCAGGGCGTGCTGTGACGCTGCGTATTTATACTGAAGCGCATAATATTGATAAATGTGATCATGCTATGCAATCGCTCAAACGGGCGATGCAATGGGATGAACAGCGCTTTGGGTTGGAGTACGATTTAGCCATTTATATGATTGTCGCTGTGGACGATTTCAATATGGGGGCGATGGAAAATAAAGGCTTAAATATTTTTAACTCCAAATTAGTTTTTGCCAGCCCTGAAACAGCGACTGATAATGATTACCTTAGTATTGAAGCCGTGATTGGCCACGAGTATTTTCACAATTGGACAGGCAATCGGGTTACTTGTCGCGATTGGTTCCAACTTTCTCTAAAAGAAGGCTTGACCGTGTTCCGTGATCAGGAATTTACGGCTGATTTACATTCCCGTTCTGTTAAACGTATTGATGATGTACGCCTATTACGCACCATGCAATTGGCTGAAGACGCCAGCCCCATGGCGCACCCTATTCGCCCAGCTTCTTATATGGAAATTAATAATTTCTACACCGTGACGGTGTATGAAAAGGGAGCAGAAGTAGTGCGACTCTACCAAACCTTGCTAGGCCAAGCGGGCTTCCGGCGTGGTTTGGATTTGTATTTTGAGCGCCACGATGGTCAGGCGGTAACGACCGAAGACTTCTTAGCCGCGATGGCCGATGCGAATCATGTGGATTTAAGTCAGTTACAGCATTGGTATGATCAAGCCGGTACACCTGACGTTCAAGTCACCATGACTTACGATGCTGCACAACAAAGCTGTACATTGCACTGTACGCAAAGCTGCCCGCCCACGCCTGGCCAGCTACACAAGCCGCCCTTCTTAATTCCGCTGGAAGTGGGTTTGCTGGATGAGCAAGGCCAAGCGATTCCTTTGCAATTGCAAGGGGAGACAAGCAAGCCGGTGCTCAGTAAAGTGCTAGCGCTGACTGAAACCAGTCAAGCCTTTACCTTTACACAAGTACCTGCTCAACCTGTGCCCTCCTTGTTGCGCAATTTCTCAGCGCCAGTACGCTTGGAATACGCGTATAGCGATGCTGACTTGATGTTCCTCATGCAGCATGATAGCGATGCATTTAATCGCTGGGATGCAGGGCAACGCTTAGCGATGCGTTGCTTTTTGCAGTTACTGAAACAGTTACAAGCAGGGGAGCCGCTTGGCTTAGAGCATGATTTTATTCAAGCTTGGCAAGCTGTATTGAACGATGAGCGCTTAGATTATGCATTGCGTGCGGAGGCACTTAGCTTGCCTTCTGAGGCGGATATTGCCGAAGTAGCGCGGCCGGTTGATCCTGAGGCTATTCATGCAGTACGTCATTTTGTCTTAGCAACGCTGGCAAAGGCATTGCGCATGGATTTAGAGCGTTGCTATTACCATTTGCAGCAAACAGACTATGGTATTGATACAGCGAGTGTGGGGCAGCGGCGTTTAAAAAATGTTTGCTTAAGCTGGCTGGGCTATTTGGAGGATAGTGCCATTCACGAGCTTTGCGCTCAGCAATATCAGCAAGCCAATAATATGACCGATGCTTTAGCCGCATTGGCTGTGCTAACGGATATTGATTGTCTAGAGCGTGATACAGTGTTGCAGCAGTTTAGTGAGCGCTGGCAGAGTGATACTTTGGTAATGGATAAGTGGTTTAGCTTGCAAGCTGTGTCTAGTTTGCCGAATACGCTGGAGCGGGTGAAGGCTTTAATGCAGCATCCTTTGTTTGACTTGCGTAACCCCAACAAAGTACGGGCTTTAGTGGCTAGTTTCTGTATGCGTAATCCTTTACGCTTTCATGCCAGCGATGGTAGTGGCTACCGCTTCTTGGCGGAACAAGTGCTCGCTCTAAATAGCCTTAATCCGCAGATTGCAGCGCGTTTGGTGCGTCCTTTAATGAGTTGGCGGCATTATGAGACGGGGCGTAGTGCTTTAATGAAGCAGCAATTGGAGCAGATTCAGGCGCATACTGAACTGTCGCCTGATGTATACGAAATTGTTACTAAAAGCTTAGCGGCTTAAAACGGATATTACGGATATTAATGAAGGCAAGGATGAAACTTTTATAACGTCCTTGCCTTAACAATAATTCAGCTTATACACAGTGTTTTGCATAGTTTATACGGTTATGCCGCTTTTTTTCTGCTATTCTAGCGCCCGTTATTTCGTCTTGAATTTGAGCGTGACCCAATGCACCCAATGTTGAATATTGCCACCCGTACTGCCCGCACTGCTGGCGATTTAATCCGTCGTTATGCGAATGATGTGGCGAAGTTACAGGTTTATCATAAAGAAGCGAATGATTTTGTCACAGAAGTAGATCGCCAAGCAGAACGCGAGATTGTGCAAGCTTTACGCCGCGCTTATCCTGAGCATGCTATTTTGGGTGAAGAAAGTGGTCAGCACGGTGATCATGAAGCGGAGTATCAATGGGTTATTGATCCTTTAGATGGCACGACAAATTTTATTTCTGGCATTCCTCACTTTAGCGTATCAATTGCTTTAAAGCAGCGCGGGCGCTTGTTATTAGGGGTAGTATACGATCCCTTGCGCGATGAGTTATTTGCTGGGGCACGTGGTGAGGGTGCTACTTTAAACAATCGCCGTATTCGTGTTGGTCAACGCCTTAATTTGCAAGGCGCTTTATTAGGGACGGGTATTCCATTTCGTGATCATCAAGATTTGGATGCTTATCTCGATACTTTAAGAGTATTAGTACCGGAAACAGCCGGAGTGAGGCGGGCAGGTTCTGCCGCTTTAGATTTGGCTTATGTAGCTTGTGGTCGTTTTGATGGCTTCTGGGAGTTTGGCTTACAAGAGTGGGATCTAGCTGCCGGTGCTTTATTAGTTCAAGAAGCGGGTGGTCTGGTCGGTGATTTGCACGGTGGCAATAAACATCTACAAAGTGGTGATCTTTTGGCCGCTAATCCGAAAATTTTCAAGGAAATGATGCAACGTTTGCATCCTGTATTAAACAAGGCTTGATGGTGCTAAACTCTTAAGCTTAAGCGCTGATAGGAGCTATGGGGCTTCTGTCGATCATTTAGGTGTTAACATGATTATGGCAAAAAAAATAATGCGACATACAAGCTGGCTAGGCGGCTGGCTCTTGGCTTTTTCTCTATTTAGTCTCAATAGCCTCCCTGCATACGCAGAAACACCTCGCATCACCTTGCGTGACACTGAAATTAATAAGTTAGTTGAAGTGGTATCGAAATTCACTGATAAAAACTTTGTGATAGATCCTGCTGTGCGCGGCAAGGTGACGTTTGTCTCTGGAAAAGGCTTGACTGAGGATGAGTTATACGACGCATTTCTGTCAATCTTGCAAGTACATGGTTTTGAAGCTGTTGAGGCGGGCAATGTTACGAAAATTGTGCCCATCGGTGAGGCGCGTACCCAGCAGGTTGCACCTATTGTTGAATCAACACCCGAAAAAACCGCGCCCCCAGTCTCTGTTGACCAAACAATTACGCAAGTATTCCAACTTCAATATATTCCTGCCCAAACTGCCTTACAAACCCTGACACCGTTAGCAGGCCAAGGGGAAACACGTATTCAAATGAATTTGGCGAGTAATGCTTTAATCGTAACCGGACGCGGTCAGAATGTGCAACGTTTAGGGCAAGTGATTCGTAATATCGATAAGCCTAACAATCAAGATGTTGAGCTGGTTGAGCTACGGCATTCCAGCGCTGCACAAATGGCACAAACCTTGCGCGACCTCATGAGTGGTGGCGGGAACTCACCTGATGGCGGTGCTATTCCACAAACCGTTAGAATTTCAGTGGATGAGCGCACGAATAGTATTTTATTGGCTGGAGATAAAGCAGATCGGGAGCGCATGCGCACCATCATTCGCCGCCTAGATATTCCACGCACGCAGCCGAGTGAAACGCAAGTTGTTCCGCTTAAATACACGGATGCCATGCCATTATTGAAGACTTTGAAAGAGCTGCAAGTAACCAATGCTGAGGCCACACCTGCTTCTCGACAAGCACGTATTGCAGCGGATGAGCGCACGAATAGTATTTTAGTCTCCGGGCCACGTACGGAGCGTGAACATATTTTAGCAGCGATTAAACGCCTTGATATCCCGAAAGCACAATTTGGCGGTGAATCTGAAACGCAAGTGGTGCCTTTAAAATATGCAGTCGCCCAGCAATTATTACAGACTTTAAAAGAGCTACAAATTACGGGTAGTGGTGCAGAAGGTGCATCGCCTGCTCGACAAGCCCGTATTGCTGCTGATCAACGCACCAACAGTATTTTGATTTCGGGTAGTCGCAAAGAACGCCAACCGATTGTAAACGCTATTGCACGTTTAGATATTGCCAAAGATCAATCGGGCGGCACACGGGTTGTGCCACTACGCTATGCCAACGCTGAAGAACTGGTTAAAGTGTTGGTCGATACTTCCAAAGGCATTCAACAGCAAACAGCAGGCACTGCCGAGGGTACACCCGCAAGCGGTACGGAGAGTGGTTCAGATGTCAGTATTCAAGCTGACCCACGTACTAATGCAGTGATTATTACTGCACCACAGCATATTCAGAACAACTTATTAAAAGTCGTCCATCAATTGGATCGGCGGCAGGCGCAAGTCTTAATTGAAGCTATTATTGCCGAAGTTTCTACTGACTTGAGCAATCGCCTCGGCTTTGGTATGGCGGCCTTTAATAACGATACTGACAATGGTGGTGTGGCTGGCTCCAGCAATTTCGGTAACTTAAACAACATTCTTGATTTAGCGAGCGGTGGGGTACAAAGTGTACCTAGCGGTTTATTATTTGGCGTGGCTAGTAATAACTTCGGCGTGGTGTTGGATGCTTTACGCGGTGATGGTGCGACTAATATCCTGTCGACGCCGACGATTGTCACCATGGACAATGAAGAAGCCAGTATTGTCGTTGGCCAAAACGTACCCTTTGTGACCGGCTCTTATAGCGGCACAGGCGATAGCTCAAACCCAGACAATCCCTTTCAGACCATTCAACGTCAAGATGTCGGCTTAACCTTAAAAGTGACGCCACAAATTAATCGCGGTAAGACTATCCAAATGAAGATTGAACAGGAAGTCTCTAGCTTAGCGTCTAGTAGCGCGGGTGCGTCTGATGTGATTACTAATAAGCGCTCAATTAATACCAATGTCATGGTTGAAGATGGGCAGATTCTAGTCTTAGGCGGTTTGATTCAAGATAGCTTCACCGACTCAGAACAACGAGTGCCGGTGTTGTCAGATATTCCGGTGATTGGTAATGCGTTTAAGAGTAATGACACGCAAAAAACTAAGCAGAATTTAATGGCCTTTATTCACCCCATTATTCTGCCCGACCGTGAAGCATCGGACGCTTATACCCGCCAAAAATATCACAACTTGCAAAAGCAGCAGCGTGAAAGCCGTGTCTTGCAGCGTGGTAATCGCGATAATAATGCGGCTGTGTTCCCGGATATTGAATGCGTCGATAACACTTGTGAGCGTGGCAGTGCGGATGATCTGCACTTTAATAAGCAGCAACAGCCACAAACGCAAGCCCAGCGTGCCCGTCAACAACAATTACAGCAGCAACAACAACGCCAGCGCCAACAGCAGTTACAGCAACAACAAAGGCAACAACAGCTGCAGCGCCGGCGTCAACAACAGTTACAGCAACAAAGGCAACAGCAATTACGACGCCAGCGTCAACAGCAATTACAGCAGCAGCAACGCCAGCGTCGTGCGCCTAGTTTATCCGCAGGTAAGCGTGAGCCAGACGATAAGGCGGATTGTGTGCCTGGATTTTGCCAAATGTATGAATGAGGGTGCCTATATGGATACGGAGGCATTGACAGCCACTTTAGCGGAGCAGGATCAGTCAGCGGCTGTACCCAGCGAGGACACTGTTGCAGCGCAACCTTTGCCGTATGCCTTTGCGAAACGTCATGGTGTGCTGCTCGATCAAGATGAGGAAGGCGTCTTATTGTACCGTGAGCGTTTAAAGCCGGCGGTGCTAATGGAAGTGCAGCGCAATCTCAAGGCAGTACCGCGCTTAAAAAAAGTGGATGCAAACACCTTCGAGCAACGACTAGCGGCCAGCTATGATCGCAGTGGTGCGGGCGAAGCGATGATGCAGGATTTTGGGGATGAAGTGGATTTGAGCGATATTGCTGAGTCCCTGCCTGAGCCGGAAGACTTGCTGGAATCGGAAGACGATGCGCCGATTATTCGTTTAATCAATGCCTTGCTATCGCAAGCGGTAAAAGAGAATGCTTCGGATATTCACATCGAAGCGTTTGAGAGCCGTATGCAAGTACGTATGCGCGTGGATGGTGTACTGCGCGAAGTATTAGAGCCACCGCGCAAACTGGCACCGCTGATTATTTCGCGTTTAAAAGTGATGGCGCGATTGGATATTGCGGAAAAGCGCGTGCCGCAGGATGGACGTATTTCTTTGCGCTTAGCGGGTCGGGCGGTCGATGTGCGTGTGTCTACTTTGCCATCAGGGCATAGTGAGCGCGTAGTGTTGCGTTTGCTGGATAAGCAAGCCGGACGCTTGAACCTTGATCATCTCGGGATGGAGCGCACTGCACACGATCGTTTGAAAGAGCTGATTAAAAAGCCGCATGGCATTATTCTTGTTACCGGCCCCACAGGTTCCGGTAAAACCACCACTTTGTATGCTGCTTTAAGCAATCTCAATGACGCCCGCCGCAATATTTTGACGGTGGAAGACCCGATTGAATACTACATTGACGGCATTGGCCAAACGCAAGTTAATAATAAAGTCGATATGACCTTTGCGCGTGGCTTGCGGGCGATTTTACGCCAAGACCCGGATGTGGTGATGGTGGGGGAAATTCGTGATTTGGAAACCGCTGAAATTGCGGTGCAAGCCAGTTTAACCGGCCACCTGGTTTTCTCTACCTTACACACTAATACAGCCGTCGGTGCTGTGACGCGTTTGCAAGACATGGGCGTGGAGCCTTACTTATTATCATCGAGTTTACTAGGGGTTATTTCACAACGCTTAGTGCGTACTTTATGCCCTGAATGCCGTGAAGCCGTGCCAGCAACCGATGCTGAAATGGCGCTAATCGAGCAGAATACCAGTCAAGATTTGCGCCTAGAACAACCTTTGCTCTATCACCCCGTCGGCTGTAATGCTTGTCGCCGCAATGGTTTTGTGGGGCGCATTGGGATTTACGAAGTCATCGAGCTAGATAGCACCTTGCGGCAAATGGTGCATGAGCGAGCCAGTGAGATTGAGATGGAGCGTTATGCACGGCGCCATATACCTAGTTTGCGCGATGACGGTATCCGCTTAGCTTTAGAAGGCAAAACCTCGCTGGATGAAGTATTGCGGGTATCGCGCGAGGATGAGCGTTAATGCCCGCGTTTGAATACCGTGCCCTCAATACGACTGG
>Ga0102930_1000783_pt1 | contig 10597 bp, 11 predicted proteins | sample SalPon1_B_H2O_MG_FD_84514 | JGI IMG/M metagenome (GOLD analysis project Ga0102930, IMG submission 84514) | Salt pond water microbial communities from South San Francisco under conditions of wetland restoration - Salt Pond MetaG R1_B_H2O_MG | ecosystem: Environmental > Aquatic > Non-marine Saline... | reverse complement strand
TATAGCTCCAACTGCGGCCCTGCTGCGCGCACCGTTGTGTAATCGGGGAACCCAAACACCTTGGAACGCGTGACGTAAGTCACCATACCGCTCTCCACCGACCCGGCCAGAACCTCGGTCCGCGGTGTGTCGCGAATGATTTCATCCATCCGCGCCAAACCACCGTCACCAGCCCCGACAACCCGCATCGCGCCGCCGGTCAAATCCCGGTTGGTCACCGCGCTTGGCATCTCGTGCCACCGACTCGGCTCCGTCGGCGCGAGCCGGACATAAACGGCCACGCCGACCGTGATCCCGATTACGCCCAAAACCAGCCATTTGATCATAACCTGCCCCTTCTTCTTGGCAAAAATACTCGCCGGAGGCCCCCAACGGCCTAACTGCGCGTGGGTCAAGCCCTGCGCCGCGTCCACCCCCAAAGGCACATCAACTCCATCGCCACATGTGCGCCCGCCACCGCCGTGGCGCCACTCGGGTCATAGGGCGGCGCGACCTCCACAACATCGCCCCCGACCATGTTGATCCCGGCCAAGTCGCGCAGGATGATCGCCGCCTGCCCCGAGGACAGACCACCCCAAACCGGCGTCCCGGTGCCGGGCGCGAACCCGGGGTCCAGACAGTCGATGTCGAAGGTCACATAGGTCCGCGCATCGCCCAGTATCTCCTTGATTTTTCTGGCGGTTTCCACCGGCCCCCGCTCATGCACCTCGCGCGCGTCAATCGTCGGCACGCCCAGATTATCGGCGTTCACCGTCCGTATCCCCACCTGAACCGAGCGTTCGGGGTCAACCAACCCCTCTTTCACCGCCTTGTAGAACATCGTGCCATGATCAACCCGGCCCATGTCATCATCCGCCCAAGTGTCGGAATGCGCATCGAATTGCAACAGGGAAAGCGGCCCGAACTTCTCTGCGTAAGCCCTTAGAATCGGGAAAGAAATATAGTGATCGCCACCCAAGGCGATACTCGCGGCGCCTGCCTCCAATATCCCCCGGATATGCGCCGTCAACGCGCCGGGAAAGCTTGGAATATCCGCATAATCAAAGGCCAGATCGCCATAATCGACGATATCGAACTCTTCCAGGGGGCTGAACCCGTCCCAACCATAGGGCGGATCAAAGACCTGAAGCGCGCTCGCTTCCCGCACCGCACGTGGCCCCAACCGTGCGCCGGGCCGATTGGTCACCGCCTGATCAAACGGCACGCCTGTCACCGCAAGGTCAACACCGGACAAATCCTTGGAATACCGCCGTCGCAAGAACGACAGCGCCCCACCAAAGGTATTCTCATAGGAAAGGCCGCTTGAACTTTCACGTGTAAACGCCTGATCAACCTGATTTTTCGCGTCTTCCAAGGCCATCTTGAACTCCTCTTATCCTACCGGCTGCGCCCGCTCCTCCAACCGCTGCCAGATCACCCGCCGCACCTCTGGGTCAAAGCTCCGCACCGTCCCGTTGGTACTTCGCCGCACCCAAAAGCATCGTGGTATGCCCGTCATGCCCACAATCATGCATGCAGCCTTCAATCTCACTGGCATATGCCGCCCCAGTGGCCTCCTGAATGGGCAAAACACCCGTATCCGCCCGCAGCCCGATCACGGGACCATCACCCTGCCCCTCAATCGCGACGACAACCCCGCTCTCGGCAATCCCCTTCCTCGATCCGGGTAACCCCGAACTCCCGCAACCGCTCCACCACGAACCCGGCGGGCTCGTGGCAGGCAAGCCCCAACTCGGGCCGCCTGTGCAAAGCCTGCCGCCATGCCGCCATCTCATCGGCAAAGCCTGCAATCCGGGTGATCACCGCCATCGGCTGGACTCCCTCGCGCATATCCCTAGTCTGCGAACTCAACGCCAAAATGCAGGGATGCGCAATGCCCGACGACAGCCTCATTCACGACCCCAAGGGCGGCTTGCCCCGCCTGCGCGAGATCATGCGCCGCTTGCGCGACCCCGAAACCGGCTGCCCGTGGGACATCGAACAAACCTTCGCCAGCATCGCCCCCTACACCATCGAAGAGGCCTACGAGGTCGCTGATGCCATCGAACGTGGCGCCCATGATGAGCTGCGCGACGAATTGGGCGACCTGCTGCTACAAGTCATTTTCCACGCGCAAATCGCCCAAGACGATCATCTTTTCACCTTCGATGACGTGGCCAATGCCATCTCCGACAAGATGGTCGCCCGCCACCCGCATGTCTTCGGTGACGACTCCCGCGATAAATCCGCCGACCAGCAAACCCGCGACTGGGAGGCCATCAAGGCCGCCGAGCGCGCGCAGAAGGCGCAAACCGGCGTGCTGGACGGTGTTGCCGTCGGCCTGCCTGCCCTCCTGCGCGCCGTCAAACTGCAAAAACGCGCCGCCCGGGTGGGCTTCGACTGGCCGCAAACCGCGCAAGTGATCGACAAGATCACCGAAGAAGCCCAGGAATTGCACGAAGCCGCCAATCACCTGCCACAAGAGAAAATCGAAGAAGAATTCGGCGATCTGCTCTTCGTCATGGCCAACCTCGCCCGCCACATGAAGGTCGACCCCGAAAGCGCCCTGCGCGGGGCCAACGCCAAGTTCACCCGGCGCTTTTCCCGAATCGAAACCCTTCTGGCCGACGACGGAAGAACCCCATCCGAAAGCAACCTCAATGAAATGGACGCGCTTTGGAACCGCGCCAAAGCTGAAGAACGCGGCGATCGCTAACCGCCCCTTCTTCTTGCCGAAAATATCCTGGGGTAAGTTGAAAATCCCATTTTCAACAAAGGGGCAAAGCCCCTTACGGCGCGCGAACGCGCGCTAAAACTGCGCGGCGCAGCCGCTCCTTTTGGCAAGCGCCGCGGGGAAAGTTCCTTCGACTCCCACGCTCCCGCTTGCCCAATCACGCGCCCTGCCCCATATCTTTGATATGTTCAAGTTCACGCCCATTCTGCTGGCCATTCTCTACGCCTTCGCCATGTATCGCTTCTCGGTCTGGCGCACCAAGCGCGAGCTTGACGCGCAATCTACCGAACTGGCCGATCCCACGCTCAAACGGATGACCGACCAACTGGCCAAAGCCCTCGATCTGCCGCGCATCAAGGTTCATATCTACGAGATCGACCCGGTGAACGGCCTCGCCGCCCCCGATGGGCGTATCTTCATAACCCGTGGATTTTACCGCAAATTCCAGAACGGCGAAGTCACCGCCGAGGAACTGGCCAGCGTCATCGCCCATGAATTGGGCCACGTCGCGCTTGGTCACACGCGCCGCCGGATGATCGACTTTTCCGGCCAAAATGCCCTGCGCACGGCGCTTGCCATGATCCTGTCGCGCTTTTTGCCCGGCATCGGCGTCTGGATCGCCAATGGTCTCACCTCGCTTCTGGCCGCCCGGCTTTCGCGCGGCGATGAGTACGAGGCCGATGAATACGCCGCCGCCCTTCTGACCAAGGCAGGCATCGGCACCGAGGCCCAGAAGTCCTTGTTTCAAAAGCTGGAATCGCTGACCGAGGCGCGCGGCGGGGCCATGCCCGCATGGCTGATGAGCCACCCCAAAACCAACGAACGCATCGCCGCCATCGAAAAACTCGAAGCGAAATGGCTCTAAGCGTGGGGGCCTAGAGTATCCGTCTTGATCAAGATGTTTTTGGCGTCCATTCGCGGTCCTTTCGGACGAGTGCGTTGGCCAGTTCGATGAGCTTTCGCAATGAGGAGGGTTGGAAAACAGCGTGGGGCGCTGTTTTCCCGACGAATGCTGTCAGAGCGACTTTGGCGGGTTTTCCATCCGATATCATCGCTCGGTATTTCTGTCTCAGATCCGGGTTGAAGCGGGCGGCGACGAGCGCGGGCATATAGAGCGCATCGCGCAGCAACTTGCGCCCGCCCTGTATGAATGCCGTCCCACGCCATTGGCCCGATTGTCGGGTCATCGGAGCGAGACCGGCAAGGCTCGCGATCTGTTTGCGCGTCAGGGTTCCGATTTCCGGACATTCGACAAGGATCGCGACTGCAGTGATCCGACCCAGCCCCGGGATCGAGCAGAGAATGTCGAAGGAGCGTGCGCGTTTCGGGCACTGGCGCACGAGCTTCAGCAGCGCGCCTTCCAGTTCGGCGAGCTGGCGTTTGATCTGTCCAAGTCGAGCTTTGGACTGGCGCTTCAAAATGGCCAAGGTCTGCGTTTTGGACCGGTTCAGGAGTCGTGTGCGCTCTTTGATCAGAGCCATGCGCGCAATCTGTATCTCCTTGAGGGCAGGCTGATTTTTGTCCGCTGGCGCATCCGGCACAAGATCGAGCGCGGATCCCATCATGACCAGAACGCGCGCATCCACGGCGTCGGTTTTTGCCCTTGTCCCACGGGCCTGCGCAAAGCGTCGCGCCTGTTCTGGGTTCACCTTCACGAGAGGTAGGACGCCGCCAAAGCTGCGTTCAATGGCGGCGTGATAGGCCCCGGTTGTTTCATAAATGACCAGGTCAGGCATTTAGGTGCCGATCCAGCGGCGAAGTGCCCGCAAGCCAGCTGGGGTATTCGCAAATTGCCGCACTTCGTTATCGATCAGACGATGCGCGTCGAGAGTGGCATTTGAGATGTCGATTCCGATGGTATCTTGCATTGTCCTCGCGTGTCCTATGCTTGTCGTAGAGGGCTTAACGCCGCTCTGTATCCACCTCTCATCGTTTGCAAAGCAAACGACTGCCGGTCAGTGGTTCAGGCCTCAGGCGAAGACGATGGCCGATCACACTCTAAAACGGTCCTTCGTGACCAAGCCTGTTACGATCCGACCACCGCCTCAGCACCCCATAAATGGCGTGGCGTGCTGAGGCTCCTTCTTCGCAGAAAAAGCCGGGGCAGTCATGAGACAAGCGCGTTCACTTCAATCGGTTTCGTAACCTGCGGCGACGAAGAAGTTATGGCATTCCTCGGGGGTGAACAGGCTGCAGACGGTTCCGACAGCTTTCCAAAGTGCGTCATAAGTACGTGCCGCTGCCTTCCGAATGAGGGCTTTCAGCTTTGAGAAGGCCATTTCGATGGGGTTTAGGTCGGGGCTGTACTTGGGCAGGTACAGGAACCACGCTCCGATCTAGTGGAGACTGTCGGCAGCCGTGGTACTACGATGTGCGGGCAGGTTGTCGAGGAGTGAGGCCCCGAACGCGATCCGTCCGAGTGAGTGGGCCGAACACGTCGCCGGCGCGCAATGTCGGGGCGAGGATTCCTTCGACCCAGAGATCGAACATGTCCTTGTCCATCGCGCCGCTTATGATCCCGGTCGCGTCGATCCTGTCGTGGCGAAGTCCAGCGATGAAAGTCTGTGTGTTCCAGCGCCCTGCCGGGGCGTGATCGATCAGCCGGTCTCCAACCGGCGCCCAGCCGTGGGCCTTGGTCATGTTGGTTTTCAGCGAGGTTTCATCGATAAAGACAAGCCGTTCGAGATGATCGCGCATGACGGGCTGGCGGCGGTTGATCCAGATCGCGCGATCCCGTGCAACGTCAGGCCGTTTCTGCTCGCTGGCGCGCAAATCTTTTTTTGTGTGACAGGCCGAGCCGGTACAGCAGACCCCAGACGGCCGAGCGTTGCACATCGATCCCGTGTTCCTGCCGCACGGCGGCCACCAGCTCATCCAGCGTGGTCCCGGGGTGTGCCTCAAGCCGCGCGCGAACCCAATCGTGAACACCCGCAAGCTTGCCATGACCGCGACGCCCCTGAGGCTTGGGGGCCAGCGCGCCCGTCTCCCGCTTTAGCCGCACCATATCGTTGACGAACTTGATGGAAACGCAAAGTCGCCTGGCCGCCTCGGTGTGCGTATTGCCCTGTGCGACAAGCGCAACGGCGCGCTCGCGTAACTCAATAGGATGCGGTTTGCCCATTCATGACCCCCTATATCTGTCTCAATGACAGGGAATCACATCTCAGACCTTTTGGGAATCCCGAATCCGATCAGGATGAACGCGCTCTAACTCAGGGCCTTGGCAATGCGCGGCAAGCGCGCCTTTTTCAAAAGCGCCCGCAGCTCCCACGTATTGCCGGACAGCCGGTTCGCCTCCGCCAAAACCTCGGCGCCGACCTGCGCCACCAAATCGGGCTGCGCCTGATACACCCCATGCAAGAACCCGTCCGGATCCGTCCGTGACAGCCCCTCCTCGGCCAAGATATTACGCGGAAAATCCTTTTTATTCAGTGTGATAATCATATCCGCCGATCCGGCAATCGCGGCGGCCAAGACATGCACGTCCGCGGCATCTGGAAGCCACAACCGCGCCTCAAGCGACGGCGGATAACTCACCTCGGCCCCCGGCCAATGCGCTGAAAGCATCGCCGCCTCGGCCCCAGCCTGCGCTACACCCTCCGGGCCCAGCTTCACCGCCGCACGCTGCCATTCCTCGATGATCCGCGCCGACCACAGCGGCGTGAAGACGCCCTGCTTGGCCACGCCAAGCAACATCTGCCGCATCACCGTGGGGTAGATCACGCAGGTATCCAGCAAGACCTTCATATCAGGCGGAAAAACAGCGATTTCAAATAGCCGGATTCGGCCAGTTGCGGATGCAACGGATGGTCCGCCCCGGCAAACCCGGTGTGGATCAATTGCGCACTGCGCCCGCCCCGACCGATGCCGCGCACGCTGGCCGTCCGAAACTTCGACAGATCGGCCGCATGCGAGCAACTGCACAACCCCAGAAAGCCGCCATCGGCCACCAAGGGCGCGGCAAGCCGCGCCACTCGCTCATAGGCGCGCAGGCCCGCCTCTAACGCCTTTTTGTTGGGCGCAAAGGCCGGCGGGTCACAGATCACCACGTCGAATGTCTCACCTGTCTTGCCCATCTCGGCCAAGACATCAAAGGCATCGCCCCGGCCTGTCTTGAACCGATCAGAGACGCCACTTTGCGCCGCGCCGTCTGTGGCCAAGTCCAAGGCCGCTTGGCTGCCATCCACGGCCACAGCACTCGCTGCACCATTCGCCAAACAGGCCAGCGAAAAGCCCCCCACATGGCTGAACACATCCAGCACCCGCGCCCCCTTGGACAGTCGCGCGGCAAAGGCATGATTGGGCCGCTGATCGTAAAACAACCCGGTTTTCTGACCGCCCATCAGATCGGCCATATAGGTTGCGCCATTCATCGGCACCGGCACCGGGCCGTCCGGCGCAACCCCTTGCAAAATCGCGTTTTCTTCGTCCAACCCTTCCAAAACCCGTGCCCGGCCCGTGGCGTTTTTAAGGACGGTTTGCACCCCGGTCACCTCGACCACGGCGGTACATATCTCGTCCAACAAATCCTCGGCCCAAGCCCCATTCGGCTGGATCACCGCAACATCGCCAAAACGGTCGATCACCACCCCAGGCAGACCATCGGCCTCTGCATGGATCAAGCGATAAAAAGGGGCTTCGAACACCCGCTCCCGCAGGGCCAAGGCCCGCGCCACGCGCGCCCGCAACCAATCGCCATCAATCGTGGCCTGCACATCACGCTCCAACACACGGGCCATGATGCGCGAATTGGGGTTCACCGCGACCACGGCCACAGGCTTGCGTTCGGCATCTTCCAACAGGGCAAGCGTGCCGGGCGACAGTGCCTTGGTCCGCCGGTCGGTGACCAGCTCGTTGTCATAAACCCATGGCGCGCCATGCCGAATGGCACGGGCCTGCGCTTTGGGTTTCAGACGCACAACAGGATAAGGGGACGGTGTCATGCCGTCCCCTTACGCCGGTTCAACCTGTTGGGAAAGATCAGAGTTGGTTGATCGCTCCGATGATCCCGTTGTTGGCCGCCCTGTATCCATCGGGCGACGTCAGTTCGGTTTCGATTACCTTGGCCAGATGGTTGGTGATACGGTGCTTCTGCGTCCTACCGTTCCGTTCGGCGTTGATGGCCCGCGCGCCGCCAAATGCCTTGAAGTCGGCTTTGACGAAATGCGGCTCACCAAAAGCCTCGCCGGTTTCGGGGTCGCGCAGTTGCATCTTGAACTGGATCGCATGCACGCCACCGATGGTGTAGCGCGCCTTTTCAGTCAGGGCATGGAAGCGCGTCAGCTCGACATCCAGAATAACCGGCATGGTCCCGGGCTCCATGGCGCTGACCCCTTTGGTGATCCCGGCCTGCATGATCGCCTTGACCTGCGCGTGACGATCACCCATCGGATCCTCGCGCCAGACGATGTCGCCGCCAGGGTAATAGCGATTCGCTTCTGAAACTTTCAGCGACTTGGGCACCGAAACGCGCACCTCCTGCACGTTGAACGAAACCGGGGACGGTGCAAGCTCGGGCGCCTCCAGCGGCGCATTCCGGGTTGCGGTCTCAACCGAGCCACAGGCCGAAACGGCGAGGCCCAGCATCATTGCGGCGATCATGCGAATATGTGTCATCTTATCCTCCTGGGGCGGCATGTGCCCACGTGTTTGGAGGATAACTTGATCCCGAATTGAGGCGCATTTTAGACAAATGCGGTACATTCGCGTGGTGCTTCAGTGGCGTTTCACATCTTTGACGCCTTGTTTAAAAAGGCGTGTCACGAACGCTCCCGGCTGCGCCAGCCCCCGCGCCTGCGCGGGGCCTTCACCGCCTCCAGACCTTCTGTCAGAACCTCGGTCATTGGATGCCCGGGGTGGCTGTCACTGTATTTGTCCAGCATGGCTTTGATCGCCTCGCGGTTGTCGTGCCCCTCGGGAAGCGACAAGGCCCAATCAAGAAAGATCGACCGGCACTCGGGCTTTCCGATCTCTTCTATATTATAAGCCTCCCGGATGAGGTTCTTATGGTCGAGCGGGTCTTTGGTCATGTCACACCTGCCTGGGTTGTCGCCTCAAGGCGGCATCAATCGCCGCCCCGGCCTTGCCCGTCTCCTCCTCCAAAGCGGCGCGCAGCGCCGCCATGCTGTCAAACCCGGCCTCGCGCAGGACAAAGCCCTTGCCCCCTTCGCCAATGGCATCGGGGTCAAGCGCCCGGTCACTCAAGAGTTTCGAGGCCTGAACCAAACACCAGCAAAGCGCGCAGGCACGCAAAAGTGCTTCTCTCTCGCCGTCATCCAACAGACCGATTGCGACACCGGCCTGCAAGCCGGCCTCTACAGTCCGTGCCGTCCCCCCTGCAAGCAGAGTAAAGGCCTGCGCCAAAAGCTCCACGTCCTGAAGTCGCCCGGCGCCCAGTTTCGTATCCCATGGGCCGTCGGGCGATTTCGCGTCGGCAATCCGGGCGCGCATCCGGCTCACCTCCTCCAGCACCCTGGCAGGCTCTCCCGATTCGCCCAGCACCTCAGCCCGGAAGGCCTCCACATCCCGCGCCAGATCGTCGGGGCCCGCGATCACCCGCGCCCGCGTCAGGGCCAGATGCTCCCAGACCCAAGCCTCAGTCTGCTGATACGCCCGAAACGAGTCCCACCCGGTTGCAACAGGCCCCTGATTGCCAGAGGGGCGCAGGCGCATATCCACCTCATACAAACGCCCCTCCGCCATGGGCGCCGTCAGCGCGGTGATCATCGCCTGCGTCAACCGTGCATAGTAGGGCCGCGCCGCCAAAGGCCGCCGCCCTTCGGAACTCTCGACACCATCGGCATCGTATATCACGATCAAATCCAGATCAGAGCCCGCATTCAAGCGCTCGGCACCAAGCGAGCCCATACCAAGAACAACCGCGCCGCGCCCCGGCGGCGCCCCGTGTTTCTCGGCAAACTGGATTTGGACCACAGGCCAGACCGCACCGATCACCGCCCCCGCAAGATCAGCATACTGTTGCCCCGCGACATCGGCATCCACCAGACCGCGCAGGTGATGCACACCGACACGGAAATGCCATTCCTTCATCCAACGCCGCGCCGTATCCAGCTTGCGTTCGTAATCCTCTTCCGCGGCCATGCGCGTTGCAAGCTCGTCTTGCAATGCGGCACACCCGGGCCAATCGGCAAAGAAGTCCCCGGCGATCACCGCATCCAATACACTGGCATTGCGCGACAAATGCGCCGCCAGCTTGGGCGAGGTCCCGGCGATGTCCAACAGCAGATCAACCAGTTGCGGATTTGCCTCGAACAGCGAGAAGACCTGCACCCCGGCCGGAAGACCCGCCAAGAACCCGTCAAAGGCTAAAAGCGCCTCATGCGGATGGGCGGTTTGCGCCAAACGCGACAGGATTTCGGGCCGCAACCGTTTGAAAATCTCCTCCGCCCGTTGCGAGCGTAGCGCAGGATAACTTGGCCAACGGTTCAAGACTTCCTCGTCGAAACCGGCCTCCTCCCCGGCCTCCGCCTCGCCATTCTCGGGCGCAAAGAAGCCTTCGATCAACTCATGCACCTCGGTCAGCCGCTCCAAAATCTCGGCCCTCAACTCCGCTGTATCGCGCCCCATGAAATCAGCCAGACGGTCAAACTCCTCTTCCGATCCGGGCAAATCATGGGTCTGCGCATCGCGCAGCATTTGCAAGCGATGCTCCACTTCGCGATGGAACCGATAGTGCCGGGTTAAGACCTCCGCCGCACTTTCCGGAATCCAGCCCTTTTCGGCCAGTCGCGCCAAGCCCTCCACCGTGCCGCGTACCCGCAGGTCACGATCCCGCCCACCGGCGATGATCTGCCGGGTCTGGGTGAAAAACTCGATTTCCCGAATGCCCCCCCGACCCAGCTTCATGTTGTGGCCCGGCAAGGT
>Ga0102930_1000782_pt1 | contig 10598 bp, 8 predicted proteins | sample SalPon1_B_H2O_MG_FD_84514 | JGI IMG/M metagenome (GOLD analysis project Ga0102930, IMG submission 84514) | Salt pond water microbial communities from South San Francisco under conditions of wetland restoration - Salt Pond MetaG R1_B_H2O_MG | ecosystem: Environmental > Aquatic > Non-marine Saline... | reverse complement strand
TTGTTACTATAAATAATGTTGCTGTTTTAATTCAAGGTGATGACGTTTCAGAACATACAAATAATGATGGAGTCCTAGAGGTTCATTCAAATGCCACAATGACCACTTCACAAACTTTTGTTACAATTAATAACATACCCGTAGTCATTGATGGGGACAATGCGACTTGTTCAACAACTCACACAATTAACGCGACTGGATTTGTAACAATCACTATAGCGTAAAGGAGTAAAAAAATGGCTTACACACCACCTGATTTTGAACCAAACGATTTACAGCTTAGAGGCTACCTAAACTTAGGTAGTTTTTTACCTGGTCTAAGTGAAGCACAACAAAAACTAGATGATTTGCAAAACAACTTTGTCACACCGTTTTTAGAAGAAAAACAAAAAGCAAAAGATGCTTTATTTAAAAGAATAGATGGTCTACAACAAGGTCTGACGGATATTAATGCTGCTGTCGATGGTGTTCAAGACGTAATTAATACGACTGACAATTTAATTAATGATGTAGGTAACCTGTCTGGAGAATTAGCTAATTTAATTGATACTCCTGGAGTTTATTTTTACACTTACGTTGGAGGAAGTAGAAATTTTACGCAAGCGGTGGCTGAAGATTTTAAAAATGGGATTTTAACTCCAGATGAAAACGGTAATTTGCAACCAACAGATTATGGCAAAAACGAAGTTATGGCTGCAGTTTTACTTGTTTTAGCGAGTGACGGTGGTGATTTTCTTGATGTTGGTAGAATTTTAAATGTGGGTACTTTGTACGGCCAAAATTTTACAGACATTGCAAATGCTTACAGTAACGCCGTAAGCGCAGTTGATGAAGCATTTAATACTTACAATGTAACGTACTTTTCTAACGGTGCTGACTCAGGCACACGTCCTGTTGATGCTACAAATTATGAAGATGATGCGGATTCACAAGCAGTTGTTTTAGGAAAAAACACACTTAGTTTAACTGGCTCAACTTTTCAAGAATGGAATACTTCTCCAGATGGTAGTGGTACCTCTTATCAACCAGGTGACATTATTAATATAAATAGCGACATTAGTTTGTACGCTCAGTGGTCTTAAAAAACTTGAGGCCGATACGTAAGTATGGTAAAGTAATATTTGATTATGGCACTTTCTGACACTAAAGGCACCATTAGAGTTTTAAACTCTAAAATTAATCTAAATACAGGTAACTTAACTGATTCAAACGAGAATCAAGCAGCTGCCTTAAACAGAAACGTTGAAAATAAAAACGTTTTTCGTTCAGATTTACTGATGTTTGCTGAAGGCACATTATTTACTAACGAAACAGATTTTTCTTCAACAAACGATTTAAGTATCGTGTCAGGTGTTTACAATTACGCACAAGGCATTACCCACAGATTAATGACTGCTAGGGGAACAATGCCTGGAGATGCTTCATTTGGTGTGCCGTGGTACGACTATTTAGGTGTTTCTTACTCAAACCCACAAAACGTTATCAGGTCTTTAATTTCTGACATTACTGATGAAATTTTTAAAGATTCAAGAACAGAAGATGTTTTATACGTTCGCCCTACTTTTACAGAACCAACCATTGTTGAAGTAGAGTGCGCCATTACTCCTGTAAGGTTTGATGTAGACATTAATCTTGCTGTTTCTGTTGGAGTGTAAGCATGAAAACATTAAGTGAAATTCGTAGGGATATTGTTTCTTTTTACTCTACAATTCAACAAAAAATAAACGACTTTTCTTTTGGTTCTGTTGTAAGTGGTATTTTTTATTCTGTATCGGCAGCACTAGAGAACGTTTACAGAGAAGTTAGACAAATTGAAAATCAAGCTTATATTGCAACGGCTTCTGGAGAGTACTTAGACCGTTTAATTGAAGGGACATTTCAATTACAACGTGACTCTGCAACTAGAAGTTTTGGTTATTTAACTATTTACGCCGATTCTCCTTTACCTGACGATGTTGTTTTAAATTACGCAGACTTTGATGAAGAAAACTTTGTTTTTACAAGTTCTACAAACCCTGCATCTAAATTTATTGGGTTTCCTTCCGAAGGTGATGAAGGAATTGTTTTTGTTCTAACACAACCACAAAGTGGAGAATTTTCAACCAGTGTAAACCCAGAAAATAAAACACTTACAATTCCTGCTGGTTCTCAGTATGCCATCCTTAGAGTCGCAGCGTCCCAAACAGGTGCTTCTACCAATTTAGGTGAAGGAAAAATTACTTCGTTTCCATCTGCACCACAAGGTATTTCTGGAGTTATTAATACGTCAAACCCAGGACTTATTTTTGCTACAAATGAAGAATACACAGGAGGAGCTCCTTTTTCTGCACGCTTTACTACTATTCGTGGTTACAATCAAACAACAGGTAATTTTGAAGTAGATAACGCTTTTAACTTTTCTAATGCAGGTTCTTTAGAAATTAGTAAAGACGTTTTTAATAATGCTCTGACAGCGACTTATGTTGCTCAAGACGGTTCTTCAATTTCTCGTGGTTTAATTTTAGATTATATTTCCTCTTCTACATCCACAATTTCTTTAAAACAACCTATTTTAAATAATGCCAATATTATTCCTAGTTTTTCAGATGTAGTAAATGGCACCGAAAAAACTTACACTTTGGAAAACTATAGTTTTGGCGCTACTTTTTTAGATTTGTCTGACATTCAAAATACTATTTTTAATATTGATGTTACTGTTCCTGGGTCAAATTACGACCCAAACAATCCGCCTACCGTAACTATTTCAGGTGATGGTACTGGAGCTACAGCCGTTGCAAACGTTTCTGCAGGAGGAGCTGTAGGTTCCATTACAGTAACAAATCCAGGGTTTGGTTATACAGAGGCTACTGTAACAATTGGAGCTCCTACCCCTCCAGGTACTACGGCACAAGCTACCGCAGTTATAGGTAGTACGTCTGTGTTTTTAAGTGAGTTAAGTAAATTTGTAAGTAACACACCTTCGCTTGTTATGAATGAACGTAGAACATCAATTAGTCAACAAGTTGTTTTTGACCCAGATAATCAACTTTTAGAAGATAACACTTTAGCTTCAGAAGCACGTATTTCAGGTGGTTCAAATCAGGCCACTGACAACGAGTATCGAGCTGCACTTCAAACTTATTTAAGTGGGCTAGGTAGGTCTACAACAAGTGCTTTAGCTTCAGGGGCTTTAAGTGTAGATGGAATTACTTATGCAACTGTATTACCTGAGTTTTTATCGCCTCCTGGTTCTACTACATTAGTTGCATCTGATAGTAATGGTTTTTTACCGGCTGAAAAATTAAGAGAAGTTAAAAATGAAATTGATGCAAACTGGAAAGCAGCAGGAATTAACATTGTCGTTAAAGAACCTAAACGTGAGGATTTACATGTGTCTTTAAGTGTTAAAGTCATACCTACATTAACTAACTTAGATGTTGTTACACAAGAAATTGTTTCTCAAACACAAAATTATTTTAATGCGTTAGCTCCTGGACAAAAAGTTTCTTACTCAGACTTAATTACTTTGTATAATTCAAACTCAAGTGTTGAAAATGTTTTTAATATTATTATTACAAAACGATTAACTGATGAAACTTATACTGAAAAGAAAGAACAGTACGAAGAACGTTTTTTAACTGATTTAACTGAAACAAATATCGCTAACGTATCTGTAGATTCTAGACCGTCTAATCCTTTAAGTAATCAATTAATTTTTAATACGTCTAATTCTGAGTATGAAGTTTACGACCCAGATTTAGAAAATTGGCAGACACTTTCTGGTATTACAATTGCAAGCGGGGATGAAGGAGACATTCTTGTTTATAATAATAGTACTCAATCTGCTTTTGTTTATGGTAATGGCGTTAATGCAACTAACCCGTTATCTGATTATGAAGGTTTGAATTTTAACACTGGTCAGTACGTGAATTTAGGAATTATTTACGCAGTTAATGGTGCTAAAGAATTTATTCAAAATATTCCAACTAAAGATAAAGCTTTACTTGTTTATCGTTTTTATAATGATTTAATTACGTCCAACTCTGTTTCCACTGTTAGTGAATTAAGAGCACTTTTAGAGACTTATAAATCTCAATTTCCGCTTTCTGAAAAAGAATTCTTTTACGTGTTGTCTTACTTATTTTCGGAACCCATTGATGCAGAAATTATTACAGATTACCCGATTGACCCTGCATTAGTTCGTTCTGAAACTCTTCAGGATTACACTGCAAGCCAAGATGAAATTTACAAATTAGGCAACTTTACATATAATGGGGTTATTACTCCGTCAGTAGGAATTAATTACTTATGATTGAGGTAAAAAATGGCTAATAATATTTATGATATTGCAAAACAAGGTTTTTTAACGGGCGTTAGCATTGGTGGTACAGAAACTCAAATTAATTGGGTTAATGATGACTTTAGTGTGGCTTTACTAGATAATAATAACCCTTCTTTTGACCGTAGTCATCAATACATGACGGAATTTTCTTTTTCCGTAATTGCTAGAGCGGAACTTGTTACAAGTGTTATTGAACTTGACGGTACTGCTTATGCAGAAACTGTAAATTTTACTGTTACTGATAATAATTTACCTGATGATGGTACTATTGCTCAGGCTTTAGTTGTATATAGAGAAAATAATAAAGGTGGTACGCTTGATGATTCTGAAAATGTTTTAATTGCTTATATTGAAACTGCAGAAAACCTTCCTTTAATTTTAAATGGCGGTGACGTAACAGTACAGTGGGACTTATCAGCTCAAAATACTGGTAGGGTTTTTAAACTTTAAAAGGATTTTTATGACCACAATTCAAACATACTTATCAGAGCCCCGCGTGTTAGGTACACAATCAGAAAGTGTAAGTTTTCCTTACACAACAACGTACACTGGTTACTTTGATTTTTCTATTTTGTTAAACAATGTAGGTAGTGACGTTGTTAATTTTACCATTTCAGTTGATGGTAATGAACAACCTCTTACGTACACTGTAGATGGTAATGAGCAAAAAACAATCTTTTTTGACGGTAGGTTTGATGCAGGACAAGTAATTTCAATATCAAGTGATTCGGTTGACGGTCAAGTGTTAGAGGTAATTTTAGCTGGCGATGACCTTTTAGCTACAGAAAATAAAGACATAACTAATGTTACCTCTGCAAGCATTCCGTATACTTTTGAAACAGCTACTGAAGTAAATATACAAGTTGATTTAAGTAACACAAGCCAAGATGATGTAGTGTATGACATAATTCTCCGACAAGGAGATAGTGATGACGATATTCTTTTAAAAAATCAAAGTACTATTACATCAGGGCAATCAATTACAGAAACTTTTAATAATGTTATTGTAGAGTCAAATGATATTTTAGAAATTAATTTTACCCCAAATAATTCTTCTGTTGTTATTGATAATGTTTCTATTACTTCTTCTACTGGTTTAGAAAATGAACCTTACAATTTTTTGATGGGTGTAGTTGATGTAGAGACAACAAATGAAGTTTTTGAACCTAAAATTATTCCAGGTAATGTAACTATTTTTCCTCGAGAAATTACTAACCTTTCTTTTGTGCCTAACAGGCACGTTGTATCTCAAGCAGAATTAAAATCACTTGAAATTTTATCTAGTGAAGAAAATAACGTTATTTCTAATTCTCCAATTGCGTCTAAATTTTCATTTTATAATGTGCCAACAACAGAGGTTTTGCAGCCTAATAACCTCATTGTTTCAGAGTCAATTTTACCTAACTTAGGGAGGCAACGCGCTGAAGACGCAGTTTTTACAAGTGAAGTCTATAGTAGTTTTTATGTTAGAAATAATTCAAATGATGAATATGCCCAAATTTTTTTTGGTATTAATGGCGGAGAAAATATTAGGGTGGAAACTGATGGGTTTACTGGAAACATACATGAAGTTGATGTTTTAAATTTAAACCAAGTTTTATTTCCGCCTAATTTGCTAAATGAATACAAAGACCAAGCTTTTGTACGCACCTCTTTATTTAATCAAGCAACTATTGAAGTATCTGTTGCGCCTAAAAATACTCAATTGCGGCCTTTAGAAGAAGAAAACTTACAAGACATTAATTTTGTTCAAGGTAATGAAAGGTTACAACTTCCTAACTTAAGTCCTGGTGATTATGTAGGCGTTTATTTAAAAGTTAATACAAACTTTAATGTTAATTTAGGCTTACCTGTAGATTATTCATTTTTACATTTATCGTATTCAAATTTAACTCGTGGAGAATTTTTAACGGTCCCGGGGCAAGTTTACAACCGAAGCCAAAACGAATACAAACCTAGGTTGTTACCTTCCTTAGTTATCCCATTTGTAACTGATTATCAACGTTTGTTAGAATTAATTAATAGAACTACAGAAGATTTATACGCATTGTATCCACCCTTTTTTGAGTATTATACCAATGAATAGCATTCTTTACTTTTTAACTCAGGCTTTAGCAGGCGGTATTACTTTAGCAAAAGTTGCCGTCCGTAGTGTTTTGCCAAACTTGTATTTAAAAAACAAACGCGATGACCAAAATATACCATTAATCTACTCAGGTAATTATCCTTATTTTTATCCTGAAGCCTATGGAGAATATTTAGATAGGATTGGTTCCGCGTTTAATGTGACTCGATTAGAACGAGAAAATGATTTTAGTTACAGAGAAAGAATTTTGTTTTCTTTGCAAAAAAATGCTACTATTAGTGGTGTTGAACAAGCTTTAAAAGTACTTTTTGAGTACACTGATTATACAGCAAATGTTCAAGTTGTTGAAAATAAAGATTATTTTTTTGATGCAGAATCAACTAATTTTGATGTTCCGCTTAGGGACCCAAATGGTTCAATGTTTTATCAAGTTACAATATTTGTTGAACCTAGTACAAACACACAAAATTTCAATAAGCCTGTATACTCCACTTACCTTGAAGATATTTTTAATGTTTCTAATGTACAGCTTTTGTTAGATGATATTTTAGCGGCTGGAATTAAAGTTGACGCAATTATTATCAAAGCACCAGGGGCTGGTGGAGAAAAAGGAGATTTTTATGTTAACTCAAATTAATACGTATGAAGGTGTGCCTGTTGGAAGTAAAAATATTGAAGATTTTTTTGAGTATGTTCGTGGGTTTTTAGGTGCCAACTTCGATTTTTCTACTGACCTAGCAACAGGGAATGGTGGTTATTTTTCTAAAGATGATTTTAGTTTTGTTTTAAAAGGCGACCCTGTTTCTAATACAACTTCTGCGACATTTTTTCAACCTTCTTTAGAAAATACTGCTAATATTTTTGGTAGATTTGATAATGAATATTATAAATTTAAAACTTTAGGGCCAATTTCTAGCGACCCGAAAGTTTATATGTGGGAATTACTTCCAACCCAAAATTCTGCGTCTACTAGTTCTAATGTTTACATTTTTGAAAATACAGATTTTTCTAATAAACCACTGCCTTATAACCCTGTAGCTTACGTAAGTTCTGATGAAGTTGCTTCTTTTGCGGATTTAACTACACCATATTCTGCTCAACAAAATGGAGTATATACTGTTTCAATTACAGTTAACGATAGTAATACTCAGCAGTATGATATTACTTTAAACGGTGTAGATTTAGGCTTTGTTGAAGAGTATGCAGGTGGTAATGTAACTGATATTTTTGTTTTTAATGTTACAGGTGTAAATGCGTCTGACAATATTGGTTTAAATAATAATGTGGGTGTAACTAGCGTAACTATTTCTTATAGAGCTGAAGTTTTTCCAGGTTATTCTGCAATTACTTATAATGGTATTACACAAGTTAAAAGCTCAGGTTATCAAAACAATATTAGTACTACACCAAACGAGTTTAGAACACAATCTCTAAATTTTACTAGGTTATTTTATGGCGCTGAAAGTCCTGTTCCTATTGACCAATTTGAAAAGTTTAATAAAAATGTTTTGTATGGAAGTAATGACGCAAATGGTATTTCTTACAATGAATTAAATTCTTTGTTTAACAATGAGTTTTACTTTCCATATACTAACTTTACGTTAGGTTCACATATTGTTTTAGTGCGAGAAAATAATTTGGGCGAAAAAAATTATGTGTACCTGCCAAAAGATTTACCTAATACAACTTCTGTAACTTCTGGAACATACCGAGTTTTAGATTCTAGTGAAGGTGCTATACAATTAAATATTTCTGAAAATCAGTTAAATAATTTAATTTTTAGTAATGAATCTTTTACGGATTTAGCGGATAAACAGGAAAACATAAGATTTTTTGTGGTGTCTGCTGAGCAACTTTTGGTTGATAGAAGAAATGACATTACCAACTACCGTTCTAGGTATGGTCGAGTTTATACAGGTCAAGATTCTTTAGTTGAATTGTTAAGTGTTGAACAGACAGGCGAAGTTATTACTGTCAATTCAACTTTTAACAGTGTTGTTACCTCAGAAGGTGATAACTTGCTTCGCGATGCCATTCAAGAATACGAAAATGCAACTGTTTTAGCTTTACGTTATCCCGCCACACCAAATATTTCTGAATACACTCGCGTTCAAAATACAAGATTTATTCCAGATACATTTCAATTGTATTTTACTGCAGGAATTCCTGGTGTTGCTAACCAAAATAACGTTAGGGCTTTTGTCGAGCAAAATGATTCCTCTTGGTATAATCAAGCTTCTTCAGATGGTTCTTTTAACCCTGTGAATCGAAGTGTTTCTACTTATATTTCTTATGCTTTGGAAAGTGAATTAGATGAGTCTTCAATAGAATTTTTTAATCCTGCTAATGTTTTTTCTATTTCTGATTTGTTAGAATTGCAACTGTTAGGTGATGTTAAAAACCTAAATGGAAGTTCAGGGTTTGGTGTTTCTGAAGACCAAACTATATTAAAGTATAATAGTAACAGTAATGGTGGAGAGTTTATTGCTACAGAACACACTCTTGCTAATCTAAATGATGTAAATTTTTCAAATGTAGCAATTAACCAAGTTTTGACTTTTAATGGGTCTTCTTGGGTTGCAAAAACTATTTCAGGAAATGGTGGCATTTTAGGATTTACACCTGTTGGGGTTGGTACACCCATTAACGGCAAATTAGAATATGTTCCTGGGGCAGCTATTGATGAAAACGACAGTAATTTAACTTTGGCTAATAAAGGTTATGTTGACAACGCTATTACTGAAATTATATCACAAGATGTTGTAGACACGTTAGGTTTAGTCGAAGGACAATTTGTTTTTCAGGATGAAGTAGGCGTTGCAGATGGTGTAGCTTCTCTTGATGGTAATGGTACCCATACGTTAAGTGAAATTCCTTCTGTGGTTGCTAGAACAGATGCAACTTTGACTGATTTTACGAACAACGTTGCTGTAGGTGGTACTTTAGATGTTTCTGGTGTTACAACTTTAGATGATAATTTAACTATTACTTCTAATGGATTAGATGTAACTGGAGATTCTGTGCTTTCTGGTAATTTAACTATTGCCTCTGGGGGCACAACCCCTACCATTGATGGAAATGAAATTTGGCACGCAGGAAATGATGGTGATGGCTCTGGGTTAGATGCAGACACTGTTGATGGTTTTAATTTTGAACAATTAACACAAGCTGAATATGATGCGTTGCCTTCACCAGACCCTCAAACACTTTACATTATTATAGATTAAGGAGAAAATTATGAAAATTTGGATTGACCCAGGACATGGTGGTGTATGGCCAGATGGAGACCCAGGTGTTGTTACAAAAGACGGTAAAAAGATTGAGTCTTACTACAATTGGATGTACGCCAATGCTTTACAGGATTATTTAGAAGAACGTGGTTTTGAGACAGAGTTAACACGTAAGCAAGATGATTATAAGATTCCTTACTCACAACGTACTCGTCCTCAAACAAAAGATGACCTTTTAATTTCACTTCATTTTGATACTTATCTTGGTGGCCGAAAATTAATTTATTACGCCAACCAGCCAGGTAGTCAAGATTTAGCTGAAGCTGTAGACGAATTTTTTGGTTCTGGTTTACTTAAAGCATCTTCAGAAAGTCGTTTTAATGGTTTATATATTGATGATACAAAAGCTCCAGCTATCCTTATTGAAGTAGACCGTATTGACCGAGCTACTTTGGATGAAAGCGTAGTTGAAGCATTTTGCAGTGATGTTGAGCAAGGAATTCGTAAGTATTTAGGTGAAGAAATTTCCGCTGAAAATAATTCAGGACAGATTGAAGGTGATGATAAAATCACAACACCCTTTCGTCGAGTCTTTATTGTTTCGCCTAATAATAAATCTGAAGAAGTTCCTGTGGAAAGAATGAGTATGGTTGGTGATAAACTGTATATTGCGCCGTCAGATGAGTGGTTTGATTAGCGTTTTCCACGTATTTTTGGTAAAGTCGAACTATAAATAATTGCGTGCTCTAACTCGTACTCGAGGATAGCATTTGAAGCACGCTGACAATAAGGTCAGTTTAACTCTAGAAATCGGAGGATTAATAAATGATTTTCTTTCAATATTTAACTGAGGATGCATACGTCCAGAGGTGAATACGCTGTCGAAGAGTATTTCCGTGAAGGTCAGCACGTTATTCAGCGTGTTCAAAACATTACGCAATCCCCTGAAGTTGCTACTTCA
>Ga0102930_1000781_pt1 | contig 10599 bp, 8 predicted proteins | sample SalPon1_B_H2O_MG_FD_84514 | JGI IMG/M metagenome (GOLD analysis project Ga0102930, IMG submission 84514) | Salt pond water microbial communities from South San Francisco under conditions of wetland restoration - Salt Pond MetaG R1_B_H2O_MG | ecosystem: Environmental > Aquatic > Non-marine Saline... | reverse complement strand
GCTGAGCGGGAACAGGCCCCCGCTCTCTACGCGACACTGTGTTACCTGGCGGAGCGACTCGCTGAAGGGCAGGGCGATCTGCCAGGCTTGGAAGCGGAGGGGCTTCGCCGTCTGCGTGATGCCGGAATGACACCGGAATACCTTGAAATTCGTCGGGCGAGTGATCTGGGGCTGCCATCATCCAGTGATCGCGACCTCGTGATACCGGCAGCGGCGTATTTGGGCCGTGCGCGATTAATCGATAATGTGCAGGTTCGCCGCCCAGCACCGTGAACCGAGGGGGTTGAATGCAATCACTCGAGACATTGCCGGCTTGGCAGGATCTCGTCAGCCGCCGTGAGGTCATTCAGGCAACGCGATTGGTTGACCTGTTTCAGGCGAATCCTGCCCGCTTCGATCAGTGCTCAGTTGAAACCGATGGGCTGCTGCTGGATTACAGCAAACAGCCCGTGGATGCCGAGACTTGGCGGGCGTTAATGGCCTTGGCTGAGGCGTGTGATCTGCCAGCGCTGCGGGCGGCCATGTTCGATGGTACGGCAGTGAATAACACCGAAGGCCGCGCTGCATTGCATACCGCGCTGCGGCAGCCAGCAGAGGAGCCGGGCCCTGCCGGGGAGGCGAACCACCGGGATGTCATGGACACGCGGGCCCGTATGGCCGAGCTGGCTAAACGCATTCGCGGCGGTGAGCATACTGGCGCGACGGGCAAGCCGATTCGCCATGTGATCAACATCGGTATTGGTGGATCAGATCTGGGCCCGCGCCTGGTGCTCGAGGCTTTGGCGCCGATGGTTGATGGCCCCGAGGTGCATTTTGTCGCCAACGTCGATGGCGTTGAGCTTGAACGGGCGCTGGCGGTCTGTGATCCCGAGACCACGCTGGTGCTCGTGGTCTCGAAGAGCTTCAGCACGGTCGAGACGATGGCGAATGCCCATGAGGCGATGGCCTGGTTGCGCCGGCGAGTCCCGTCCGATGCGGTGATCGAGCGTCAGGTGCTGGCGATCACAGCGAATCTCGAGCGGGTCCAGGCGTTGGGTCTGGATCCCGCGCTGGCGCTGCCGATGCGCGACTGGGTGGGGGGGCGCTACTCGCTCTGGTCGGCGGTTGGCTTCGCAATCATGCTCGGAATTGGATCGAAGCCCTTCGATGCGCTGCTGGCCGGTGCGCATGGAATGGACCAACACTTCCGAGAGGCACCCCTTGAGGCCAACATGCCAGTGATTCTTGGTCTTTTGTCGATCTTGAATGGCACGCTGCTGGGCCGGCGAAGCCAGGCTGTCGTGGCTTATACCGAGCGACTGAGCCGGTTGTCAGCTTACCTCCAGCAGTTGGTTATGGAGAGCAACGGCAAATCCGTGGATCGCCTGGGCAACCCGGTATCCGTACCGACTGCGGGGGCCATTTGGGGCCAAACTGGCACACCGGGGCAGCACGCCTTCTTTCAGGCGCTTCACCAGGGCACGGATGTGGTGCCCGTGGATTTCATTGGTGTGATCCATCCAGTGGCCGGTGAGCGCGGGGATCCCCTTGAGCTGACGGCCAATCTGTTGGCTCAGAGTCAGGCGCTGATGCAAGGTCGGAGCGGAGCGGATGTGTCTGCGGCGCAAGCCTGCCCAGGGAATCGGCCTAGCAATACGGTGCTGCTTGATGAGCTGACACCAGAGCGGCTCGGTGCGTTGATTGCGCTGTATGAGCACCGAACCTTTGTTGAGGCAGCGCTGTGGGGGATTAACCCCTTTGATCAGTTTGGGGTGGAGCTCGGCAAGGGGCTGGCCACCGATCTCAAACCGCTGCTGGCTGGAGCAACGCTTAAAACGCCGCTGGACGGGTCAACGGCGGGGCTGATCGCTCGATATCGGGCCAGGCGGCGCTGATCCGAGCTGCCGGAGTGCCCAGTCCACATGCACCTGAACCAAACTTGAAGGATGCGCGAGGCGCTCACGAAGCGCGTTAATCGCTTCGGCATCAGGCGGGCCATTACCGAGCGCAACCGCCAGATTGCGCAGCCAGCGTTCATGACCCAGGCGTCGGATGGCTGAGCCCTCCGTGCGCTTTAAAAAAGTGGCTTCATCCCAATTAAAAAGCTCAACGAGCGATGCCTGCTCCAATCCATGCCGTGGGTGGAAATCCGTCTCGTCTGTTGGCTGAGCGTAACGATTCCAGGGGCAGACGGCTTGGCAGTCATCGCAACCGAATACGCGGTTGCCAATGGCTGGGCGTAGCGCCTCCGGGATACTGCCCTCATGCTCGATCGTTAAATAGGAAATGCAACGCCGAGCGTCCAGTTGTCTTGGGCCGGTGATTGCCTGCGTGGGGCAGACATCAATACACGCTCGGCAACTGCCGCAGAGATCTTCAACCGGGGAGTCCTCGGGCAGGGGAAGGTCGGTGAAGAGTTCGCCAAGGAAGAAGTAAGAGCCCGCCTCGCGGTTGAGCAGCAGCGTGTTTTTGCCAATCCAGCCGAGGCCGGCGTTGCGACCGAGGGCTTTTTCAAGGACAGGGCCACTGTCCACGAACGCCCGATAGCCGAATGGCCCGACCGCAGCCTCAATCTGCTCGGCCAGTTGCTGGAGACGGCGGCGCATCAGCTTATGGTAGTCCCGGCCGAGGGCATACCGGGCGATAAAGGCCCGTCGGCGGTCGGCAAGGATCGCGTCATCGGCCTCGAGGTCGGGTGGGCGGTAGTCCATCCGCACACTGATAATGCGTGCGGTGCCCGGGATCAGTTGTTTGGGGCGAGCACGTTTAGCCCCATGTCGGCCCATCCAGCGCATCGTGCCGTGACGGCCTGCCTTAAGCCAGCGCAGCAGATGGGCTTCGTCTTCGGCCAACGCGGGCTTTGCAATGCCAACGCCATCAAAACCGAGCGCTTGCGCCCATTGACGGAGCTCTCCGGCAAGGCGTTCCATGTCGGGCGTCGAGGGCCGTGCGGTCTCAGCCAAATCGGGCTCCAGTGTAAAAAGACAGGGTTAGTCTAACGACTCAGACACCACGGGTGGCAAAGGTATACTCATGACGATGAATGATGCATTGCCCAGCGCCCTTTACACCCCAGAGCAGGTCCGTGCGCTGGATCAGGCAGCGATCCACGACTATGGCATCCCTGGCCGCGTTCTGATGAGCCGGGCCGGGCGCTGCGCATGGCGCCTCCTCCACAGCCGATACCCGGGTGCGCGGCGCATTTTGGTGTTATGCGGAGGGGGTAACAATGGGGGCGATGGGTTTGTGATCGCCCGTCTGGCTGCCGAGGCCGGCCTGCACGTGGATCTCTGCGTCCTGAGCGATTGGCAGACGCTTGAGGGGGATGCCGGTCTGGCCGCCCGACAGGCCTGTGAGGTGCTGGCGCCAACGCAGTTTTGGCCAGAGCGAGCCGCACAAGCGGATGTCGTTGTAGACGCCTTATTGGGTACTGGGCTGGATCGTCCCGTGACCGGGGCCTTTGCCGAAGCGATTGATGCGGTGAATGCTGTCGGCAAGCCGGTGCTGGCCGTGGATGTGCCCTCGGGGCTGAGTGCGGCGACGGGCAAGGTCCTCGGTACGGCGATTCGAGCTGCCGTGACACCCACCTTTATCGGCCTCAAGCGAGGGCTGTTTACGGGTGATGCCGCTGGTTATGTCGGCGAAGTGGTGTTTGATGATCTGGGTGTGCCCGCCGGTGTCTATGACCGCATCGACCCCGCGGTGCGGCGTTTTACGATGGCGTCGTTAAAAGATGCCCTGCCAGCGCGCCCGCGCCAGGCCCATAAGGGCGCGTTTGGTCATGCGCTGGTGATCGGCGGCGATCGTGGGTTGGGCGGTGCTGTACGTATTGCGGGCGAGGCGAGCGCCCGTTCAGGCGCCGGCCTAGTCTCGGTGGCGACCCGTTCTGAGCATGTCCCATCGTGTTTGGCGGCTCGGCCGGAGCTGATGGTGCATGGCCTTGATCAGCCGGAGTTGATCACGCCATTGCTGGATAAGGCGTCAGTCGTGGCCATTGGCCCTGGGCTGGGTCAGGACGAGGCCTGGGGGCGGCGCTTGTTCGGGGCCGCGCTCGCGGCGGGCCGGCCGCTGGTCGTGGATGCCGATGCGCTGAATTTGCTCGCAGTAACGCCGGTGGCTCGACCAGATTGGGTGTTGACGCCCCATCCGGGAGAAGCCGCGCGACTATTGGGTTGCCAAACGGACGCGGTTGAGGCTGATCGCTTTGCCGCCGTCGCCGCCCTCGCCAAACGCTATGGCGGTGTCGTTGTGCTCAAGGGCGCTGGCACGATTGTGGGGGATCAGGTGCGCTGTCATGTCATCGATGCAGGCAACCCAGGCATGGCCAGTGGGGGCATGGGCGATGCACTCACTGGCATCATTCTTGGATTGCGTGCGCAGGGGTTGTCGGCGTGGGAAGCGGCCTCGGTTGGTGCCCGGGCGCATGCCGAGGCTGGCGATCGTGCAGCGCGCCAGGGTGAGCGCGGTTTATTAGTGAGTGACTTGGTCGATCAATTGCGTGGGGTGGTTAACCCGTGAGGACGCATCGACTCCGTTTGCCAGACGAGTCGGCAACGCTGGCGCTGGGGGCGGCGTTGTGGCCTGGGTTGCCTGTAACCGGCTGCGTCTATCTGTCTGGCGATCTCGGGGCGGGTAAAACCACCCTGGTGCGCGGTTTGCTGCGAGCCGCGGGTCACAAGGGCGCTGTCCGCAGTCCGACTTACACCTTGATTGAGCCCTACACGCTGGCGGGTCGTCAGCTGTTTCATCTGGATTTGTACCGCCTTGGCGATCCGGAGGAGCTGGAGTTTATCGGCCTGCGTGAGCTGCTGGGGCAGGGGGTCTTGCTGGTGGAATGGCCGGCGCAGGGGTACGGGGTATTGCCGCCGCCGGACTGGGTTATCGAGCTAGCTGCTGATGGTCCCGCGCGTCAGGCGACGTTCACGGTATCGAATGGCGCAATGCAGCTGGCTGAAGTCATCGAGCAATTGAGTGAGACTTTGAGCTAAAAGACAGCCCTATCTTGTTATTCACACAAGGTTTTCCTTGAAAGTCCATCGGCTTTATGGCATTACTCCTCGCAGAATCGAGTTGTGAGGCCAGTTGATGCGCGCCCTGATCCTGTCGTTAACCCTGTTGCTGTGCCCGGCAGTGGCGATGGCGGAGGCTGTCGTCGAGGCGGTAAGGACGTGGCAGGGGCCAGAGCACACGCGTGTGGTTTTCGATCTCACCCAGCCGGTCACGCACGATTTGTTCATACTCGATAACCCGGATCGGGCCGTCGTGGACCTGAAAAATACTCAGCTAAGTGATGAGTTGGTCGCCGGCATCCGCGGCGAGGGACCGATTGAGCAGGTGCGAACGGGTCAGCGTGACGACGGTGTCCGAATCGTGTTTGACCTGGATCGCGCCCTTGATGCTGAGGGTTTTCCCGTCGAGCCCAATCACCAATACGGCGACCGGCTCGTCATCGATCTCATGACGGGGGACGATTCCACGCAGGACAGGGTCGCGGGGGCGCAGCGCGAACGGGCGCCAGTGAAGACCGCTGATGGAGTGCCCCGGGGTGACTTCATCGTGGCCATTGATGCCGGGCACGGGGGAGAGGATCCAGGGGCGATCGGCCCCGCTGGCACCTACGAAAAAGACATTGTACTGAGCGTTGCCAAACGCCTGGCGCGCCGGGTTGATGCGGTCGATGGGCTCCATGCCGTTCTCATTCGGGATGGTGACTACTACATTGGCCTGCGTGATCGGACGCGCAAGGCGCAGGCGGCAAGCGCGGATTTGTTTGTCTCCCTGCATGCGGATGCCTTTAAGGATCGGCGCGTGAAGGGCGCCTCGGTCTTTGTGCTATCACGCAACGGTGCGTCAAGCGAAATGGCGCGAATGCTGGCCCGCAGTGAGAACGCCGCTGATCGTATTGGAGGCGTCTCACTCAGCGATAAGGATCCGCAGGTGGCCTCGGTTCTGGTGGATCTCTCCCGGGCCCATACCGTCGAGGAGAGCCTGGCCTTCGGGAAAGTGGTGAAATCAGAGCTCTCGGCCGTGGGGGATGTTCACGGAGAGGGTGTTGAGCAGGCCGGGTTTGCGGTGCTGAAAAGCCTTGATATGCCCTCGGTACTGGTCGAGCTTGCCTTCCTGTCCAACCCGGAGGAGGAGCGACGACTGAAATCCGCGGATTATCAGCGCCAGCTCGCCGGTGGCATCTTGAACGGAATTCGGGCGTATGCGGGCAACGAGCGTCCCGATCTTCGGCTCGCCGGTGGTGAATACACGGTGGAGCGCGGCGATACCTTATCCGGCATTGCGGCTCGCCATGCCGTCTCCGTGCAGGCCCTGCGGAGTGTGAATAATTTGCCCGGCAATCAGTTGCATGCAGGGCGGACGCTGCAGCTTCCCTGATCGCGCGTTCACATCCCGGGCCCCTGCCCGCATAATTGACGCATGTCTATCCAGCGTCTCTCCCCGGAGCTTGTCAATCAGATCGCCGCTGGCGAGATTATTGAGCGCCCCGCCTCTGTGCTCAAGGAGTTGCTGGAAAACGCGCTGGATGCAGGTGCCCGAGCCATTCGGGTTGATCTGGAGGCCGGCGGCAAATCGCTGATTCGCGTCCGTGATGACGGCCGGGGAATGACGCCCGAAGATCTCGTCCTTGCGGTAGCCAGTCACGCCACGAGCAAAATCGGGACGCTCGATGACCTGGAGCATATCGCGACGCTCGGGTTTCGTGGTGAGGCGCTCGCCAGTATCGCTTCGGTCGCCACAATGCGCGTGACCTCCCGCACGGAGGGTGCTTCACATGGCCATGGGCTTACGGTAGAAAAAGCCGCTGAGCCTGTCCCTGCACCCCACCCGATCGGCACGAGCGTTGAGGTTCGTGATCTTTTTCATCGAGTACCCGCTCGGCGTAAATTTTTGCGCACGGAGCGGACTGAGCTTCGACACCTCCAGGAGCTGGTCCGCCGAGTGGCGCTGGGGCGCCCCGAGGTGGGGTTTGAGTTGACCCATAATGGGCGTGCGTTAATGCAGCTCCCGGCCCTGCCTGCCGAGGACGCCGGGCAGCGTGTCACCGCTTTGATGGGGGAGGCATTCGCTGAGGCTGCGCTCCAGGTGGATGTGGAAGGCGCCGGCATGCGGCTACGTGGCTGGCTCGGTTTGCCGACGGCCGCTCGTGGGCAGCCTGATCTTCAGTACGTCTATCTCAATGGTCGAATGATTCGGGATCGTCTGGTCACCCAGGCCCTGCGTCGCGCTTATGCGGATGTCTTGTTCAAAGACCGCTTCCCGACCTACCTACTTCATCTGCAGGTCGATCCTGCCCAGGTCGATGTGAACGTTCATCCCACAAAACACGAAGTGCGATTCCGTGAGAGTGGGCTGGTATTCGATTTTATCCAGCGTCAGGTTGGACAGGCGCTGGCGCATGCTGGCGCAGCAGCACCGGCGGGAATGCCTAACAGTGGCCCGCCGGTCAGCGTTCCCATGGCCACGCCATCGGGGTCTTCGTCCCACTGGCGCTCCGCTCCGCTGCCTTTGGGCGCCCCTGATGAACGACCTACCGCTTCTGCGCCTGCCTTGCCCCTCGCTGAAGCAACGCAGCTGTATGGGCAGGAACAGATGCCGCGCCTTGGTGAGGCAATTGCGCAAATCCACGGCGTCTACATTTTGGCGGAGTCGTCCAATGGGTTGGTGCTTGTCGATATGCACGCCGCGCACGAGCGTATCGTTTATGAGCGGCTAAAGAGGCAGTATGCGCAGGCCACGATTGCGCGCCAGCCACTGTTGGTGCCGGTTGCCGTCGCGGTGACACCGGCTGAGGCGGATCGTGCAGAAGAGGGTCAGGCCCTGCTCGAGGCGGTTGGTCTGGAGGTTGATCGGGCAGGGCCAGAGCAGTTGCGCGTTCGCTCAGTGCCCGCGTTACTGGCCGATGCGGATCCGGAAGCGCTGCTCCGGGATGCGCTTGCGAAGCTCGACGAGGGCGCGGCAGGTCGCGCCGTAGAAAGCCGGGTCGCGCAATTACTCGGCACCATGGGCTGTCATGGCTCGGTGCGGGCGAATCGGCGTCTGACATCGGCTGAGCAAACCGCGTTGCTGCGAGAAATGGAGCAAACCCCGAATATTGATCAATGCAATCACGGACGGCCTACCTGGGTTGAGTTGAGCACGGCGGATCTGGATCGGCTGTTCTTGCGGGGGCGTTGATGCCGCTGCGTGACGAGACACCCGCGGTTATCTGCCTGATGGGCCCAACGGCCACTGGCAAGACCGATTTGGCGCTCGACCTTCACGCAAGCACGGCGCAGGGTTTCGACATCATCAGCGTCGACTCGGCAATGGTGTATCGAGGCATGGATATTGGCACGGCCAAGCCGGCGCCTGCGATCAGGGCGCACGTACCGCATGCCCTCGTGGATATTCGGGATCCAGCGGAGGCTTACTCAGCGGCTGAATTTGCTGCTGATGCACGAGGCCTGATTGCTGCCTCGCGTGCTGCAGGTCGGTTTCCCCTGCTGGTTGGCGGCACGATGCTGTACTACCGGGCCTTGTTGCAGGGTTTTTCGGCGTTGCCCGGTGCTGACCCGTCATTGCGGGCCGCGTTGGAGGCGGAGGCGGCCTGCAAAGGATGGCCAGCCCTGCATCATCGGCTTTCCGTGGTCGATCCGTCAGCGGCTGAGCGCCTTCACCCGAATGACGCTCAGCGTATCCAGCGAGCCCTTGAGGTCTATCAGCTGACGGGGCGCCCGATCAGTGAACAGCAGGTGGGTCCGGCCGCGGAACCTTTACCCGGCCCGATAGTCCGAGTGGGTATCGTACCTCAGCACCGGGATTGGCTTCATGACCGAATCGCTGAGCGTTTTGCCGACATGATGACCAGTGGACTGGTCGAAGAGGTCGCGGCGCTGCGGGCTCGAAGTGACTTGCACCGCGATCTACCGTCCATTCGGTCGGTAGGGTACCGCCAGGTCTGGGACTGGTTAGCGGGCGATCTACCCGAGGATGAGGTAGTCTATCGCGGGGTGGTCGCCACGCGGCAGTTTGCCCGCCGGCAACTGACGTGGTTGCGACGAGAACCGGCTGTTCGATGGGTTAACGCGGACGATTCCGCAGTGCAAAACGCGCTTAGGGCCCAACTGGCTGACGTGATAAATTAAATCTGGTTAACGCACAAGAAAAATCGCCTGAGCGATCAAGGAGTCTCGGCAGCATGTCGAAGGGGCAATCATTGCAGGAGCCATTTCTTAACGCACTTCGTAAAGAGAAGGTGCCGGTATCCATTTATCTGGTGAACGGTATTAAACTGCAGGGGCAGGTTGATTCCTTTGATCAGTTCGTGATTCTGCTGCGCAATTCGATCAGCCAGATGGTCTACAAACACGCGATTTCAACAATCGTGCCGTCTCGTAACGTCAGCACGCTGCTGCAGGAGGAGCGTAATCCCGAAGCCGAGGACGAATGAGCCAACGGCACCGGTAGAGACGGCCCCAGCCCAGCTCTTCGAGCGGCCTGGCGGCGGCGAGCGAGCCCTGCTGGTTCAGATTGATGATGGGTTTCTGGATGCGGAAGAGGCGCTCCGGGAGTTCGAGGCACTGGCTGTGTCTGCTGGAGCGGAGGTCTGTGGCTATCAGACCGGCCGGGGACGACGGCCCGATGCAAAGACCTATCTCGGACCCGGTAAAGTGGCTGAACTCCAGGCGCTTAAGGCCTTGGAGCAGGCAGATCTGATACTGATCAACCATCCGCTCTCCCCGGTCCAGGAGCGCAATCTAGAGCGCGAACTGCAATGCCGCGTGCTCGATCGCACCGGCCTCATTCTGGATATTTTTGCTCAGCGGGCCCGCTCGCACGAGGGCAAGCTGCAGGTTGAACTCGCGCAGCTGCGTCATATCGCCAGTCGACTGGTCCGCGGCTGGTCTCATCTTGAGCGTCAGAAAGGCGGCATTGGCCTGCGAGGTCCGGGTGAGACACAGCTCGAGATGGATCGGCGCATGCTGGGCGTCCGCATCAAGCAGCTTGAGCGGCGGCTGAGCCGAGTCAGACAGCAGCGTGATCAGGGTCGGCAGGCCCGCCGCCGAAAGGATTTACCGGCGGTCTCAATGGTGGGGTACACCAACGCGGGCAAGTCGACCTTGTTTAATCGAGTTGCTGGCTCGGCGGTGTATTCGGCGAACCAGTTATTTGCCACGCTCGACACGACAATGCGCCGGATTGAGCTCTCTGGCGGCGAGGCGGCTGTTATTGCGGATACGGTGGGGTTTATTCGTGATCTGCCCCCGCAACTGGTCGCTGCCTTTCGATCGACTTTGGAGGAGGTGGTGGAGGCGCAGTTGCTACTTCACGTCATCGATGCCTCTGATCCGCTACGTGAAAGCAATGCGCGCGAGGTCGAGTCGGTACTCGAAGTACTGGGCGCTGACTCGGTGCCGCAATTATTGGTCTATAACAAGATCGACCGCCGGGGCCTCTCGCCGCGTATTGAGCGCGATGACGAGGGGGTGATCCGGGCGGTATGGTTGTCGGCCGCAACGGGTGAGGGCCTCGACTTGCTGCGGGAGGCCATCGCTGAGCGTGTGGCGGTTGAACAGGCGAAGGGCATGATCGAGCTGAGCCCGGCGGAGGGCCGTTTGCGGGCTAAATTCT
>Ga0102930_1000780_pt1 | contig 10605 bp, 10 predicted proteins | sample SalPon1_B_H2O_MG_FD_84514 | JGI IMG/M metagenome (GOLD analysis project Ga0102930, IMG submission 84514) | Salt pond water microbial communities from South San Francisco under conditions of wetland restoration - Salt Pond MetaG R1_B_H2O_MG | ecosystem: Environmental > Aquatic > Non-marine Saline... | reverse complement strand
TACGTCTCATCGGAGCCGACTTCTCGGTCCTGGAAGCCGTACACGCCGGTCTCACCCGGATTGACGCCGGTTGTCAGACTCGGCCAGCAGGCGCTCGACTCTGGTGGAACGATGCTGTCGATTCGGCCGGCAGTCCCCGCGTCGGCGATTCGGTGTAGGTTCTTGAAGACGTCCGGGTGGTCGTCGATCAGGTCGTACGGCACGCCGTCGATGCCAAGAAAAACCACGCGAGGATCATCGTCACCGCGTAGTCTGTCGAAGAGTCCCATATTCGGTGAACGCGTCCGCCGAACAAAAAACGCGCCGACTGTGACACGTTCGGCCGCCGTCGGTGACGGTCGATCGATGATGGCCGACCGTGGCGTGTGTGGTCCGCCAGCGACTCCTACATGTAGCCGAGATCGCGCAGTCGCTCCATCAAGTCCTCTTTGTCTTGTGCGCGACCGGCTCGCTCGGTCGTCCCCTCGAGATCCTGGAGCCACGCTGGCTCTGCGGTCGTCTTCTCCGTCGACACCTCGCTGCCGAGCGAACGGAACCCAGCGAAGTACTTCGGTGAGATTGGGACGTCAGCCTGTTCGACGCCCGCGGGGAGGTCGTCTGCACTCTGTGGGACGTAGCCGTCGTCCGGGAACGCCTCGACCGTCTCCGGTACGACCACCTGCCAGAACGCGTCCCACACGTCGCGCTCGTCGAACTGGAGGATCGGCTGGATGCGGTCGTGTGGCGGGTAGATGTCTGGGTCGTGTCGCGGCGAGAAGAACGTCTCGTCCGCACGCGCCTCTTGTTCGTCCCAGCGTACCCCCGAGATCACGCCGTCGATGTCGTACGCCTCTAACGCGTCGTTGAGCGCCACGGTCTTCAGCAGGTGGTTCCCGACGTACGTGTCGAGCAAGAACGGGAACGTGTCTTCCTCGTACTCGAGGATCTCCCGAACGTGGTGATGGTTGTGCTCGGAGAGGTCGGCGACGGCAATGTCGTCCCCGGGTTCAAGCGCCTGGTCGTCGACGATTGCGCCGACGTCGTCGTTGCGAGCGTAGACGAGTTCGATATCCCACTCGTCAGCCCAGTGCTCGACGAAGTCGGTGATCTCCTCGAAGTGCTGGTAGTGGTCGATGAACACCGCGGTCGGCTTCTCGTAGCCGTACTCGGCGGCGACCTCGTTGATGAAATACAGGGTGAGCGTCGAGTCTTTTCCGCCGGTCCACATCACCGCCGGGTTTTCGTACGCCTCGAGTCCCCGGCGGGTGACTGCGACCGCTTTCTCGATTTTGTGCTGGAGCGATGGGTAATCACCCGGGGTCTCGTCTGTGCCGTCTTCGTAGTCGACGTCGACCGTCTCGGGAAAGTCACTCATTTGACTAATGAGTCGGTTGCGATCAAAAAGGGCTTTGTGTTTCGGGTCGGCCGGCTCCAGAACGGCTTAGTGGCTCAGGGTTCCACAGGAAGCCGTGTCACCACCAGCGCAATCTACCGGCGACGTCGAACGGGCGAATGGGATGCCGATGCTCGGGCTCGGCACGTGGAAGAACGAAGATCCGACACAGTGTGCCGAAAGCGTCCGTGTCGCCTTAGAGATGGGCTATCGCCACATCGACACCGCACAGATATACGGCAATGAGGCTGCCGTCGGTGAGGGGATAGACGCTGCGGCTGTCGACCGCGAAGAGGTCTTCCTCGCGACAAAAGTGTGGATCTCGAATCTCACACCGGAGGATGTCATCGCGACCACCGAAGCGAGCCTCGAGAAGCTCGGTGTCGACGCCGTGGACCTGCTGTACGTCCACTGGCCGGCCGGAGAGTACGACCCTGACGAGACGCTCCCGGCGTTCGACGAGCTTGTCGATCGCGGGCTGACAGCGCGCGTCGGCGTCTCGAACTTCGAACCACACCACGTCGAGCGAGCGATGGACGTACTCGACACACCGGTATTTGCGAATCAGGTCGAGACACATCCGTTCTGCAAACAGTCGGCGCTCCGTGAGCACGCCGCCGAACACGGCTACGAACTCGTCGGCTACTCGCCGTTAGCGCGCGGTTCGGTGTTCGACAACGATGTCCTACAAGACATTGCAGCCACACACGACGCCAGCCCGGCGCAGGTCAGTCTCGCGTGGCTCGCTGAGAAGGGCGTGACGTCGATTCCCAAAGCGACGAGCGAGGCGCACATTCGCGACAACTGGGAGAGTCGGTCACTAGAGTTATCGACCGGAGAAATCGCCCGAATCGACGCCATCGAGCGGCACCACCGGGAGGTCAATCCGGACTTCGGTCCCGACGCTTGGGATTGACATTCTCCCCGCGCTGAAGCGCGAGGCGTTCTTCGTGGTTCTCCGTAATCGGTCACCGATACGGACGAATCAAACCCGCTGTGGTCCCTACCGACGGTCGCCCGGGTTGACCGAACAGGTGTCAACACCGAGCACCGAGTAAAGGCCACAGGTGCCGGTCAGGGCCGTGCCGAGCATCGCGAGTGCAACGATGCCAAGGACTGGGCCGGCGGTCGCCGGTAACGGGCCGACTCCTGCGAGCGTGGCGAGCGAGAGGCTGCCCGCGACCGCACCGAGTGCCGTTCTGACGCGTTTGTCCGTCGCTCCGACGTTGGTCTCCATACAGTTGTGTACGGGCTCTGCAGTCATAAACGCTGTTGTAAACTGCCTCGGGGTCAAGCCCCGAGGCTTTCGCGTGGACTCCCGTTCTATGCCTCACCCTAGGCAGGAGGGTTGTACTCCCCACTCACGTTCAACGTCCCGCGATTCAAGCGCACGTCTACGGGTGCGCCTCCGTCGCCTGCACTTTGTCGACGACGGAGATACTGCAAACCGACGTTCTTCGCTGCGTTGTAGTCGGCATGGTTCTCATAGCCACACTGCTGGCATTCAAACGATTCCTGATGGCGATTGTCGTCGTGCGTAAACCCACACGTCGAACAGCGATTCGACGTGTTCCGCGGATTAACCTGTGCGACCTCAACACTCTGTTCAACTGCTTTGTACTCAACGTACTCATACAGGCGGCGAAACGCCCAAACGTGTTGCCACGTCGCGCCGGGGATCTCTTCCCGTATGTGGGTTAGCTCCTCAAAGACGATGTGCGAACAATCGTTTTCGATAGCTTCATCGATCAACTCGTTCGCTACTGAGTGCAGGTATATCTCGAATCGCCCTGTTTCTTTCCGTCCAACCGATTGGATATTTTCGTGGGCGTGCCGTGACCCACACTGTTGGAGATCGCTACGCCGTTTCTCGTATTCGCGCCGCCAGTGATTGAACTCGTCACCACTCCAGAACGTGCCGGTAGAGGCAACTGCGAGGTTGTTGACACCCAAATCCACACCAAGGACTGTGTTGTGCTCGGCGTCAGATTCGGGTGTCTCGTCTGTTTGCTTCTGCATTGAGGCATGGAGGTACCAGTCACCATCACGGTACTGTAAGTGCCCCATCCGAAACTCGAAATCCTCGTCAGCGACGTATTTCGTCGGCGGTGTCTCGACGTCGTCCGGCAGGATGTACTCACACTCAATCCGGCCATCGACGGTTGACAATGAAACGTGATCGCGGTGGAAGGTCGCACTTCGCTTGTCGTAGACCACGCTATCGGCCGAAAAGTGTGGTTTCGAGGTGTTTTCACCACGTTTGAGCCGTTCGACACCACTTTTGACGGCTTCGACGGCTCGCCGGATGCCTTTCTGGACGAGATTCGCGGTAAGATCGGTGTCTGTTTTGAGCTGGTCGTACAGCGCGTTTTCGGCTTTGACTTTCGAGGTAACGTGGAATCCGTCGTCACCGTGCCAGCACCACTCGCTTGCGGTATTAGCACAGTGTTTGAATTGCTCGACAGTCTCCCGAAGCAGTGGCTCCGCGCCTTCGGGAAGGCCGAGTTTGATGACGGCGGTACGACGGTAGTCCACTGTGTTTCACATGTAGTAGGGTAGGTACTTATATATTTGGGAGTCAGCCAGCTATCGTCCTGTGGTTTTGATGTTGTTCATGTCGGCTTCCTCCACGGGGTCAAGCCCCGTGGCATCCGCCTTGCCCATCTGTGAACGGCAGCTCGTTGGTCACATCGCCGTCGTGGACCGATATAAATAGTCGATCGACGGCACGGCCGCTCACCGCGTGATAGTCACGGGGACACTCGCTTTGTCGACAACACTCTTGGCGACGCTCCCCACGATGTGTTCGCGCTCCGCAGAGAAGCCGCGGTGCCCAACGAAGATGGCGTCAGCGTCGGTCTCTACTGCGAACTCAGTTATCGCGTTCGCCGGGCGGCCGGTGAGGAGCTCGGTCTCAACCTCGATGGCGTCATCCTCGTCGACGGCCTCCTCGGCGACAGCCTCCTCAGCGACCGCCTTAGCGCCCGTGAGGACTCGCTCGCCCTCATCGAGTGCGGCCTCCTCGCCGGGCATGACGAGGGTGCCGTCGATCAACTCCGATTCTGGGGTCAACACGTGAACTATCACGAGTGTCGCGTCGAGCGCGAGTGCATTTCGGGCCGCGTATCGGACGGCATCATCACCTACCGTCGATCCGTCGGTCGCAGCAAGATAGCGCATACAATTTCTTTCGGCCGGACACACATAACTGCTGTCTGGCGTTCCCAGTGCGTGGTCGCACGCGAGCATGATGGCGAACAGGCGGTCGCTGCGTCCCCACGCCGGTCGACCGCGCAGCCGCCGTGGCCGGTCGTGGGCCATCGAGGTGTCGTGTCACGGTCTGGTCGCCGCTTCGCGTAAAAAGACTCGCGTCTCAGGGCACCGGCCGCGAGACCATCTCGCCCCACGGCTCGAAGTCGTGTCGGTCGTAAAACGCACGCGCACGCTCGTTTGCGGGATCGACATCAAGCACGAGCCGGTCGAGCGGGAGGTCCTGTGCTTCGGCGACCGCGATGGCGGCCTCGATGAGCGCGTCTGCTACCCCTGTCCCACGGTGTGCCGGCGCGACGTAGAGCTCGTTGAGCACCGCGGCATCCCAGATGAACGCCAGCCGTTCGGGAAGACAGAACGCGTAGCCGACGACGTCCTCCGCGTCGACGGCGACCGTCACGCAGTCAGGATCGTCGGCGACACAGCGATCAACCCAGTCGAGCCATCGGCGTCGGTAGTCGTCGGTGAGCTTCTCGTCGTAGACCGCCGCCTTCGCCACACCACCGGTATTTTCACCGAGTCCACGCTCGAATTTGGTCTTACACGCGTACAGCCCGTCAGCGTCGTTCGCAGGGTCATACGGACGGTATTCGACGCTCACGGGGCGTCCTCCCGAAGTCGACACAGGGTCGCGGACGACGGTACGAAACGACGATAATGCGGATCGAGTCTGGACACGTCACTCGATGTGGTAGGTGCACTCAATACGGTTTCTCTTCCGGCGACGCGGGCCGCGGTCGGCTTACGCCATCCCGAGCGCCGTGAGGATCTGGTTGCCGAACACCATCGCGATCAACCCAAAGAGCATGACGAGGCCCGATGAGACTGTGATCGTCCTGACGGCCGCGTGGCGGTTATCGATTGGCACACGGCTTATGATCGCCTCGGCGACCATCCGGAGGATCCGACCGCCGTCGAGCGGAAACGCCGGGAGGCAATTAAACAGCGCGAGCTGGACGTTGATCCAGCCGGCCCAAAACAACAGGTTCGCGAGGATGAACACCCCGCCCCCGAGCACCGCGAGCCCGCCTTCGAGAACGTAAAAGTTCGCGACGCCACCCGCGAACCCCGCGAAGTTGAACGGCAGCCCGAAGAGGCTCCCAAGCGGGAGGATGAGGGTAACAAAGACGAGTCCCACGACGGAGTTCGCTAGTCCGCCGACCGCGACGCCTGTGAGTGCGTCCGGTCCACCGTCGCCACCGAGCAGCGCAAGGTAGGTATCGGCTGGATATGGCGAGGCACCGACGTCATCAAGCGCGAGGCCGCTCGAGCCCGGGAAGAGGCTGACGCCGATGAGCCCGCCGGGTCGACTCGGGTGGGGGTCGAGCGTAACGTCGTACGTGACGCGCTCGCCGGACGCGGTGTAAGCAACGACCGGAATGGTCTCACCGGGTTCCAACTGCTGGAGCGTCGCTGCGAGTGCGTCATCGGTGCGGATCCGATCGTCGCTGACCGAGACGATGGTGAGCGGCTCACCGACGGCCGCACCCGCGTCGTGTATCGGGCCGCCTTCCTGGACGGCGACGACGTACGCGCCGACCGGCACGCGGGTGTCGGCGAGGGGTTCACCGTCCGCGGAGGTCACGGTCACCGTTGCGCGCTCGTCGGTACCGACCGCCGCGAGAAAGTCCGCCTCGGTCCGCACTGGCTCGTCGTTCACCGCGGTGACGACTGGCGGCGCGTCCGCGACCGTGACGCCGAACGGGTTCCCACCAGCAGACCCAATGGCTTGGAGCTCCCGCTCAAGGACGACTTCACGGGTCGTGTCGCCGTCGTCAACGACAATCGGGACGTCGGCGGCAGCGTCTGCGAGCACGGTGTCGAAGGCTGCAGAGTCGTCGATTGGCTGCCCGGCGACCTCAACGATCCGGTCACCGCGCTCTAGGTCCGCGGCAGACGCGGGCGAGCCAGGCGTCACCTCGCCGACGGCGTAGCCGGGAGCGACGGCCATCGCACCCGTGACGGGACCGAAAAGCAGGGCGAACGCGAGAACCGTGAGGAGGACGTTTGCAGTGACACCGGCGGCGAACATCCGTGCACGGGCGCCACGAGAGGCGGCCTGTGTCGCCTCTTCGTCCGGTTCGACGAACGCGCCGACGGGAAGGACAGCGAGGAACACGAGCCCCATGGAGTCAATGTCGATCCCCTCGACGCGACACAACAGTCCGTGGGCACCCTCGTGGATCACCATCGCGATGGCCAGTCCGGCGACGATCTCGGGGGCAACCGACAGCGGGAGGAAGTCGTTGACGCCCGGGATGATCAGGAAGTTCTGCGGCTGCCGGATCGCAGCGGGCTGGGTCGCAGTGAGCGCAGAGAGTCCAGACGAGAGGATCAACGCGAACGATCCGACCATCGCGACGAGCGCGCCGCCGAGACCGAGGTTGGCGAGCGCCCGCCAGAACCGAGTCGGCCGGGCGAGTCGGTTGAGGAACGCGCGGCCACGGCGGGTGTGCAGCGTCGTCAGGGGACCTGACACCCGGACCGAGTCGGGGAGGATCCCGCGAGTCTGCAGCCAGGCCATGGCCGCCGTGTACGCGAGAACACCCGTCAGCACCCACAACGCCGTATTCATACGAGTTTGTGGGGGACGACCGGGTGTAAGCCGTTCGGTTCGAACACCCACTGGCTGTGACGAGCGGGTCGTATCAGCTCAACCCGCCTCGATCGATTCGAGCAGCCGGCACGTTCGGCATACCGGACGACTCGTCGTGGACCCACACCGTTCACACGCCCGCAGCGATCGGTCCTCTCGGGCGGCGGTACCGATTGTCGTGGGGGTCTCGTTCGTGTCTTGAGCGCCAGTCGAGGAGGCCGTCTTCACGCACTCAGCGTTTCACTAGGCAGTGCTGATACCCATTTCGGGGTGGGTCATGCCGCTGTCATGCGCCCCGCGGTGAGACTCTCACGAACGGTATCGACGAATCGGTCCGGGTGTTCGACGTGGGGGAGGAGTCGCGCGCGATCGAAGACGACGAGTCGTGCATCAGCCGCGTCGGCGAGGTCACGACCCTCGGCGAGTGGACTCACGTCGGCCTCGCGTCCCCAGACGATCGTCGCCGGGACCGCGAGGGCTTGGAGGGCTCCAGCGAGGTCGAGGTCGCTGTTGAGGAAGCCAGAAATGAACGACGCGGGCGCAAAGCGCGCGTTCTCGACGTGCGTTGTTCGCCACTCGTAGTCGATCCACGCCGAACTGGGCGCATCTTCGGCGTAGTAGCCGTGGTCAGCGTTGAAGTAGCGGATCGATGGCTTCGACGCGAGGAGGTTGAACGCGGCCTCACCGACGAGCGGGGCTCTGAGAAGCTCCCGCACCCACGGCTTCGGCGGACTCGGCCCTGCGACCGCTGTCGGGCACACACCGACAAAGCCACCGAGCGTGACGCCCTCGTCGCTCGCGCCGGTGGTGTCGGCGGCAGCCGCTGTGTACGCCGCCGACAACGATGAGGCCACGACCGCGGGCGTCTCGAACGTAGCGAGGAAGTCAGCGACGAAGTCCTCGTACAGCGCCGCGGAGTACCGCAGCGGGGGACGATCAGAGCGGCCATACCCCGGGAGATCCGGCGCAATGACGTGGTGATCAGTAGCGAGATCATCGAACACCGCTCGCCACTCACCCGAAGAGCCCGCGGCATTGATCCCGTGGAGCAACACCAGGTCGGGGTCGTCTGGGTCACCGGCTTCGGTGTAGGCGACGTCCATCCCGCGCCAGTGGTAGGTTCCCTCGTCGCCGTCAAGCGGAGACTCAAGCGGCTCTCGGTGGCGCAGCCCGACGTTCGCCGTCGCGACTGCACCGGCGCCGAGGAGGGCCATCCCGACGAAGTTTCTGAGTCGCATACCGGAATGTGTGTCTCCCGCGATTTATACCCGTGGGGCGGACGATGCTTTCGCCCTGTGTGCACCATCGGCCGACGCCGGTGTGGCGCCACGCTAGTGGCACATCAGCCGTCGAGCTCCGGCAGCCGGCCGCCGTCGACGGCCAGGTTCTGACCACTCACGTACGCGGCCGCGTCGCTGAGGAAAAATTGCAACGGCGCGGCGACGTCGGCGAAGCTTGCGGGGCGGCCACGCGGGAACGACTCGACACCGGCCTCGGTGTTCTCGACGGCAAATGGCGAGACGGCGTTCACCGTGATCCCGTCGTCACGGGTGTCGGCTGCGAGCATCCGAGTGAACATGAGCACCCCCGTTTTCGCGACAAAGTACGGGAAGTTCACCGGGTGTGCGTGCTGGCGGTCGCTGTCGGCGAAGCCGATATTGACGACGCGTCCCCACCCTTGTTCGCGCATCGCCGGCACCGCGCGCCGTGAACAAAGGACTGTGCCGTAGAATGTTGACTCGACCACGTTGCGCCACGACTCCCACTCGATCTCACTCCAGTGACGCGAGTCGAAGTCGCCGACGTTGTTCACGAGGATGTCTACCGTGTCGAGTGCCTCCGCTGCAGCAGTGAACAGGTCGTCGACGGCGTCGGGATCGGTGATATCTCCCTGCACAGTCGTTGCCTCAACACCGCGCTCGCGGGCCTCCTCGGCGGTCGCTGTCGCTGCGGCTTCGCTGTCATGATAGTGAACAACGACGTCCGCGCCACAGTCGGCAAGCGAGAGCAGCAGTTCGCGTCCGACGCGTCGAGCGCTTCCGGTGACGAGTGCGGTTCGGCCGGTTAGATCCGGAGTGATCGCCATGGCGATCCGTCGTGGGTGTGACGGTTAATCCTTCTCGCTCGGACAGTCCCGTCGCGATTCGGTGTCGGGCTGTGACGACTCACTCGACGTTCTGTTAGTAGCCCGCTCGACACACCGTTCGATAGGGTCGACCACCTCGGCTGCGACGGTGTAGGGGTCGGTTTCGCCGCGACGAACCCGCTCTGCGAGCGCGTCGATTCCGCCATGCTCGGCGATCGAGTCGCTCGCAAGTGCGCCGACGTCGGCACGGATGAGGGTCCGAATCGCCGCTGCGTGCCGGTGACGGCGCGCCGCCGCCAACTCGCCCGAGTCGCAAAGGGCTGTCGCGTGTGCGTCGAACGCCTCGAGAAGCGCGTCGACACCCTCTCCCGTTTCCGCGACGGTCCCGACGACCGGTGGCGTCCACGTCGACGACCCATCGTCGCTTGTGTCGGTCGCCTCCACAACACGGGCGGCTCCGGGACCGTGGTGACCCGCGGGGTGGGTCGTCTCCGCGCTCTCCTCACGGCGATGGACCATCTCGTCGAGTTCGGCGCGGGTTCGTTCGGCCCCCTCCCGGTCGAACTTGTTTACTACGAACACGTCGCCGATCTCGAGGATTCCCGCCTTCAGCGTCTGCACGTCGTCGCCCGCCCCGGGCTGGACCAACACGGCGACGGTGTCGGCCGTGCGCACCACGTCGATCTCACTTTGGCCCGCGCCGACCGTCTCGATCAGGATCGTATCCTTGCCGAAGGCGTCGAGGGCGGTCACCGCGTCAGCCGTCGCCATCGAGAGCCCACCGAGCTGCCCGCGGGCGCTCATCGAGCGGAAGAAGACGTCCATATCACCGACGGTCGAAGCCATCCGGATCCGGTCGCCGAGTACCGCCCCGCCGGTGTACGGTGAGGCGGGGTCGACGGCGACGACCCCGACGGTGTCACCGCGGTCGCGGAGCGCAAGCGCCAGCTTGTCGACGAGCGTCGACTTGCCCGCACCCGGTGACCCGGTGATACCGATCACGTCGGCGGTGCCGGTGTGGTCGTGAAGCGCCGAGACGATCCTGCGGTATCCCGGCGAGCGGTCTTCGATCCGCGAGATGACCCGCGCCAGCGCCCGGTGGCTCCCGTCGAGCAGCGACTCAACGAGGGCCGCGTCGCGATCGGTCAGGTCTGTGCTGGCCCCATCAGCAGCGCCCTCCTGGCGCTCACCGGCTGGCTCCTCGGTGTTCCTCGCCTCGTCTCTGTCTGTGTCCGTGTCGCGTCCGACCATCTACGCGCGCTCCGGGAGGTTCGCCCTGAC
>Ga0102930_1000779_pt1 | contig 10606 bp, 10 predicted proteins | sample SalPon1_B_H2O_MG_FD_84514 | JGI IMG/M metagenome (GOLD analysis project Ga0102930, IMG submission 84514) | Salt pond water microbial communities from South San Francisco under conditions of wetland restoration - Salt Pond MetaG R1_B_H2O_MG | ecosystem: Environmental > Aquatic > Non-marine Saline... | reverse complement strand
GACCCTCTCGCTCGACGACTACGAGGAACTCCGCGTCCTCGGTGGCGGCAAGGCCGCGGACGTGGTGGCCGCCGAACTCGAATCGATCCTCGGCGACCGACTCGACGGTGGCGTCGTCGTGACAACCACGCCGGGTGGGACGGTCGACACCGACCGAATCGAGCAACTGCCGGGCGATCACCCGGTGCCAGGAGATTCGAGCCTGAAAAGTAGTCGTCGACTACTGTCGGCTGCGCGGGCGGCTGGCGAGGAGACGCTGCTTTTGGGTGTGATCACTGGTGGTGGCAGCGCGCTCATGACGGCACCGACCGATGGGATCTCGCTGGCCGACATGCAGTCGACCACCCAGTCGCTGCTCGACAGCGGGGCGACCATCGACGAGATCAACGCCGTGAGGAAACACCTGTCGGCGATCAAGGGCGGTCAGTTGGCCGCGGCGGCGGCACCGGCGCACGTCGAGTGTCTCGTCATTAGTGACGTCGTCGGCAACGAGTTCGGAACCATTGCCAGCGGACCGTTCGTCGGCGACCAGTCGACCTACGGCGAGGCGCTGGCCGTGGTCGACCGCTACGACTGTCGCGTGCCGGAGGCAGTCCGCCAGCGACTCCAGCAGGGCGCGGCTGGCGAAATCGCTGAGACGCCGGGGCTCGACAGTCCAGCCTTCGACCGGGTGTCGACCACGCTGCTGGGCGACAACATGGTCGCGCTCCGCGCGGTCGCCGAGTCGGCCCGTGAGGCGGACTTCGAGCCGCTAATCATCTCCTCGCGGGTGCGCGGCGAGTCACGCGAGGCTGCCAAGACGCAGGTCGCCATCGCCGAGGAGATCCGGTCGACCGGCAAGCCGCTCGATCCGCCAGCAGTCGTCGTCTCCGGCGGCGAGACAACCGTCACCGTTCGCGGCGACGGGACCGGCGGCCCCAACCAGGAGTTCGTGGTCTCGGCAGGACTCGAACTCGACGAGTCGGGGGTCGTGGTGGCGGCGGTCGACACCGACGGGATCGACGGCGTCGCCGACGCCGCTGGCGGGATCGTCGACTGCGAGACGGTCGACGACGAGGCGGCAACCGCAGCGTTGGCCGACAACGACGCGTATACGTTTTTAAATGACGTCAACGCACTGGTTCGAACCGGACCGACCGGAACGAATGTCAACGATCTGCGTGTCGTGGTGGTGCCGGAGGCGTCTACTCACTCCGAGTAGACACCGTGAACCACCCCTCCTACTTCGCTTGCCTGACGGCTCGCTTCGCTGAGGCAGGAACTTCCAAGTCAGCTCGCAAGCGTACCGTGGCAGAGGCTTGGTCAGCACCGCTCGGTTCAAGCGCAGGCTCACAAACTGCGCCGAGACTGGATAGTGGGCATGCGATATCCTTACCCAGTCCTTTCCTTGCGATATTCGTCGCGCCGTTCTTGTCCGCGTTGTCGTCTAATCCGCACTCGTGACACAGGTGTTTGCCCTGTCCCTTGCGAGTCGTCGCTTCCTGCTCACCACACCACCAGCAGGTCTGGCTTGTCATATACTCGTTTACCGACTTCACCGCGATACCTGCGAACCTCGCTTTGTACTCAATATAGTTTGTGAGTGTGTGGTGTGGCATCGAGTGGAGCCGACGATTCATTTCCGCGCCGAGGTCCCGATTCTGGATTCCTTCGAGGTTCCCGACCACAATAAGGGCGTTACGCTCTTTGGCTTCCTCCACGATAGCACAGGAAATCTTGTGAAGGCGATCGTTCACTCGGCGGTACTCCTTCGCCTTGATTGACTGAAGCGTGTCGTAGGCTCCCTTCTGTTGGAGTCGAGTGCGGAGGTCGTGATGGTGACGCCGGATACGGCGAATTTCTCTACCGTAGAACTCGGTGTTGCGGGACGGCAACGCCACCGACGTTGCGACCCACCGAATACCGAAGTCCACACCGATAACGCCATCATATTCCTCACTGATTTCTACCTCTTGTTGAACTGTGAGGTGTGCGTAATAATCGCCGTCCTCTTGGACGATTTTCGAGTCCTTCACATCGGCCTCATCGGGAACCTCGTCGTGGGGTTGAATCGGGACGTTCACGCCACCCCAGACCTGTGAGACGGGGAGTTTTAGCCACCAGTTCGTCAGATCCGTGTCGTGTTGTTCCACGTCAACGCCAACGTCGAATTTGTCGTTACGAATGAACCATGGGTAATCGTGGTCGTCGCGCAGGTTGTCGGTGTCCACATATGCGTCAGCGCATTGCTTCGTGGCCGAATAGAGGTCTACATCCTCGTCACCACGGATGTATCGCTGAAACGCTTCGTACTCGTGGTTGATAGCGTCGAGTTTCGACTGCGTAAGGTCGTCGGTGAGGATTTTCGCTACGACCGTCTTCTCGGCAGTCTGTTTCATTCGTCGTCACGCTCCCGCTGGTTCACGACGTATTCTTTCAGCATCTCCAGCGATATTTGTTTCGTGCCGATGAGTCAGTACGAGTCTGCAGGAACACCCGTTCCTGCGAAATGCGAACGAGACGCAGAGCGTCTCGTTAACGTCGCCAGAAATCAAAGATTTCTGGCTGGCAGACAAGACGCGGAGCGTCTTGTCAACGTCACCAGAAGTCGGAGACTTCTGGTTGGCACCCAAGAGTTTCGCTCTTGCGAACGCCACGTGGTCGCTTCGGCCCCTGCGTTGTTCTTTGAGGACGGGATCGGTGCCTTACAAAAGGTTAACATACCGAGACCGTTCTCTGTGGAGTATGGTCGATCCCACGTCCGATATTGGCGAGGATGTTACGGAGGAAAACGCACCGGAATGCGAACAGTGTGGCGACAAAGTCATCCAGTCGACGAGCCACCGCGTCGTTACAGCAATCGACGACGGCCGCGCCGTCCACCACCATTTCTGCAGCAACAACTGTCACGACGCGTGGCTGGCCGAGTAAAGCGGGCCGAAAGCGGCGAGTAGGCGTCGACTACTGACGTGTATCGAGTCATTGGGCTGGACAACCGTAGGTTCGGGGAGAGTTTTTATCACCGGCGGCGTTACCTTTCAGTATGATTTCGCTTGAGGATGCAGTCACCGCGCGGCTCGAATCCCACGGCGCGCGCTTCGAGGTGCTCGTCGACCCGGATGCCGCACTGGCGATCAAACGCGAGGAGTTCGACGGCGAGTTGGAGGACGTCATCGCCGCCGAGGACGTCTTCGAGAACGCCTCCCGCGGCGACCGCCCCGCGGAGAGCGATCTGGAGACGGTCTTCGAGACGACCGACCCGATGGAGATCATTCCCGAAGTCATCCAGCGCGGGGAGATCCAGATCACCGCCGACCAGCGACGGGAGATGCAAGAACAGAAGCGCAAACAGCTCATTACGACGATCGCGCGCAACGCGGTCAACCCACAGATGGACGATGCGCCCCACCCACCCGAACGGATCGAACGGGCGCTCGAAGAGGCGGGGTTCCGCATCGATCCGATGGAGCCCGTCGAATCGCAGGTCGACGAGGCGCTCGAAGAGTTGCGGCCGGTGTTGCCGATCCGGTTCGACGAAGTGACGATTGCGGCCCATCTCCCCGCCGAGTACGCCGGGAGCGCCCAGGCCCAAGTCCGGCAGTACGGCGAGCTCGAACGCGAGGAGTGGCAGGCCGACGGCTCGTGGGTCGGCGTCGTCACCTTCCCCGCCGGGCTGCAAAACGAGTTCTACGAACTCGTCAACGAACAGACCAGCGGCGAGGGCGAAACCCGGATTATCAAGGACGAAGACGATATCAAAACCCGCTGATCGCGGTCGCGCCGAGAGGTTCTTGACTGTGGCAAGCCAACCCGAACTATGGATGTGGTGAGCACTGTTCAGTAGTCGACAGGGTCGGCGGCGGCAACCGACCGAGCGTGCGGAGGAGCCATGAGAGCCATCGTCGCCAAACGCGTCGACAGCGGCACGCCCGACCTCACGGAGCTCCGGGAGCTCGCGGCGGCCGCGGGCTACACGGTCGTCGGCGAACTCACCCAGACCCGCGAGGAGGACCCCGCCTACTGTTTCGGCGAGGGGAAAGTCGAGGAGCTCGCCGCCCGCGTCGTCGAGACCGACGCCAACACCGTCATCGTCGACAACGAGGTCGGCCCCTTCCAGATGTTCAACATCGGCCAGAGCCTCCCCGAGGAGACGGAGGTGCTCGACCGGTTTACGCTCATCCTCGACATCTTCGGCCAGCGGGCCCAGACCCGGAAGGCCCAGCTACAGGTCGAACTCGCCGAACTCCGGTACGAACTCCCGCGAGCGGCGGCCAAAGCCAGCCTCGCCAAGCGCGACGAACGCCCCGGCTTCATGGGGCTCGGCGAGTACGACGAGAGCCGCGAACGGGACATCAAATCCCGGATCGCCAACATCAAGGACGAACTCGATGCGATCGCCGACAAAGAGGCCCAGCGGCGGGCCGAACGCCGGGAGTCAGGCTTCGATCTCGTCGCGCTGGCGGGCTACACCAACGCCGGGAAGTCGACCCTGCTGCGCCAACTCGCAGCGGAACTCGACGTCGACGAGAACGCCGACAAACACCCTGATCTCGACTCGGTGGCCGAATCGCAGGATATGCTGTTTACGACTCTCGGTACCACCACGCGTCGGGCGGAGTTGGACCGCCGGGAGGTGCTGTTGACCGATACAGTCGGCTTCATATCTAACCTCCCGCACTGGCTGGTCGAGTCCTTCCAGTCGACTCTGGAGTCGGTCTACCGCGCGGATCTCGTCCTACTGGTGGTCGACGCCAGCGAGCCGATCCACGAGATGCGCGAGAAGCTCGTCACCTCCCACGACACGCTCCACGAGCGCAACGAGGCACCCATTCTCACCGTCTTCAACAAGGTCGACCTCCTCTCCGAGGAGGAACGCGACGAGAAGCGGGCGGCGCTGTCGGGGATCGCACCGAACCCGATTGCCGTCTCGGGTCGCACCGGCGAGAACGTCGACACCCTCCGTCGCCGGGTCGAAGCCGAGCTCCCCGACTGGCGACACGAGCGCCTGCTGGTGCCGATGGGCGAAGAGACGATGAGCCTCGTCTCGTGGATTCACGACCACGCCCACGTCCAGACCGAATCCTACGAAAGCGACCACGTCCTCTTGGAGTTCGACGCCCGCCCCGCGGTCGTCGAGCAGGCCCGCGCGAAGGCTGCCGATCTCACTCCGATCGAGTCGACCTGAGAGCGACAGCCGAGGGACACAGGCTGATTCTGATGGTGAATTATTTAATTATTCAATACAGTTCGGATGTGTGGCAGAACTCACGCCGCCGGTGACCGCCGACAGCGAGGTCGACCAGCTTCCCGAGCCCGCACTCGTACTCAATGCTGACGGAGTCGTCACTCACTGGAACACCGAGGCAGCCGGTCTCACGGGCGTCGACGCCGCGACTGCGGTCGGAACACACGCCCAGGAGTTCGCCGACGTCGACGACGGCGAGGAGTTGGTCACGGCGACCGCGCTCCGCGAGGGGCGGTCGGTCCGCGAAACCGAGGGGCGGTCGGTCCGCGAAACCGAGGGCCGGTCGGGGCAGCGACCGACCGGCGACCAGTGGCACACCCACGATGTCGCCGGGCTGCTGTACGACCACGAAGGGAATATCGCGGACTCCTTCGAGGCGGACACCGAGGAGATCGCTGCGATGGTCGACGAGATCGTCACCCAAGCCGAGCGCGTGACGACCCGGACCGACGATCTGGCGACCGCCAACCAACAGCAGACCGGGATCGAAACCGAGATCTCGACGCTGACACGCAACTGAACCGACCAATACGGAACCAAGACGGTCAGCGAACCCGGCGGCTCTCTGCCTTTTTGCGGGTCGACAGCCGAGTCGACGTATGACCACAAGCGACGAACGCCCTCCGGTGACAGTGCTCAGTGGCGTGTTGGGTGCGGGGAAAACGACACTACTCAACCGCCTGTTGAAAGACAACCGCGGCTACGAGCTCGCGGTCGTCGTCAACGACATGGGCGAGGTCAACGTCGACGCCGACCTGATCGAACGCGAAAACCCCGAAACCGGGCTCATCGAGCTTTCCAACGGGTGTATCTGCTGCCGACTGCAGGGCGATCTGGTCGAGGGGATCGTCGGCCTCGTCGACGAACGAGAGTTCGATGCACTCGTCATCGAGGCCTCGGGGATCTCCGAGCCGACCCCGATCGCCCGGCGGTTGACCGAATCGCCCGAGGATGGTTCCGATCCAACTGACCACGTCCGGCTCGATACGATGGTGACGGTGCTCGATGCCTACGGTTTCTGGAAGGAGTTCGACGCGGGCGCGTCGCTGCCTGCTGGGGCGGACGACCCCGAGCGACCGCTGGCGGAAGTGCTCGTCCAGTCGGTCGAGTTCTGTGACGTGCTCCTGATCAACAAATGCGATATGGTCCCCGACGACGTGCTCGAAGAGATCACCGAGGTCGTCGCTGAACTCAACCCCCGAGCGAGAGTTCGGCGGACCGAGTATGCCGACATCGACACCGACCTCGTGGTCGACACGGGGCGGTTCGACTACGCGGCCGCCAGCCGGGCGGTCGGCTGGAAGACCGCACTGCGGGAGTCGCGGGCCGCGGAGGCGGTCAGCGAGGCGGTCGACCACGCGGCCGAGGGCCACGCGACGGACGAGCACGCCGACGCCGAGGGACAAGCCGAACCCGCGAGCCATCCCGAGGAGCCGTACGCCGAGGTCGACGCTCACGACCATGATCATACGGGCCACGCCGTCGACTCCTTCGTCTACCGCCGCCAGCGACCGTTCGATCCCGACGCGCTGGCCGACCGACTCGTCGAGCGACCCGACGGCGTGGTTCGCGCAAAGGGCGTCTGTTACGTCGCGGGCAGCGAGGACGTGATCGGGATGAACCGCGCCGGTGACATCGTACAGGCCGGGGCGATCGGCGAGTGGGGCGACGACGAGCCGCGGACCGAACTCGTCTTTATGGGGGCTGGGATGGACCGGGCGGAGATTGAAGCCGGGCTCGACGACTGTCTGGTCGAGTCGACTGCTGCGGTCGACGAACAGGAGACGAGTCCGTTTCCAATCGAGTCGACTGGCGGGGATTAAATTTCGAGTTCGTCGCGGAGTTCGTCCCACGACTCGTGGAAGCCGTGGGTCGACTCGGAGCCACCACCGATAGCGTTCTGATAGACCTCGTCGTATTCGAGGAGGGCAGTCCATCCCTCGCTGAAGCTGTAGGCACAGTACTGACACATAGCCGAACGTACGACCGAGACGCTGTTAGGCGTTTCGCGGAGTTGTAAACGAATGATAATCGATAGCTGAGATTCAGTTCACCGATACAGTCTTTTATGTACACTCGAAGGTCCGACCAGCCTGCCGAACGATCCGGCAGCCGGGCATCCATGAACGACCACCATCCAACAGAGAACACTCACCATCCCACGGATACACTCACGGGCGAATGTCGACACTGTGCGTGGACCACCATCGAATCGTCGTACGCCAAACTCACCAAGGCGTATCAGGATCATCTCCGGGCCGAGCATCCGACCGCGTGGCTCCGAAGTTAAGGTATAAATAAATCACAGCGAGGGGGTCGACCGTCTACGGTTCGAGCAGGACCTTCGTCACGCCCTCTTCGCGCTTGTCGAAGGCCTCGTACATCTCAGGGGCCTCGTCGAGGCCGACGCGGTGGGAGACGACCCAACTCGGGTCGGCTTTGCCCGAGATGATCATATCCCGCAGCTCGCGGTTGTAGCGCTTGACGTTGCACTGGCCGGTGCCGAGAGCCAGCCCCTTCTCGAACAGTTTGCCGAAGTCGATGCCGAGTCGACCCTGCTGGGCCATCTCGGAGGGCCCACCGGGGTCCGAGGGGACATACAGGCCGGGAATCCCGAGCTTGCCGGTCGGCCGAACCGTCCGGATCAACTGATTGAGCACGACCGCCGGGTTCTCACGGGCCGGATCGTAGGCGTCGTCGCCGGGGTCGGTCTCGGGGTCGATCGCTTGGTAGCCAACGGCGTCGACACCCTTGTCGACCATGTCGCCGTGTTCGCTAATAATCTGCTCGACGGGATCGCCCTCCTCGAAGTTGATTCCCGTCGCGTTGCAGTTGTCTTCGGCGAGTTCCAGCCGCGAGGGAACGCGGTCGACGATGTAGATCTCCGAGGCTCCCTGGATGTCAGCGCTGTAGGCGGCCATCATCCCCACGGGTCCGGCCCCGAAGACGGCGATGGATTCGCCGGGCTGGAGGTCCGCGAGTCGAGTCCCGTGCCAGCCGGTCGGGAAGATGTCCGCCAAGAGGGCGAAGGCGTCCTCGTGTTGGTCGCCCTCCGGCAGTTTCAGCGCGTTGAAGTCGGCGTACGGAACCCGGAGCTGTTCGGCCTGACCGCCTTTGTACGGGCCCATGGCGACGTAGCCATAGGCTCCGCCAGCGAAGCCGGGGTTGACGTTGGTACAGAACCCCGTATAGCCGTTCTCACAGTTCTGACAGAAGCCACAGGCGACGTTGAACGGGAGGACGACCCGGTCGCCCTCTTCGAGGGTGTCGACGCCCTCGCCGACCTCGGTGACCGTTCCCATGTTCTCGTGGCCGAAGACGATCCCCGGATCCGCCGAGGTCCGGCCCTCGTACATGTGGAGGTCCGAGCCACAGATCGCGCTCGTCGTGATGTCGATCACCACGTCGTTGGGGTCTTCGAGTTGCGGTTCATCTACCTCTTCGATGGCCACGTCGTTCGGGCCTTGATATACGACTGCTTGCATTGACATATGATAACACCTTCTCCGCAGTCCGTACCGTGGTTCGCCCGTTGTGAATAGTTTTCTTCAAAAGTTGTGATTGTAAAATAATGCTGTGGCAACAGCCACAGCCGAGTCCATAATGATTAGTAGTTAGGTGCTGTGGTTAACAGCCGTATACCGAACAGTCAGCCTCGACCGATCCGATCTCTTGGGGGCGGGGATACTCAGAGCTGTCGTTTCTGCTTGTCGACCACGTGAACGTCCTCGATAGCGGTGTCGGGATACTGGCCGTCGCTGTCCTTTTCGGCGGCCTTGCACATATCCCAAACAACATTCAAACCGGTAGTCACGCCCTGTAGGGCCTCCATCTCGCAGCCGGTTTTGCCGGTCGTCTCGACGGCGACAGTGAGGTCGACGTGGTCGTCAGCGACGGTGAACTCGGTGTCGACGTTCGTGATCGGGATCTGGTGGCACATCGGGATCGCCTCCCACGTGTGTTTGACCGCGTCGATCGCACCGATCCGCGCAGTCGCCAGCACGTCGCCCTTGCCGAGTTCGTCGGCCGTGATGGCGTCGATCGTCGACGGCTCCAGCCGGATCGTCCCCGCTGCGACCGCTCGGCGGCTGGAGTCGGGTTTCGCGCCGACGTCGACCATCTGGACCGATCCCTCATCGTCGGTGTGCGTTAGCTCCCCACGTTCCTCGGCCGTCTCGTGGCTCGACTCGGAGTCCTCACTCATGTTGGAACGCCTCCGGGAGCCGGTCGATTAGGTCCGTCGCTACGAGCCCGTAGCCCTGCTCGTCGAAGGCCAGATCACCCGCACGGCCGTTTATATATGCGCCGACCGCAGCCGCATTCCGTGGCTCGCGGCCGGTAAACAGCGAGCCGACGACCCCCGCCAGCACGTCGCCGGTGCCGCCAACAGTCATCCCGGGGTTGCCGGTCCGATTTATCCGTGTTTCCTCGCTGTCGGCGATGATGTCGTCCGCGCCTTTTATAAGGAGCGTGTGGCCGAGATCGACCGCGAACTCGGCGACTAACTCGGCCCGTCGTTCCCAGTTGTCGGCCGTCTCACCGCCCATCCCAACCAGTTCGCCCTGATGGGGCGTACAGATCAGGGTGGCGTCGGTCTCTACGTCGGGAACCACCGACAGCGCGTCGGCGTCGACGACTGCCCGTCCGGCGTAGGATTCGAGGAACGATGCGACGGCGGCCACGGTTTCGTCGTGACTTCCGAGACCGGGGCCGCAAATCACGACGTCCTGCTCGGCGGCGAGGTCGACGAGGGTGTCGACAGCACCGGGCGTCAGTCGGTCGCCCTCGAAAGGGTGGACGATCAGGTTCTCGCTGTAGCCCTGAATCTGGGCGGCAACCGATTCGGGACAGGCGACGTGGACGAGATCGGCTCCGGCGCGGAGGGCGGCCTGCGCCGAGAGGGCGGGCGCGCCGGTGTAGGGGCCGCCGCCGACCACCAGCAGTTCGCCGTGGTCGCCCTTGTGGCTCTCGGCGGCCCGGCTCCGGCCCCGCAGATCACCGGGGCCGACGAACCGCTCGGCGGCCGAGGGGATGCCGATATCGGCGACCGTCAGTCGCGTATCGAGGGCGTCGAGGCCGGGTTTGGTGTCGTGGAAGGTGACGACGTGGTCGGCCGCGACCGCCACGCCAGCGGCGTCGCCCGTGTCGGCGTCGACCCCCGAGGGAACGTCGACCGAGACGACCGTCGAGTCGGTGGCGTTGATCGCGCTGGCAGCGCTGGCTTCGGGTTCGCGGAGCGCGCCAGTGACGCCCGTCCCGAGCATGGCGTCGACGATGAGATCCGCCGCCTCGAAATCCACCCCGGCGAGGTGGGAGGTGTCGGTGACCGTCGTCGTCGGTAGCTCGGCGGCCTGTAGGGCCGCCCAGTTCTCCCGGGCGATG
>Ga0102930_1000776_pt1 | contig 10617 bp, 8 predicted proteins | sample SalPon1_B_H2O_MG_FD_84514 | JGI IMG/M metagenome (GOLD analysis project Ga0102930, IMG submission 84514) | Salt pond water microbial communities from South San Francisco under conditions of wetland restoration - Salt Pond MetaG R1_B_H2O_MG | ecosystem: Environmental > Aquatic > Non-marine Saline... | reverse complement strand
CATAGACTCATTGAGCGATGCCGACAGCTTGGACTGAGCCATTTGTAATCAATGGCTTAGCGGCTAAAGTTGGCGCTTATGGGGGTAGGGGAAGGGGATAGGTCAAGCTACGCCCTTCTCAAACAGGGCATGTCTTGGACTTTGGGGTGGTTAAACAGTTGGGCTGATTAAAAAACCAACAAATTTTCTAAAAACGCAGCATTTAATTGTTAAAGAACCACTTATCGGAAAACAGTTTACAAACAGATCATACCTAGAATCAAGTCTGCTGATCCACACCCATCTCATCCACTTGGGATGAATCAGCAACTGCATCAAGCAAACGATACTCCCCCATACCCATCACCGCCCCCTTGCCCACATGCAGCCACTGCCCCCACCATAACCATGGCCAAAAAGGCTCCAGCCCCGTTGTTGGTAAGCGGCATTCGCCTAACAAGCCGCCCATGGGTACTTTATGGCGCTGGCGGTTGGAATACCGCGCCCAGTCGTACCAGTAAAATTCGGCAGCGCTAATGCTCAGCACACTGGCCACTTGTTGCAGCATTTTAAAATCCAGCGCTAAGGCTTCACCTGTGTAACAAGCATTCAACAAGGAAAGACGCCGTAAGACGCCTAATGCCCAAGCTTGAAACTGAAACTGCTGTGCGTTCATCACTTGGCCGCGATGAACACCGCGATACGGCGTTTGCCACTGCAAGCGCAATTGGGGCGGTGACTGCGGAATGCTAGGCGCCGCAACTGTGAGTGTTTGCGCCGTGCCGCCTTGCGCGTACACCGTTTGCCATTGCCCAGTACCTAAGCCCACCTCTTGTTCTACTCGTAGCAGTTGCACCCGCCCTTCCCCTTTGCCTAAACCAGCTTGCCCCAATTGTTGCAAGGCGTGGATAAAGTAAGCCAAATGTTGCAAGGCTTGCCCCACCAGCGTTAGGCGTATGGTCAAATGATCACCGACGGCATAATGTTGCCCAGAGGTGTTCAAAGGGTGCAATACATAAGGATGCGGTGCTTTGTCCACCTTCCCCAAAAACGAAGCCTGGCGCGCTGGCGTTTCAAACACTTGGCTATACACGCAAGCATTTTGCAACAAGCAAGCCTGACAGCTCGGCTCCTGCGTGACGCAAACGCTCTGCTTAAGCGCATACCCAAACGCCCCACGCCACGTGGAGCCTGCACAAGCCGGGAACTGCACGGGTGTTTGTGCTTCATAAAACACCTGAAAACGCGCCACAGGCAAATTGAAATCGCTCGCAAAGCTCATAAATTATCCTCAACGTCTAATCCCAGCAGTTTACCACCCCATACGCTGGCATAAATCCTCACAAGCTTGTGGTAAAAAACCACTGAGAAACCACGGTCGCGCTTGCATCCCTGCGGCTACATCCCGATAATGCGAATACTTCTTATTTAAGAGACTGGAGTAACCCCTTTGAGTAATAGCCTGACGCTCTTACTGGCGAGCGAACAGCCATCTTATTGGCCACGCCGACGCTTGACGAAGCTAGTGTGGCAAGGCTTATTGCTATGTCTGGGCTTATTGCTGGCGCTGCCGGTGTTAGTGGTATTTGCTTTTGTCTTTGTCCCCGCCACGGAGGTTTGGCAACACTTAGCCGCAACCGTGCTAAGCGACTATCTGCTCAATACCGTGTGGCTGAGCCTTGGGGTGAGTGTGGGCGTGCTCGCCTTAGGTTTACCGGCGGCGTGGCTGAACAGCATGTGTCGCTTTCCGGGGCAAGGTTTTTTTGAAGGGGCCTTATTATTACCCCTAGCGGTTCCGGCTTACATTATCGCCTACACCTACACCGGCATGCTGGATTACGCCGGCCCCGTACAAACGCTGCTACGTGAGTTGACCGGCTGGAGCTATGGTGATTACTGGTTTCCACCCATACGCTCTTTGGGCGGCGCTATACTGATGTTTTCGCTGGTGCTGTTTCCCTATGTGTATTTATTAGCGCGCGCAGCTTTTTTGGAACAGTCCATTTGTGTGCTGGAAGTCAGCCGTACACTTGGCTCTAGCCATTGGGTGAGCTTCGTTCGCGTTGCGCTGCCGCTAGCACGCCCCGCTATTATCACCGGCTTATCACTGGCTTTAATGGAAACTTTGGCTGATTTTGGCACGGTGCAACATTTTGGTGTCAGCACGTTTACCACGGGTATTTTTCGTACTTGGTTTGGTTTGGGGGATAGCGCCGCAGCGGCACAACTGGCGGCCTTATTAATGGGCTTTGTTTTTTTATTGATCCTACTAGAACGCTGGTCACGGCAACGTGCCCGCTATCATCATACCTCCAATAAATACTCACGTTTACCGCGTTATCAATTACGCGGCGGCAAAGCGGTGGCGGCGATCGTTGCTTGCGCCCTCCCCTTGGTGCTGGGCTTTATTATCCCCATGGCACAATTATTGTATTGGAGTTATACCACCGCGTCTGAGCGCTTAACCTCAGACTTCTTCTTATTAGTCAGCCACAGCCTCGGCTTGGCGATCGCAGCGGCGCTATCTGCTTTGTTATTGGCTTTACTGCTAGGCTATGGTAAGCGTCTACACGATACGCTGCTCATTAATGGCGTTACTCGCATAGCTGCAATGGGTTATGCTATCCCCGGCCTAGTGATTGCCATTGGCACTTTAATCCCTTTTGCCTGGCTGGATACGCAACTGAATACATGGACGCTGCGTTATTTTGAGATGCGGGTCGGGCTGGTATTCAGTGGCACTTTGTTTATTTTATTATTCGCTTATAATGTGCGCTTTTTAGCCGTTTCTTTGCAAACGGTGGAAGCAGGACTCGGTAAAATTCAACCTACTATTGATAATGCTGGGCGCTCTCTGGGTCTCAGTGCCAGCGGTGTGCTAACACGACTGCATTTACCACTCATGCAGGGTACTTTATTAACCGCCATTTTATTAGTTTTTGTCGATGTACTAAAAGAACTACCGGCTACCTTAGTATTGCGCCCGTTTAATTTTAATACCTTGGCGGTGCGCGCGTATGAAATGGCGTCTGATGAACGTCTAGCCGACGCAGGACTGCCTGCTTTAATGATTGTGTTAGCCGGCATTGTGCCCGTTATTTTACTCAGTCGCACCATTGGCCAATCACGCGCTGGAAACTCATGACAACCTCCACACAAGCCCTCACGCTGGAACAGCTTTATATCCAATACGCCCACCAGCAAACTGTCATCCACGGTATTAGTCTGGTAGTCAATGAGGGTGAAATTGCTTGTTTATTAGGCCCAAGTGGTTGCGGCAAAACCACCTTGTTGCGCGCTATTGCCGGCTTTGAGCCGGTGCAAGCAGGCTGCATTAGCCTTCAGGCACGCGTCATTAGCTCGCCTAGCGTGCATATTCCCACCGAAAAGCGCAGTATTGGCATGGTGTTTCAAGATTATGCGCTCTTCCCGCATTTATCTATTGCGGCTAATATTGCCTTTGGTATTCGCCGTTTACCGAAAAAAGTGCAGCGACAGCGTGTCACTGAACTACTCAAGCTAGTTAACTTGCCCGATTATGGCCAGCGCTATCCGCATGAATTATCCGGCGGCCAACAACAGCGCATTGCCCTAGCGCGTGCACTCGCACCACGCCCGCATTTATTATTACTGGATGAACCCTTTGGCAGTCAGGATGTGGAACTGCGCGAAATGCTGGCCCGCGAAGTGCGCAGCATTCTCAAACGTGAAGGCACCACCGCTATTCTAGTCACACACGATCAGCAAGAAGCTTTTGCTATGGCTGATCAAATTGGTGTGCTACAACACGGGCGTTTATGCCAGTGGGGAACCGGCTATGAACTTTATCACCAGCCTATTGATACCTTTGTCGCTGAATTCATTGGCCAGGGCACTTTATTACCCGGTACTTTAAGCATTGAGCACAGCGTCACGACTGTTTTAGGCACATTAACAGGCTTACTGACTCCGTCTACGCAAGCGACGCAAAGTGCAGTGAATGTGCTAATTCGACCCGATGATGTACGCATTCATAACGCGGGGGCATATAGCGCGACGGTCGTAAGCCGGATCTTTCGCGGGGCCGCGTATTTATATACTTTGGAATTAGTCGATGGTAGCCGCTTGATCGCGCTCGCCCGCAGTCATCCTACTTATGCGCTGGGCGAGGCGATCACGTTTGACTTGGATAGAACACACTTTGTGGTGCTACCACGGGATGAGCCAAGCAATGCCTTACAGTAGGCTGGTTTTGCCCAAACGCTTGGCGTTTGACATCGCACGACGATGGACAGGCGCCATACCTTTATCCAAAATAGCGTTAGCAGCTTGGTTCATTTGTTGCGGGAAGGCTTGAATGGATTCGCGCACTGTCCACGGCGTCCAAAACAATTGAATGCTCTCTAACCATATTTGTTGATTAAAACGTAACGCTTGCATCCCCATTGCCATCCATGATTCATAGAAAGCGTCTACTTTTTCAGCACTCATGCGTTCAAATTCTTTCCGATCGCGTGCCGACGGGTTAACACCTGCTAAGGCCATGCGCGTTAAGCGATGTGCCATCACTTGCGGCACCGCAAAGGCCATGTCAGTCGCTAAAGCAGAAAAAGATTTCTTGTTACGGCTGGCCATAAAATTCTCCTAAAAATGAGCGAGTGCCGTGTGCACTCTTTATTAACACCGCATTAAACGCTAGCGTTGTCCATTATGCAAGCACTTTTTTGTGCAGTGCACAAAAGCAGGGCACTTAGCGGCTTTGGATGGGAATATAGCGGGCGGGTTTACCTTGCGATTGGATAATAGGCGCCCAGGCTTGCCCGTATACCACTTCCAAACTCAAGGGGTACAAACCATCAGCTTGTCGCTGCTGCGCATAAGCATGCTGAACCGCTTTGACCGTCTGGCGCGTGAGCGGCTTTATTGGCGCGTGTCTTGCCATAGCCCGCACACCACTATGGCGCAACTCCCGCAATAAATCAGACCAATGGCGATACGTTAAGGTGAGCACTTCCCGATCCATCACAGGATCACGAAACCCAGCCGCCAATAGCTCATCCCCCATATCATGCATATCCCGTAAATAATGAGCCATATCCGTGCTAGCGCCAGCGCCCTGCTGCCAACTTTGGCGCCATTCTTGCAAGCTATCCGGCCCCAACGCAGTAAACATAAACACGCCTTCTGGGCGTAACACACGCATTACTTCCGCAAACACCGCCGCCCAATCCGCACAATAGGGCAGCATTACATTAGAGAGCACCATATCAATGCTTTGATCTTGTAAAGGAAGCTGAGTCGCGTCGGCGGCTATGACCGTCGGCTTACGCCACCAACCCCCCTGCCTACGCGTATAAGTCAGCATGGCTGGAGCGCTGTCCATACTGATGACATGCGCTTTTTTATAACGTTGCAATAGCCCAGCACTGACAAAGCCTGTACCACAACCTAAATCTACGACACGCTCAGGCTGCATGCGTAAATAACACAAACGTGCCAATAAGCGCTTAGCAATAGTCTGCTGCACCACAGCTGTTTGTTCATAATGGGCAGCTTGGCGCTGAAAATGTTGGCGTGTTTGTTGGGTGAGTTCTTGTGGAAAAAGCTGCGGCAATGTTGATCCTTTCACGTTATGATGAAACTCTATTGTAATTCGCCGTGCCTTGACTTGCATCGACACTGAACGGACAGCCATTATGCCTTATTTATTAACGATACTTGCTTACCTATTGGGTTCTATTTCCACTGCTATCTTGACCTGTCAATTATTGGGCTTGCCTGATCCACGCACCGTTGGCTCAAATAATCCGGGCGCAACCAATGTGCTGCGCGTAGGCGGCAAAAAAGCCGCCGCGATTACCCTATTAGGTGATTTACTAAAAAGCTTAGTGCCCGTACTGATTGCCAAAGCTTTGGGGTTGAGCTACGGCTGGCAGTTGATTGTTGGATTTGCTGCATTTTTAGGCCACTTGTATCCAATTTATTACCGTTTTCAAGGCGGCAAAGGTGTCGCCACCGCTTTGGGCGTTTACCTAGGTATTCATCTTTGGGCGGGGCTGGCCGTTGTAGGCACTTGGTTATTTGTTGCCAAAGTGCTTAAATTTTCTTCGCTGGCAGCCTTAGTCGCTACACTACTCGCCCCTTTATATTTCTACTTTTTCACAAGCGACGGATGGTTAACACTGGGTTTACTGCTCATAACTGCGCTAATTTACTGGCGGCATCGTTCTAATATTCGCAACCTTATCCGTGGTGCAGAAGGCAAAATTCAGTCCGGCGACAGCACAAAAAACTAAACTAGCGCCCATGGCGAACTTTCAAACACATATTACCTATGCCGCTGCCAGTAGTGGCTTGCTATCCGTATTGTGCTTACAAATTGGGCTAGTGGATCAACGGGATGCACTTAATCTAGCCTTGCTAGGTACCGTGGGTGGTATTTTGCCGGATGTTGATCTACAGCGCTCCTATCCTAGCCGCATACTCTTTGCGTTACTGGGCATTTTTCTAGCGTTTTTAATGGTTTTCTCTTTAGAAAATGAAATGTCTATTGTCGAGTTGTGGTTGGTAGGCATTGGTACATTTTTAACAGTTCGCTTTCCGGTTTGGCATATTTTTCATAAATACACGACACATCGTGGGTCTATTCACTCCCTGCTAGCAGCTTTGCTAGCAGCATTTAGTACGGCGGCACTTAGCTCAAACCTATTAGGTAAAGACGACTTAACGGCATGGCTACTGGGCTTATTCATGTTTGCTGGTTTCATTTTGCACTTGTTGTTAGATGAATTTTATAGCGTTGACTTTATGAACTACCGTATTAAGCGTTCCTTCGGTAGCGCGTTGAAATTATTGGATGCCGACAAGCCGTATAAAACATTAGCACTATTTGTTTTAACCGCTTTGGCTTGGCTGCTAACGCCTGACTCACACTACTTTGTGGACACACTGCTCAGCCCACAAACCTGGCAAATCATTGCCACGCGCTTTTTTCCATAAGCAAAATTTAATAACCATTTGTCGGGATTATGAGTTATTTTAGATAAATTTCGTTACACTTTCTTCGTCAGCTTGATTAAGGCGCATGCCTAAAAAAGTGTTGACCTATTTATTCAATTAATAACAACTCAGGGTCTAAGTTATGTTTCCACAAATTCAATGGTTTAAAAAACGCGATTATGCTTACTTAGCATTGGCGATGTCTGTTGTGGCTGGCGGTATCGCGATTGCAAACACCAGCTCTGCACCTTCCCCCTTACAAAACAGCATGGCCGCTTATGTCGTAGGCACGAATGCAGAAGGCAATGAATACCTCCAACCTGCCAGCGAAGTAGAACCAGGTCAAACGGTTCACTATCAATTAACTTATAAAAACGTAGGTGAAGAAGCGCTTAAAGGCATTACGGTTACCGGCCCAGTGCCTGATGCAACGCATTATGTTGCGAAAAGCGCGCGCACTGCCGCCGATGCCAAATTACAGGTTAGCATTGATGGTGGTAAAAGCTTTGAGTCAGAGCCCGTCAAACGTGTGATCACAAACGAAGCCGGCGAACGCGTGGAAGTGACTATTCCACCTAAGCAATATACCCATGTACGTTGGGTGATGAAAGAAGCGTTACAAGCTGGTGCTGCAGAAAACTTTGCTTACCGTTCTAAGGTAAAATAAGCTCCCCTAAAACACATAGTACTTAATATAAAAATCAAACGTAGAGTGTAAAAATCATGCATTTAAATAAAAGAAAACTCAGCGAAATCTGCGCTGCCTCCCTACTAGCAGGCGGACTAATGACCTGCATTGCACCCGCAGTGGCCGCAACTGCCGCAGGCACACTCATCAAAAACTTGGCCACTGTGACGTATGAAGATGAGAACGGCAATACCTACAGCGCCCAATCTAATGAGGCAGTGATCACGGTTAAACAGGTCTACTCGGCCGAAATCACCGAAGATACGGATAAAACGGCAGCAGCAGGCCAAACCGTTTATATCCAGCACACTTTGAAAAATACCGGTAATGGCGAAGATACCTATACGCTAAATGCCGTTAATGGCATCACAGGTGGCGACAGTATTGATGCTGGTAGTATCAAAATATTCCGCGATAATAACGACAATGGCTTAGCGGATGCGGGTGAAACTGAAATCGCTTCCGGTGATACGATTACCTTAGCCGGTGGTGAGGCAGCAAAAATTGTCTTAGCCGTTGCCGTGCCTAATACAGCCGCTCCCGGTGAGACGCTAGGTGTTACACTCAACGCCACAGCCACAAATGGTACAGTCGTTGACACTACAGCGGGACAAGGCCGAGATGGAAACGATGAAACCAACGAAGATTTAATCACAGTTTCTGAAGATGCTGTCTTGAACTATACCAAAGAGGCGGTCTTAGACGAGGCTAACAATCAAATCGTTTATACCTTAACGCTAAGCAACACCGGCAACCAAGCAGCCACTGATGTTAGCATTGTTGACGCCTTTCCTGCGGATACAACATTTGTATCCACTAGCGCGTCCGGCTTGTTAACGGCTAACAGCGACACCCTACCAGCTGAAGTAACCTTAGATGAAGCGACAGAAGGGGTTGACCTTAATCAAGATGGTGACACATCGGATAGTTTACAAGGTATCGAAGCTATAGATGCTTCTATCGGTTCAGGCCAAACGGTTAGTGTTACTTTCACCGTCTCTTATGACCCTGCTACCTTTAATAATGATGGCGTACCCGGTTCAGCCGGTGATGTGATTGAAAACATTGCCTGGGTAACGGCAGATTTAGACGATGATGGTACACCGGATGATCCCATTTCATCTAACCCCACCCAAAACACTTTACCGCAAAGCTTTGACGTACAAGCAGATGATACCGAGACTGGCGCAGACCCTGCACTCAATGATGGCGGTGACGATGACGATAACAGTGGCGCACCTTTAAATGACACCCAAACCGTTACACAGGCACCGTCAGGTTCAACTGTGCTATTTAATACTGAAATCGTTAATAATGGCTCCGGCCCCGATACTATGGAGTTAGCCATTAATAAAGGTGACTTCCCTGCAGGCACTACCTTTACTTATTGGAATGCAGCCGGTACGGCGCAACTGACAGATACGAATAGCGAAGGTGGCGTCGATACAGGTGTATTAGATGCGGGCGAAACGGCAACCATTATGGTGAAAGCCCAGCTGCCTACGGATGCGAGTGGTGACAATAGTGGTGCAGGGTATACGGCAACCCTCACGTCGACTTCTGCTAACGATCCAGCCACAACACCTGTCAGCGACACGGTTGCTTTAAAGCTAGGCGAGATCACCGATCCTGGCGTCGATTTAGCGGATGAGGCATTGGGCATTGTTGCAGGTGACGAAGATGCTGCCACAGCAGCACCTTTAACAGGTGACCGTACCAGCTCACAAGATGCGACCGTTGGCGGTACTGTTAACTTGCCGCTCTTCATTGATAATGAGTCCGGTTCGTCTGATTCTTACCAGCTTACAGCGGGCAATGCCACTTTAGGCCCCTTACCAGACGGCTGGAGTGTACAGTTTTATGCAGCAGATGGTTCCGGTAATCCAACCGGCAGCCCGATCACCACAACGCCACTTCTACCACCTGGCACAGCAGATAAACCCTATGTTGCCGTTGTAAGCATTCCTAATGACCCGGCTAAGGCAGAGGCGGACTACAGCGGTGCCAATGCGCTGGATGGCAATGGCGATGGTGATAACGATCAACCCATCGTGATTAATGTCGCATCTTCCAACAGTGGCGCAAGCGACAATATGCTGGATGCGATTGATGTGACGCCCATGCGGGATATCACGTTAACGCCACCCGGCAATAACCAAATTCAACCTGGTGGTTCGGTTGACTACAGCAACGCCCTGGAAAACACGGGTAATACGCAAGAAACCGTTGAATTGACTAGTGATAACTCCGCTAATGACTGGAATAATACAACCGAAGTTGATACCACAGGCGATGGTGTACCCAACCAAGCTATCTCCAGCTTAAGTCCAGGTGACACTGTGTATGGTACTGAGGGTGAATCTATCGAAGTCACCGACCCAGATGGCGATGGCCTACCTGAATTAACTTTAGAACCGGGTGAGCAAATTAATTTAGCACCCACTGTGTTTGCACCAAGTGATGCAGCGCCAGGCTCTAATGATGTCCAGACCATCACCGCGACTGCCGTCGATCCGGCTTCGGGCGCGGAAGATACAGCACCTGATTCACCCACCACTGCCGTCGAAAACACCTCAACGGTTATTACCGGTCAAGTGCGTCTTGAGAAGTTGGTTGCTTACGACGCTGCTTGTGACGGCACCGCAGACGGTGCTTTTGAGACCAGCCTGCCAGACGAAGTTGCACCTGGCGAGTGTGCGATTTGGCAGATTACTGCAGAGAACCAAGGTGATGCACCCGCGAATAATGTCATTATTCAAGATGGCGCCCCCACCTATACCACCTTTGAAGCAGGTAGCTTGCGTTATCAACTAGGCAGTGGCACTGAAAGCACACCCACTGATGCTGCAAGTGATGATGAAGGTGAAGAAGCAGGCGGCGATGTGAGTTTCTACGTAGGCACGGGCTCTGACTCGAGCACTGGTCAAGGTGGTACTTTAGTCCCTGGTCAATCAGCTACAGTGAAGTTCTCT
>Ga0102930_1000775_pt1 | contig 10621 bp, 7 predicted proteins | sample SalPon1_B_H2O_MG_FD_84514 | JGI IMG/M metagenome (GOLD analysis project Ga0102930, IMG submission 84514) | Salt pond water microbial communities from South San Francisco under conditions of wetland restoration - Salt Pond MetaG R1_B_H2O_MG | ecosystem: Environmental > Aquatic > Non-marine Saline... | reverse complement strand
TCTACTCCGCCCCGCCGCTCGCGCTCAACAGCCGAGGGGCGGGCGAAATGACGGTCGCCACCGGGTTCGGGCTGCTGATGCCGCTGGGAGCGGACCTGGTGCAACGCGGCACGCTGCACCCCCTGCCGGTCTGGGCGGGCATCGGCTTCGCCCTGATGGCGGCCGGTCTGCTGCTGGTCAACCAGTTCCCGGACCATGACGCGGACCGACAGGCAGGCAAGCGTCACTGGGTGGTTCGGCTCGGTCGGCGGCGCTCGCGTCCCATCTACCTGGGCATCGTCGGCCTGGCCTATCTGGCACCCGCCGGCCTGGTGGCGGTCGGCCGATTGCCGGCCGACGTGATGATCGTTTGGGCCGCACTGCCGCTTTCCCTGTTCTCGATCGGGGCGCTCTGGCGTCACCACCACCGACCTGAACGATTGCGCGGTGCGCTGGCGGGCACGGTCACCGCGACGCTCACCTACGGCCTGCTGATGATCGTCGGGCTGGCGCTCGGTCGCTGACGCGGGCGGCACCTACCGTCCCGGCTCGAGCACCGCCATCGACTCGATGTGGGCCGTGTGCGGGAACATGTCCATGACGCCGGCGGCCACCAGTCGCCAGCCGTGTTCGTGCACGAGATGACGGACATCGCGCGCAAGCGAGCCCGGATGACACGAGACATAGACCAGCCGTTCGGGCTTCATCCGCGCGATCACCGGCATCATCGCCTCGGCGCCGGCGCGCGGCGGGTCGAGCAGGACGCGGTCGAACGACTCGCGCATCCAGCCGAGCGAGGCATCCGGCTCGAACAGGTTGCCGACCACGTGGCGGGTGGTATCGATGCCGTTGGCCGACGCCGACCGCGCGCCGCGCTCGACCATCGCTTCGTCGGCCTCCACGGCGGTGACACGGCCCTCGGTCCCGGCCTGGCGGGCGAGAGGCAGGGTGAAGTTGCCCAGGCCGGCGAACAGGTCCAGCACCCGGTCGCCCGGTTCGACCCCCAGCCAGTCGAGCGCCTGGCGCACCATGCGCCGGTTGATGTCGGCATTGACCTGGGCGAAGTCGAGCGGCGAGAAGCGGATCTCGACGTCGAAGTCCTCGAGGCGATAGCTCGGATAGACGTCGCGCCCCCCCTCCACCAGCGGCACGAGCGTCTCCGGCCCGCCGGACTGCAGGAAGACCGCGAAACCATGCTCGTCGGCGAAGGCATCCAGGCGCGCCCGGTCGGCCTCGCCCAGCGGCACCATGTGCCGGAACGCGAGCGCGCAGTGCTCGTCGCCGCAGCCGACCTCGATCTGAGGGATGTCGCGCCGTGCCTCGAGCCCGGCGATCATCTCGGAGAGCGCCGGCAGCTTCTCGCCCACGCGCGGGTCGAGCACCGGGCAGGTCTCGATATCCGCGATCATGGGACTGCCCGGCTCGCGAAAGCCGACCAGCACGCGTCCCTTCTTGCGCACGTAACGCACGCCCAGGCGCGCCATGCGCCGGTAGGCCCAGATCGGGCCGGTCAGCGGTTCGAGCAGTTGCTCGGGGGTGACGCGGCCGATGCGCTCGAGCTGGTCGATCAGTGCCCGCTGCTTGTGGGCCACCTGGGCCTCGTGGTCGAGGTGCTGCATGGCGCAACCGCCACAGAGGTGGAAATGCGGGCAGCCCGGTTCGACACGCTCGGGACTGGCCTGCTCGACCGCCACGGCATCGCCCAGGTCGAAATGACGGCGCTGGTCGCGGTAGACGAAACGCACCGCCTCGCCCGGCAGCGCCCGGCCGATGAAGGTGGCCTTGCCGTCGACATGGGCGACACCGCGCCCCTCGAGGGTCAGCGATTCGATACGGGCTTGAAACTCGCCCCGCGGAAGCGCCTTCTTTTTCTTGATGCGCTTGTTGCTGTGCGTCTTTCGCGCCATGAGCCTCTCAGCAATCGACATGTTGGAACCAACGGCAACCGGCCCCGCAGCGCGTCACGCCACGGGGCCGGTCGGCCGGTGAGAATGGCCGTCGGTCAGCCGGCCGGGAAGACCCCGGTGGACAGATAGCGGTCGCCACGGTCGCAGACGATGCTCACGATCACGGCGTTTTCCACTTCGGCGGACACCTTGAGGGCGGCGGCCATCGCCCCGCCGGAGGAGATGCCGGCCATGACACCTTCCTCGCGAGCGAGACGGCGCGTCATTTCCTCCGCCTCGTCCTGGGTGACGTCGAGGGTGCGATCCACGCGCGCCGGTTCGAAGATCGACGGCAGGTATTCCTCGGGCCAGCGACGGATGCCGGGAATCTGCGCCCCCTCCCCGGGCTGGACGCCGACGATCTGGATCCCCGGGTTCTGTTCCTTGAGGTAGTGCGAGGTGCCCATGATGGTGCCGGTGGTACCCATCGCGGAGACGAAGTGCGTCACCCGGCCTTCGGTCGCCTGCCAAATTTCCGGACCCGTCGTCACGTAGTGGGCACGCGGGTTGTCCGGGTTGGCGAACTGGTCGAGCACCACGCCCTCGCCGCGCTCGGCCATGGCGGCGGCGAGATCGCGGGCCCCCTCCATGCCCTCGTCCCGCGAGACCAGCTTGAGCTCCGCGCCGTAGGCGGCCATCGACTGGCGCCGCTCGATCGACATGTGCTCGGGCATGATCAGCGTCAGGCGCAGCCCGAGGGTGGCCGCGACCATCGCCAGCGCGATGCCCGTGTTGCCGGATGTCGCCTCGATCAACCGGTCGCCCGGTTCGAGGTCACCGCGCTCGATGGCCCGGGCAATCATGGAGTGCGCCGCCCGATCCTTGACCGAGCCGGCCGGATTGTTGCCCTCGAGCTTGCCGAGGATGACATTGCCGCGCTCGGCACCGACGGGATCGAGCCGCTGGATGCGCACCAGCGGGGTGTGACCGATCAATTGATCGAGGCGTTGACCTAACATACGCTTGACGGCTCGCTCTGACTGACCTGATTGAAAACCCGGGGAAAGCGGGTACGTTCCGCGCCCCGAGTATGCCACAAAGGCCCCCGGTGAACGCTTCGAGCCACAGACAACAAGCCACCGATCGGCGGGGGCTCGCCGGCCGGCTGACATTGCTCGGCGCCGCGCTGATCACGCCCCCGGCGCTGCTCGGCATCGAGGCCGTGCTGGCCGGCCGTCCCCTGCTCTCCGCCACCCTCCTCCAGGCCAGTGTCGGCTGGGCCGCGGCCTGGTGCGCCGGGTCGGCCTGGTGGCTCGCCCGCCTGCGCCGAGAGCCACCATTGGGCGAGCCGCAAGCCCCGGCGGCGGCCCCGACGGCCTTACCCGAGGCCACGGACAGTCAACTCTCGGCAGCATCGGTGCTGGAGCTGGTCAACCAGCAATGGGTGACGCCCCTGGGTCATATCCGCTCGGCGGTGGACACCCTCGCCACCATGGAACGCCGCCTGGCCCGCTGCGCCCCGCCCGGCGACGGTCAGCCCGAACCGGCCCGCTCGTTGCAGCTGATGCGACATGCCAGCCATCGCCTGCGTATCTCGATCGAGAACATCATCGACTACCACGAGATCACCGCGGGTCGCATGACGCGCACCGACAGCCGGGTGAACCTGCGCACCACCGGCGAGGATCTGGTGACCGACTGGCAGACCACCGCACAACGCGAGGGGCAAGTACTGCAGTTCATCGGCTACCAGGATCTGCCGCGGGAGATCGCCTTCGACCCGCAGATGCTGCGACGCCTGCTCGATCGTCTGCTCAACGAGGTGCTCGGCATCGCGCAGCTGAGGGAACCGGCAGTGACCCTGGAACTCGAGGACGAACAGGAGAACGACGGCGGCGACCGGATCGGGCAATTCCGTCTGACCGTCGACGGCGAAGGCGGTGGCCCGGACGCACTCGACGCCGAGGCACTGACCAGGCGGCTCGAGCAAACGCTGCCGCAAACGCTCGAGGGGCTGCTCGCCGACGACCTGATCGACATCTGGATCATCCGCTGCATCGGCAGCCAACTCGATTCGACCCTGCAGGTCGTGGCCGACGAGGCGGGACGTCTCGGCCTGGAAGCGACATTCAGCGCACCGGTGTTGCTCGGAGAGGCCGACAGCGGTGACCGCCTCGCCGGCCAGTTGTGCGGCGTGCTCTGCACCTCGACCCAGCACCGCCGGGCCTGGCAGGGGAATCTCGCCGCCCTAGGAGCGAACCTGCAGATCGAGCCGGATTTCGGCCAGCCGGTCGATCTTTTGTTCCTGGACGAACGGATCGTCGCGCAGAACCAGGACGACCCGGCCTTCGAACAGTGGGTCGCTCTCGCCGGGCGGGTCATCGGCCTGTCAAGCCACCTGACGATCCGGGGCCGCCCCAGCGCCCCGTTGCACTGGGCGGACTTCACCCTGCCTCTGTTCATCCGTGCCCGAGCCCTGTCCGCCTCCCTGGGACGAGTACTCGGGACGCCGGCACCGGGGCCGAGACGTCGACCAGCCACGGCGTCGACCCCGCCGGCGCCGACCCAGCCCACGCGTTCCGCCGGCGCCTCGACCCCGGTCGAGCGCAAGACGACCGGGCCGAGGCACGCGCTCTATTCGTTCGCCGGACGTACCGCCCTGGTCATCGACGACGATCCGGTCTACCTCGCTCACCTGGGTCAGACACTGGGTGAACTCGGGTTTCAGGTGCTCTCGGCGACCAACGGCAAGCAGGCCCTGTCCCTGGCCGATCACGAGGACATCGACATCGTCTTCACCGACATGCACATGCCGGACATCACCGGCGCCGGCGTGGCCCGCATCCTCAAGAAGCGCCCGCGACATCTGGAAACGCCGATCATCGCCATCACCGCAAACCGACAGGGAAACGTGCACCAGGATCTGCTGCACAGCGGCATCGAGCGGGTGCTGACGAAACCGGTCACCGCCGGCGACCTGCTCAGCGCCATCGGCGAATTCTTCCCCCTGCAGACGGTCGACGCGGCCGAGCGACAGCCCGACACCGAGCAGGCCGAAAAGCCGGCACCCGACGACGGCCGCGACCCGTTCCTCACCCGGTTGTTGTGCGACGAGCTCCCCGGCTACCGTCGACTGCTGGCCCAGCAGCCCGACGATCACGATGCCCTGCGCCATGCGGCTCACAAGCTGCGAGGGGCCGCGGCCTGCTGCCAGGAGGGCGAACTCCAGCGACTCGCCGGCGAACTGGAGGGCAGCCTCGATGGCAGCGCCTCGTCGGCCGAAATCCAGCCCCTGATCGGCGCGCTGATCGAACGGATCGACCAAATCAACGCCGCTCCCACCTGCAGCGCGGAGAGCAAATGAATCGCTTTACCCGGAGATCATCAATCTCATTCATCAGGCGCTGCTAATTCAGCCGGGCGCGATTCATTGCTACGCTTGCTTCAAGCGCGACTGGCAAGTCGGCTTTTGGCCCACGGTTGGGCTCGAGCACCCACGAGAAGGAAAGAGCAGCAATGCAATTCGACAGTACCGCGACAAGTGGGGGAGCAGATCAGGGGATGATCGTATTCCTGTGCAATGCCTCCGGGCGTGTGCTGAGTGCCAGTCCGCGGGCCGAGGAGCTCTTCCCGGCCGAGGGCGACGAGACCCTGCGGGAACGCCTCGAGGGCCGCATGAGTCTCAATGCCGGCCCCTCCCTGTTCAGCGCCTTGATCGACGGCGAGCAAACCTCGCTGCACGGCCTGATGGACAATCGGGAAATCACCCTCGGCATCACGCCGCTCGACGACCACCAGCGGCTGGTCGTGCTGATGGAGAGCGTGTCCGCGGCCGCGACCGTCGACTCCCTGACCAGCCTGCCCGATCGCAGCGCGATGCTCGAGCGCGTGCGCGAGATCCAGACCGGCGGCGAGGGTGGCCACCGCCTGCTGCTTGTGGACATCGATCGCCTCAAGACCGTCAATGACTACCTCGGCTATCACGTCGGGGACCGCGTGATCCGCGACCTCGCCCGGGCGATGCAGGCGACGGTACCCGACGATGTCATGGTCGCTCGCTGGAGCGGTCACGAATTCATGCTGCTGGTGCCGCCACGCCAGGCGGAGCGGACATCGCAACTAGCCGATCAGATCCGCAAGGCCGCTTCCAGCATCCAGTTCAGCCCCGACGGCGAGGCACCGCACCTGGGTACGGTGACCGTCAGCATCGGGCACGGCGCCCTCGGCCCCGGGGAAACGAGCCGCACCCAGCCCCGCGACCAGCTCAGTGCGATCAACGCCGCTGTCTACGAAGCCAAACGCACCGGCCGCGACCGGGTGGTCGACGCCGACTCGCTGCAGCAGCCCTCGGTCTACACCACGGGGGGCGCACTCGACCGGGCCATCCACGAGGGTCGGATCGTCGGGGCCAGTCAGCCCATCGTGGACTTCCGCACCGGCGAGGTGGTGGCCGACGAAACCCTCGCCCGCATGATCACCCCCGAAGGCGACGTCATACCAGCCGGCTTGTTCATCGGGGCGGCCTCGCGCCTGCAGATGGCGCATCGGATCGATTTCGAGATCATCAATCAGACCATCAACGACTGCGTCTCCTCCCTCGATCAACGGCCCATGGCCCACTTCGTCAACATCTCCGGTGACTTCCTGCAACACCCCGAATTGATGGAACGGGTCATCGAGGCCGCCCAGAACGCCTGCTCCTGCATCGGCGGGAAGCAGGAGGTCAAGCCGCTTGTGCTGGAAATGACCGAACGCGAGGTGCTGGAGGATACAGCCCATGCGAGCAACGCGCTCCAGCCTCTGGTCGACTTCGGCCTGCGCCTGGCCCTGGACGACTTTGGCAGCGGCTACTCTTCCTACCGCTACCTGCTGGACATGCCGTTCACGTTCCTCAAGATCGAGGGCGCCCTCGTTCAGAACATGAGCCAAAGCCTGCGGGCGCAGAAGATCGTGCAGCACATCCAGGCGATGGCCAGCGACATGGGGCTGATCACCGTGGCCGAGTTCATCGGCGATCAGCGCACCGCCGACATACTGCGCGACATGGGCATCGACTGGGGGCAGGGATTCCACTTTGGTCGACCGGAGATCGTGCGGCCCGGCGCCGCGTTCACTCGAGAGACGATCCACGACATCTGAACCCGGCTCGGACGTCGACACGCCCCGATCGAGCACGTGACGGCCTTCCTCCATCGGGCAAAATGCGCTATCCTACGCGGTCCGTTTCGGAGTGTAGCGCAGCCTGGTAGCGCACCTGCATGGGGTGCAGGTGGTCGGGGGTTCAAATCCCTCCACTCCGACCAGTTTCAAATCAACAGGTTACCCTCTTTTCAGACAACCTGTTGAACCCCCTCGAATCGCCTGTTGGTTACAGTGTTGGTTACATCTGTCTCCCGCTCCGAGACACGATCCTAACCCAGACCTTCAGCCGATGGAGCCCGCCACCATCCGCCGTGGCAGGTGCTACTCTCGAAGTGACCTCCCTCGCCAGGACGGCGACGCACCATGATCGACATGGGAAGTCAGCCACGCGGGGCAGGTCTATCTCCCGATGACCTAGATGCATGCATCCTGACACTGCCCGCGACTTGCTCGACGACTTCGCCCACCACCCGTCACGCGTGGTGAGAGAGGCCCTTGAGCTCGCCATCGCGGCACACGATGGCCAGACACGCCGCTACACCGGCGAGCCATTCGTCCTGCACCCCGTCGCTGTCGCGCACGTCGTCTCGGAATACGAGCGCGATCCGCTGGTCCTGGCGGCCGCCCTGCTCCACGACGTAGTCGAGGACACCGACGTGACGGCGCAATACCTCGCGGATCGTTTCCCGGCCTCGGTCGTCCGCATGGTGATGTCCCTGACCAACCCCTCAGGGCCCACAGACGGCGATCGGGCCACCCGGAAGGCCATTGACCATGCGTACGTCGCGCAAAGCGATCCACGCGCTCAGACGATCAAGTACGCCGACGTGCTGCTCAACGTTCGATCGATCGCCCGGCACGATCCCGCGTTCGCCAGGGATATCTACCTGCCGCAGAAGGCCTCGCTGATCGACCGTCTGGACCGAGGCCACCCACGGCTCCGCCAGCGCGTCCAGGACACCATCCAGGCCCTGACACAGGACTTGCACGCATCGCGCCCCCAAAACACAGCGTAAGCCGCTCCCTGTGCCGTCGTCCGGCTCGCTGCTCAGCCCAACAGGCCATCGTTGAGCCGGTCGAAGGTCTCGCATCTGGACACCCATGGGCGCCTCCTTTGTCGTTCGAGTGCCATCCATTAGCGGCATCGCCTCAATTCGCGAACCGAATGCTCCTCAAGGCGAGGATGGAGGCTTGAGAGCAGGCTGGCCGCCCAGGTTGGTGGACGACTGCCAACCCGTCCGTTCTAGCTCACGGACGAGCGTGCCTGCCTGGTACGTCGATGACCCGGCCCTCCCCGACCGCGATCGCTTCCCCTTTCTCGATCTTCGGCAACGTCACCACGGGTTCGTCGTCCTTGCCGCGCCCGGTCAGTGCGGTGTAGCCCTTCTCCAGAACCTCGGTCGCCTTCGCCTGGTAATCGAAGCGTTGGCCGTCGATTTCCGCGTGCGCCTTGATGGTCGTCACCCGTTCGATCTTGTTCGCCATCTGCGAGGCGAGCGTGTGCTTGTGGATCAGATCGTAGAGACGACGCTCGTTCGACCCCAGTGATCCGGTCGGATTGCTGTTCGTCGGATCGGTCGGGCGAATCGCCTCGTGAGCCTCCTGGGCACCCGCCTTCGACTTGTGCGTTGGCGGCTTGTCCGGGATCGGCAAACCCTTCTCCTTGAGCACCTCCCGGATCGCTTTCACAGCATCCGGTTCGAGGTGAGTGGAGTCCGTCCGGTGGTAGGTAATCAGCCCGTTCTCGAACAACTTTTGCGCCGCGTTCATGCAGTCCTTCGATGACATCGATAGCGTCGAACTGGCGGCCTGCTGCATGACTGAGGTGGTGAACGGAGCCGGTGGCTTCCGGGCGACCTTCTTCTGCGCGTACTCGTCAACGATGATCGACCTCGCGCTCGCGGCTTTCTCGGCCAGAGAACGATCGAGAACGTACGGCTTGTCCTCGGTGACATACGGCTTCGTGATCCAGTCGGCATCGAAGCCCGATTCGGTCGTCAGCGTCGCGGTGAAATGCTTCGTCGGTTTGAAGTTTTTGATCGCCCGATCCCGCTCGGCCAGGATGATCAGCGTCGGCGTTTGAACGCGACCGGCTGAAGCGCGATCACCGATGGCGTCCGACAACGGGAACGACAGGGTGTAACCGACGAGCCGATCCAGCACCCGCCGAGCCTCCTGGGCGGCTACCAACCGCATGTTGATCTTGCCCGCGTTCTTGATCGCGTCCTTGACCGCGGATTCCGTCACCGAGTTATACGTCACCCGAGCGATTTTCTTCTCCGGTAGACGCAACGCTTCCTTCAAGTGCCAGGCGATGGATTCACCTTCGCGATCCGGGTCGGTGGCGAGCAGGATCTTGTCGCAGCCCTTCATCTCCTTTCGCAGTTTCGATAGCGCTTTCTTTCCACTGTCGGTCGGCTCGTACTCGGGACGAAAGTCGGGAGGTGCGACACCCATCGACTTCGGTGGCAGGTCGCGAACGTGGCCGACGGATGCGACCACGCGATAGTCACGGCCGAGCATCTGGCCGATCTTCTTCGCCTTCGAGGGCGACTCGACGATCATGAGTGTTGTCATTGAGGCAGGATCTCCTTGCGTTCGTGTCCTGCCTTGTTAGCGTCCCTGGCCGATTCGCCGGTCACCTGGACAGGTCTCGCCAGAAGGGGAGCCGAGGAAGGAACCAGGGGGTATGTCGTGCGACAAGGCCGGATCGTCGCAGGACTACCCCACCAGTCCCCTGATTCTTTTTAGATGGCCGAGACTACACCCCGAGTACGCCCCCAGAATCGCCCGGAATCGGGCATACTCGCCCCCAATTGTCGGCCCTTGCACCGGGCATCCTCCGCGACCCTCACCCCACGAGTGCGTGGGCTGTTGCTCGCTCCGTTCACATCTCGCATCGCCCGGACGCCACAACCTCGACGGATTCCGCCATGAAACCGACACCCTGACGGCACCTCCCAGGCTCGGAATCCTGCCCGAGACTCGGGGGAAATCGCGCCATCCCCGACCGCAAGTGTGCGCTCGCTGATCGCGCTCATCGGCGCTCGTTCTTGCCACGAATCTGCCCGACCCAGCCTTCGAAACCAGCACCGGAAACCGGGGAAATCGCGCCATCCCCGGCCACGAGTTCGTGTCCGCTGATCGCGCTCGCCAACCCCTTGACCGACGCTCCCGACGCGGGGGAATCGGGCCTTGTTCGGTCGCAGGTTTGCGCCCGCCCAACGCCCTCGCCACGACTCTGCCGGACGCTCCCAGGCCACCGTCATCCGCCTCATCGGAAAGCCCCTGAGCAGGTGTGCCCAGGCGTTTCCTCGTGCCACCAGCCGGAGCGGAAATCTGCCGCACAAGCCCCCTCGGCGACCGCCTTGTCCGATGCCCCCAGCCACGCCAATGACGCACATCCACGAGGCAAGTATGCCCCGTCGTGTGCGCTGCCAACCGCCCCAGCTAGAGCCGCCATCCTGTCCTGCCAGGAGGTCTTTGACGAGGCAAAAACCACCCGCCAGGACGCCCCGCAGAGCCCTTGAGCAGGTATGCCCAACCGTCTGCGGGAGGGCCTCGATGACGCCCTCTCGGGAGGTGAAAACCCGGCCGGATCGGCACCCACCTCG
>Ga0102930_1000773_pt1 | contig 10632 bp, 20 predicted proteins | sample SalPon1_B_H2O_MG_FD_84514 | JGI IMG/M metagenome (GOLD analysis project Ga0102930, IMG submission 84514) | Salt pond water microbial communities from South San Francisco under conditions of wetland restoration - Salt Pond MetaG R1_B_H2O_MG | ecosystem: Environmental > Aquatic > Non-marine Saline... | reverse complement strand
GCCTTTTTATGATACCTTGTGTTTCGTAGTAATCACCCAGCTCTTCTAGGTTTGCGTGCAGTCTCCAGTCTGAACTGACTACAATTTCAGCTCCAGTTTCCTCGAGGATTGAGGTAAGTACCTTAATGGCCTTCTTGTCAAAGTCGTCAAAACGCACTTCAACTGGGCCGTTATCGCCAAAGGCTTTACGTGGGTTGTCTTCAGTAAAAAACGCCTTTTGTTTCTTGAACCTACCGCCCCAATTGTTTTGAAGACAGATAACACCATCATTATCTAGAAATATTACTTTCATTCTAATTCAATTTCTTCTCTTACAATTCTCCGTACTACAAACTCTTTGATATCTGCATAACCTTGTCCTTCACCATCCACAATAGGATGTTCCAAACTTATTTCAAATCCTTCAACATTACCATACTCAGTTTCAAATGCATCGATGAAGTCTTTTAGTTTATCAAATACTTCCGGTTTCATTTCTTACGCTTTTTGCATTATGTTTATCACAAAGTGTACTGTACCAGCCTGTTTGTCTAAGCTCGCCAGGCTCACCACATACTTCACAGATCTCGTAGCTCTTCTCTTCAGCCTCTCTAATCAGAGCCCAAACTTCTTCTGGCGCGCCGTTGATATAGAAGCGTAAGCCGCCGAACTTCTCTTTAACTTGACAGATCTGTCGGTCCCAACCGGCAGCAATCGCCTTCTCGATTAGCTCTTTGACTAGACCATACCAGCCCGGGCCGATACAAAAGAAGCCAGCATCTTTGATCTTAGGTTGATCTGTGAAGTAGCCACTCTCAAGACCACCAACATCCTCTAAGAAGCTAGTGAAGTCCTCATCTGTCATATAGTATTTTTTCACCGTATTATCTTATAAACTACAGTTAACATCCATCCATATGGGTTACTTGTAGTGTGTATGTTCTTTATTTCAACGGTATTGGGTTCAATTGATTCTTTCCAATCTTTAAACTGTTTATTTAATTCATGGCCAGCTGTATCTGCGCCAAAGCTTGTTGAAAATACCTTTACCATTTTGATTCTGCGTTTTTGTATACCATTTCATCTACTACATTTTCTATACAACTTTGCCTTGGTAATTCTGGACAAAGTATATTTCTCACAAAGTCCTTTGCCTCTTCAATTGTATTAAATGTGGTTCTTTTTTTATAGCGGTCACCGTACTCACATGTTTCATGTTTAATATCTTCCCAATAAGACCACCATAAGAACTTTTTCCACTCTTGAATATAATAGTACATATCGAGGAGATTACCTTTCTCGTCAAAGTATTCGTAATGTTTAATTCTAAAATTTGATTGTGTCTTCATTTTTAACTGAAAAAAATTGAATTGCTTACTCTAAGACCATCGACTTCACGGTCATAATAGCGTTCTGGGTTATCCTCATATGGGCTAGGGTTTTTTCTAAAGTAATCTGCGTCAACTACTAATCCGTTGGGTTCTTCCCAATTAAACGCCATATCCATAAATTCTTTTGGTTGAATCTCCTCACCATATTCATCCACTACACGACCCGCGTTAATAAAGTCAATTAACTCTTTCTTATTTGAGTAGTATTTATTGTTGTGAAAATTCCAACAGAACTTCCAACCACTACTCCGCTTTCCAAGGTGAATTGAAATGTCTTCGATAAATTCATCCCAGGGGTTAAGTGGGTTCCACTCATCTTCGGGGTCATTAATATATCTAAAGGCTCTCTTAACATCACATGGCGCTGTAGGCATAGCGTCGATTTGTGCTTTAAGACGCTCTTTCTTCTCCTCCACTTCAGATGCTTTCGGAATTCTATAGTAATTAGTTCCCATATGTGTTTTATATTAATTGTTTAAATAGTTTCTAATTTGTTCTACCGTTGCCGGCTCAGTTGTCGGGTCATTCCATTTTCGGTTGACGCCACTTGGATGTGGCACTTTAATATGCTCAATCCTAAGTGAATAACACCATCTTGCTGGAATATTGCCCAGACAGATTACTTTGTCGTAGAGTGCTACTTCATATCTGTTCTTTATGATCTCGCTCTGTTTAGGTCGAGCGCCGGGCTGATCTGAGCAGTTTTGCCAGTCATATTCAGTTTCGGCAACGCCACATTCAGCCAACCATCGGTTTACTCTCTGCACTGACTTTGAATCAGCTCGAGAACCAGCAAAGCCTGGTGAGATGCCTAGAACTAAGACTTTATTCTCTGGCACATCGTGTCTATGTCCTGGCACTCTAATCTGCATTACTTACGCTCAATAAAGATGATCTCTTTTAGGTCAGCTCCGGCTTCAATGTCCAGGCCAAACTCTGCTAACATTGAGTCTAAGAGTTTACGTTCTCTGCCTAAAAAGACTGCCATTACATAGCGCTCAATCTCGGGCCATTCATCATCGATCGGCGAGCAGTTTAAGAAGCCTAAATAGTCTGGGCTACTTTTATCAAACTGATAGTCTGCAGCCAAGTCTTTCAGGATTCTATACATGAGGTCGCTCTGATCCTTAAAGGTCAGCTGACTAACCTTATCTTTCCTTGAACTGCCGTTTATTGTATGGTTACTTGGCCTAATTGTTTCAGATATAGCTTTTTTTCTGCAATTTTCTTGATTGGCCGGTTTCCAGGTCTCACATATATTTACTAATATGTCGTCTGGTAGTTGATAGAGTAGATTTTTGTTGAATGAGATCTTGTTCTCTTGTAAAAACTCTTCGGCTTTTACGATTAACATTGCTCTGCCATTCATATCGTTTAACAGAGTCTGTTCAAATTCGGTTAAATTATTCTTATCCATTGTTTTTTCTGTAGTTTATAGTTGCACGTGTGATTAAGTCAATTCTAGCATCATGTTCGTTGATCATGATTCTTTCGGTCATTTTGCCCCAACGGCCATCAACTTGATGTTGTGGGTTTAACTGATAAATTGCAGTGATCTCTTCACCGCTCCACCATGATTTAGTTTTGTAGCTGCGACGTACATAACCACTCTCGTAACTCATGTAGTCGCATTTTGCCACAGGGTCGTAATAACAAATAGTCCCATTATCTGCTTGGCGCTGGCTGGTAACTTCAACCAGCCCTAAAGTTTCTAGTTTCTTACTCATGTTTATTTTGTTTAGAATGAAAAATCGTAGTATTCGCGCATTGAACCAAATATAATGTTAATTGGTGAATACGTGGTTTTACCGTCAAGCTCTTTATAAACTCGACGCCATTTACCATATCTGAATTTAATAGTTTCGGATTGTGCGTTAGGATCACGTTCATACTTATAATCTTGAACATCACTTACACCATTATTATCAACTCGAACTGCCTTGGCTCCTTCAATCTCAACAGTTTTACCATCAACCGAAACTGAGTTAACAAAGTAAGCGCTACGATCAGTCCAGTGTAGAACTGTTGCGCCTTTTCCAACTTCTGGCACTGATAATGAGTTTGCCATTAGATAGTTGAAGAATGATCCAGTGTCTTTTCCTAATTTCATATACGTTATCGTTTAACTACAATACAAATATAATAAAAAAACCCGAGACTAAAAAATCCCGGGTTAACTTTTTGTAACTTTTTGTAATTTAACGTCTAAATATACTTTGCCAAATCCAACGTCTTAGACTTGGCTTCTCATATTGGAAAGTCCATCTAAGATAGCTCTTTTCTGAGCCTGGAATAGCAAAGACTTTCATTGATGTCCTAAGGCCTAATTTATATAGAGTCTGGAAAGATCGCTCATCTACAATCTCAGTCTCGAGCCATTCATCTTCAGCATTAACTATTGAAACCAAGGTATCAGCGTCTGAAGTTGCACATCTGCCAATTAAAATTTGGTTTTCATCCATTAAAGGGCTTGCAAAGACCTTTAAGTATCTCCAGTTGCCAATATGGCTTACTACATCGTTTAAAGTAACCTCTCCACTTCGCTCAAATTGAAAGTCTCTTGAGCTCTCAAATCGAGACATTGCCTTTGGGTGAATCACAACCCAACCAGCAGTCCCCATTCTCGAAGACCTCATAATTTCGTTTGCGCCTTTCTGTAAGGCATCAAAGAATACATCGCTGTCAATCCAAACTTCTGGGTGGTAACCAAATAGATCCCAAATGAACCTACGGATGCCCTTTACACCGCCCTTGTCCTGATTAATCTCATATTTAGTCTTATGTTGAGCAACCTCTCCACACTCAGCTAAAACCTCTTTCTGTAAATTAGTCTTTTGCTCGACTACTAGTGCTCTTTTAGCTTCCTCGGTTCCATCTATTCCTAACCCCTTTAGGTCCATAATTTGTTCTTTTGAAACAGTAGCTGACACCATTTTATTGTCAAGCTGGACCGAAAGAGTTTTTGGTTGTAGTGAGATATAAGGCATTTCTGCTTCTCCCTCCTTGAGCCAATTTGGTTCCTTTTGAGTTTCAAAGTCAAAATAGCTTAAGTAGACCTGCGTTTGGTCTCCTTTAACCCTATGTGTTTTAAATAAGTCTAAGAATTTCATTAGTCAATTGAATTTATAAGGTCCTGGACCCATTTGTTGTTCTTGTTGCATTTTTCAACATCCTGGGTATAATGATCGGTATGATACTTAATCTGTTTTTGAATGTATTCAAGTCTCTCTTCTCTGAGTTCTTCACCCCATTGCTTTGGATTCTTATCACTTGCCTTATAGCGACCCAAATCCTTTTTAAGTTTTAAGAGCTCATCTTCGTAGAATTTCCAATCACCATCCCATTTGATAGTATCTTCGAGTTGTTGCTTCATAAAAGACTTAAAGTTTTGATGGTCATCAGTTGGTGGAGTCCATCTATCAACTTGGAGTAACATATTGTCCAGCTTTGCTCGCTGGAGCTTTCGTTCGGCAATCTTCTCCTCATTATAAAGAATGTCATCTTTAATAGTTTCCAATTGCTCGTAATAAAAGGACTCGGCAATCTTCCTTTTTGCCGCTTCTAGGTCCCTTTCCCATTTCTCCAGCTGTTCCTTGTGATAAGAACTTGGTTCAGCTGGGCGATATTCTACGTCTAAGCCTTCATCTCTCATGTGCATTGCTGCGCCAAATGCTCTCGTACACTTTGATGCAAAATCTTTAAATGTTTCTGTGGTACCATCTAAGATACCTTGCGTATAACCTGTTGGCATAATCTTTATTGTTTAATTGTCAAACCAAAATACTACTCGAACTTCATTCTCACCACCGTCTTCCAGTGCCTTCATTGAGGCTAGGAGTGCTCGATATTCTAGTGGCACGTCATGAATGGGTTCTCCCCATTCTTGAGTTGCGTGTACTTTATAGCGTCTAAATGCTTCCTCTAGTTCTTCGATTGTCATCCAACTATGTGAATGCCAGTCTGGGTGTTCAACCCATTTATCTTCGATGATCCGACAACCATACTGTGCCCATCTTTCTGCATCCTCTTTGGAACAACAACCTTCCTCATGGATCTCTTCTCTTGGTTGATCGACAATGAGCATGTAAGCATCATGTTCTGCCATGAATCCCATTTCGTCTTTTTCAAGCATCCCTTCGGCTCAAACGAGTCTTCGTATTGACCTCTAACTCCAGCTAAAATTCCAAATAGCGTGTAGTTTCGACCTGGGTTAATCTGGTCACCATAACAATACCAGTAGGGTTTACGTCCCTGTTTCTGGTCTTCTTGAGCCTGGTTCTTGTTACGGTACTCTGCATACATGTGAATATCTGCTCCCATTATAGTTCTTTTTTAATAAGTTTAAAATGTACCATCAATACTTCATTGACTTTAACAATCTCAGTCTTTATTGAATGGTCTACTGTTGCTTTAAAAGTCGCCCAAAATATACTGTAAACCTTCTCTATAAAATGCTTTAACATTTCACGAGTACATTGGTCTTTTAATTCGTATGCAATATGATCAGTTGTAATAACTTCACCATTGGCAATCAGTTCTTGTACTGTATAGAGTGCAGCTCTAGTTGTTCTACCGGTTCTTCTCATGATAATTCTTTGTTAAATTGTTCTCGGTCAACTGGAAAGAGTGTTCTTGCATAAACCGAAACATTTTTGCCCGGCTTTACGATATCTGGGTTACCATGGGCTCCCCATTGCCTTACACATTCAGTAAGAGTGACCTTCTTTTCAGTTAGTTTTTCTACCTTGCCAACTACTACATCAACAATACCATTGGCAATTCTGGAATAACCATACCAGCTGCCAACTTGAATTTTGTTTCCTAATGCGTCTTTCATAATTTATATCATTTTGTCTTTATAAGTTTCTTTCCACTCTAACCAAGGCTTTGTCTCTGAGTCAACTGCTGTAAGAGCCTTCCACCATACAAAGAGTTCACGCTCGCTTAAGATGTCATATTTTTCAATCACTGCCTTATTATAATCAATCTGTTCTTTAAGAGCTTCAATACGCTCAACCATTGGTCCATTCTCCCCCTCAAGTCTATTAATTTCATCCACTAAATCAGGTGAAAGAACTCCATTTATGGCAGCATTTAAAACAGAATCTTTAAGATTTGAAATACTTTCCAAATTTTTGTTGACAGTAAGAACTATATCATTATGTTCAACTTTACAACTTTCAAGGCTGCTTTTAAAACCATCGTAGTTTCTTTGTCGCTCTGTGTCTTCGACTTGTTCTTGAAAGGCAGCTTTAAGTGCTTTTACCGGGTCGTGTTTCTTTTTACTCATGATAGGGTGGATTTATGTTGATAGTTAATTCCATTTAGATCCATTAATCTCTCTAATTTACGAAGTGCCGGTAGACTTAAAAGTCGACGAAGGCCTCCACTAAAATAACCAAATGTTTCCTTATCCCAACTTAATGTGATTACCTCTTGAGAACCAATGGCATCTTTTACATCTAGACAAAGGCCCTGGCCTACAAAATAGATGTTAGTCAAGTCATTGCCCCAAGGACCACTAAAGTCTTCGATACGCTTAGATTCTCCTCGGTCTCTGGCTTCTGAGATTTTAATACCGATGTCGATTGAATTCTCAATGAACTCCACGTTTGTGTCTAAAATATTATCCATCATGGTTTATTTTTAATTGCAGTGTAAATATAATAAAAAAGATTGACACTAAAAAGCTTTTTGTGACTTTTTATGTCTCTCTTTAAGTTGAAGGTATTCGCTATTTTCTCGAGCCAGCTTCCAGTATCTTTTAAATATTTCAGCACTCTGTGCCTTTTGACTAGTCCCTCTATCTTCTTCTAGAGGCAGCACCTGCCAGTTACCGTCTTCTAACTTTTGCCATTTTGTACCCGATTTATGGTTAGCATATCTTCTAGCTCTTGTAAAGCCCATATGTAGATATTTTTTAGCCATGTCAGCTCCTACGAATTCATTGGCCTCAATATAATCTAAGAACATCTGGTGGATCCTTTGTGCTGATTTAAGCGCAATTTCTGGCGTTCTAAAGCGCCAGTGTTGTACAATTTCAGATTTATAGGGCTCACAAATTGTAACACCTTGTTGCCCTCGGCCTATTTGATAAAGTTCGGGCCTTTCTCTGTAGTCAATACCATGCTGCCATGGGTAATCTTTGTCTCTACGTAAGTACTTAGGCTCGTTCTTCTTTTTCATATCCATAGTAGAAATAAAATTTACATGTTCTCATACCTGCATAGCTATTTAGGTGTTCCTGTAATGATAGGTGTACCAATAATTTCTGATGATTTTGGGGAGCAATCTTCCCATATTTTTTGGATTTGTTCGGATGTGTATATTCTTTTCAAAAGATCTAAGTCATCAGAAATATATACATCTGGTCTAAAACCGTTTAAAGCACTGCTTCTAACACCAGCTATAAAATCATTGCCGTTTTCGTGCTTTCCTAAAGGTTCGTTTTCTTTACTCATGTTGTTTATAATTTAACAGCACCTTACGCCTATCCCAAAAAATGAGCGTTTAATGTTTTTATTGGTACACCAAGCTCCTTGGTCGTTGTATTTACAGTTTATTTTTTTTCATTTAAATATTATTTTAGTTAAAATCCACACTAAGCATAGCCGAGTCCGTTATGTGTTATTTTTAATTACAGTGTAAATATAATAAAAAAGCCTGAGACTAAAAAATCTCAGGCCAATTATTTTACAAAATTATTAAAATTTATCCTTTACTGTCTTGGTCTTCTAAGAATTCCTTAGGAGTCTTAGTATTCTTCTTCTCTTTCTGGATTGCGTTAACCATGTAACCAGCAATTGCAAACTCAACGCCAGCCCAAAGTACAATGTCTGATGCTGTTAAAGCCTCAATGTTCTTAGTTAAGAAGTAGATCATACCCCACTGGCCAACAACAAATGCAATACCGGACTCAATTCTCTTCTTAGAAAAGAATGAGTCTTCACCACCGTAAAGATTTCTAATCTCACGGATAAACCATTTAATATTTTCCCAGCCAAAAAATAACTTTTTCATATAGTAGTGTCTCTTTTTACTATATATCCCGGCTGAGCCTTTCTTTATGATAATTTTTCGAGCTGGCTTACTGTTTCAAGAACCATTTTTTATGGTATGAATTTCGTAAAAGTTTCAAGACATGTTGGTATAAATTGCAGTCCAGACGGGACTCGAACCCGTAACCCCCGCCATGACATGGCGGCACTCTAACCACCTGGGCTACTGGACTGTATTTCACTTAGCGAGATTGACTAAGCTAGATTTTAACGGTTTAGTTTCCTATTGAAACAAACTACGCATTAGTGTCTTACCACATAAAACCAAAAGTCAACACTACGAGGAGGGTGTGTGTCCATCCCTTTATCCAAGTCCCAGTATTTTAATCTTAAAGACCAGTTACTACCGATTTGATAGACTTTCCTTCAATAAGAATTGCAGTTACCACCTGGGCATTAACTGAGGTATGTTAATGTTACCTAAACATCCAAGCATCTCTAACTTGGTTTGGCGAAAGGCGAGAGGCTCGAACTGGAAACTTCGGATATCCGAAGTTTTACCAATTAAACTACAAGAGTGTGCTCTGGCCAACTGAGCTAAAGAGGCAATTAGAGCGAAAGACGGGGTACGATCCCGCGACCTCAACCTTGGCAAGGTTGCGCTCTACCAGCTGAGCTACTTTCGCAATTTGGGTGGAATCAGAGGCCTTCTGTCCACCGGGACCATCCTACTTGAAGACGCTTGGCGACTCCAGTGGTTGATGACACAATGTAATAAAACAGGATAGCTTTATATACGTGCTCTACCAACTGAGCTATACGACTCTTAATCATTGAGCCGCACCAGGACTCGAACCTGGGACCACGAGCTTAACAGGCTAATTGTATAGTTTGCTGTAACTATCCTTTAGTGGAGGATGTGAGACTCGAACTCGCGACCCCTTTGCGTGCAAGGCAATTGCTCTAGCCAACTGAGCTAATCCCCCAATATAACAGGATGCTGCTTGTTTACTTCCTAATTGTATAAGTTAAAATTTGCTGGAAGCATCCTTAAAAAATCCAGAGTGCGTTAACTGTTCAAAGTGGAAATTTGATGTTTATAAATTTGCTGTAAGCACTCTTAAAGTAATTTCAGGTTCCATTTAACGGACAGCTGTGTCTACCAGTTTCACCATACACACATTTTAGATTTTAATTAGTGTGCACCGGGATTCGAACCACGGAGTGTCTTACGACGGCTGTTTTACTTCCTTAAATTTGCTGTAAGGAACCTTATATTTCTTAATATACCAATATGCCAAAGAGCTATTTTTTTAATAACATTTATTATATAACACTCTTAACTATTTGTTTCATTTGAGGTATGGGTTGGATTCGAACCAACGAAGATTAGTTTTGCAGACTATCCACATTAGACCACTCTTTAAAACTTAATTGTATATGTGTATATATTAAAAAATTTAAATAGCCTTTGTCAAATTAACCACATGAGTTAAAGACTTCTTACGTTTTCTTTGACGTTCAATATAAAATTACACTCTATCAACAAGATTAATTTGAAAAAGATAACCATCTATCATAAACTCATGTATGTGGGGATTAGTTCCTTTTTCACCTATATCTTCTATTTTACCTTCATTATCTAATTCCATCATAATATCCATTAATTTATTAAGTAACTTTCTCTTAGTAATTTTACTTTCACTAACATCAGATACATTCAAGTTTTCTTGATGTTCTTTGAAACTTTGTATGTGTTTTTTACCTTTCATTTCTTTTCACTATTTTTAGTATATATATTTAAAAAACCTAAATATATCTGAGGAACGTTGGGTGTAATGCTGAAACAACTCCTATCTTATTTCAGATTGCACTAGCAGTAGTTGAGTTCTTTTTATATTGAACGTCAAAGAAAACGTAAGAAGTATTTAACTTCTGTGATGAATTTGACGTTGAATATAACTATTTGTTTCATTTGAGGTATAGGTTGGATTCGAACCAACGAAAACCAGTTTTGCAGACTGTTCCCTTAGACCACTCGGGCACTATACCATTTAAAGAGGCTTCGGGTCTTTCATGGTTCCTGGTGTATAGGAATTATCTTATTTGCTACTCCGAACCATTTTTCACAAAGTTCGATCCTATATACTACAGCTTCACTACCTCTTTAGAATTATTATAGTAGCGAGGATGGGTTACGATCCCATTACCTCCGGGGTATGAATCCGACGCTCTACCGATTGAGCTACCTCGCCGATTAGGTT
>Ga0102930_1000769_pt1 | contig 10657 bp, 11 predicted proteins | sample SalPon1_B_H2O_MG_FD_84514 | JGI IMG/M metagenome (GOLD analysis project Ga0102930, IMG submission 84514) | Salt pond water microbial communities from South San Francisco under conditions of wetland restoration - Salt Pond MetaG R1_B_H2O_MG | ecosystem: Environmental > Aquatic > Non-marine Saline... | reverse complement strand
GCAGTACCGCGTCGAGCAAGGCAGCAAGGTGCGCGTCGAGAAGCTCTCTGGCGAAGCCGGCAGCACCGTGACGCTGGATCAGGTTTTGATGGTCGGCGACGGCTCTGACATCAAGGTGGGCACCCCCACCGTCGATGGCGCGAGCGTTACCGCCGAGATCGTCGGCCAGGGTCGCGGCAAGAAGGTGGACATCATCAAGTTCCGCCGCCGCAAGCACCACATGAAGCGTCAGGGCCATCGCCAGGCCTACACCGAAATCAAGATCACCGGTATCAGCGCCTAAGCGCCCGGTATCCAGACCAGGAGACTTGAACCATGGCACATAAGAAAGCAGCGGGCTCTACCCGAAACGGTCGCGACAGTGAAAGCAAGCGCCTCGGCGTGAAGCGTTTCGGTGGCGAATCCGTCTCCGCCGGCAGCATCATCGTTCGTCAGCGTGGCACCAAGTTCCACGCCGGCAGCAACGTGGGCGTCGGCCGCGACTACACCCTGTTCGCCCTGACCGACGGCCAAGTGAAGTTCGAGACCAAGGGTCCGAAGAGCCGCCGTTTCGTCAGCATCGAGTCGGCCTGAACCGGCCGAGGTAAGTCGACGGCCAGCCCGGCTGGCCGCTGACGGTCGTCCGAGCCCCGCCTGCGTGCGGGGCTTTCGTGTTTGTGGTCCGAGCGTGAACGAGCCGGAAATTGCGGGGAACCAGTCGTGAAATTTGTCGATGAAGCCACCATCAAGGTCAAGGCCGGCGACGGCGGCAATGGCGTGGTGAGCTTTCGCCGCGAGAAGTACGTGCCCTATGGCGGCCCCGACGGCGGTGATGGCGGCGACGGCGGCTCCGTCTACCTGCTGGGTGACCAGAACCTCAACACGCTGGCCGACTTCCGTTTCCAGCGCCACTACGAGGCCGAGCGCGGCCGCAACGGCGCCGGGCGCAACATGACCGGCAAGAAGGGTCAGGATCTCTACGTGCACGTGCCGCTGGGCACCGTGGTGCACGACGAGGACACCGGCGAGGTCATCGGCGAGGTGGTCGAGGCCGGCGCCGAGCTGCTGGTGGCCAAGGGCGGCTGGCACGGGCTGGGCAACACCCGCTTCAAGAGCTCGGTCAATCGCGCCCCCAGGCAGAAGACCGACGGCACCCCCGGGGACGACCGGCGTCTGCGGCTCGAGCTCAAGGTGCTGGCGGACGTCGGCCTGCTCGGCCAGCCGAATGCGGGCAAGTCGACCCTGATCCGCGCGATCTCGCATGCCCGGCCCAAGGTCGCCAACTACCCGTTCACCACGCTCTACCCGAACCTAGGCGTGGTCGCGCCCGAGCCGCATCGCAGCTTCGTGGTCGCCGACATCCCCGGCCTGATCGAGGGCGCGGCCGAGGGTGCGGGTCTGGGCATCCGTTTCCTCAAGCACCTGGCGCGCACCAACCTGCTGCTGCATGTGGTCGACGTGGCACCCTACGACGAGGTCGATCCGGTCGAGAGCGTCGCGGCGATCGAGGAGGAGCTCGAGAAGTACGACGAGACACTCGCCGAGCGACCGCGCTGGCTGGTGCTCAACAAGATCGACGTTTGGCTGGAAGAGGAGCGAGAGGCGAATATCGCGGCGTTGAAGCAGCGCTTCGCCGACGAGATCGGCCTCGACGGGCCGGTGTTCGCCATCAGTGCGCTGGACAAGACCGGCACGCAACCGCTGGTCTGGGCGATCCTCGAGTACCTCCAGGCCGAATGGGCGCGCGAGCGCGAGGAGCAGGGCGGCCGCTCGGGGTCGTCGACGGAGGGCTGAGCATGCGTGACGAGGTCAGGGGCTACCAGCGCTGGGTGGTGAAGATCGGCTCGGCGATGGTCACCGGCGACGGCCGCGGGCTGGACCGGGAGGCGATTGCCGCCTGGGCTCGCCAGCTCGCCGAGCTGCGTCACGAGGGCCGCGAGATCGTGATCGTCACCTCGGGGGCGGTCGCCGAGGGCATGGCCCGTCTCGGCTGGGAGGAGCGGCCCGAGTCCCTGCCCAAGCTGCAGGCGGCCGCCGCCGTGGGCCAGATGGGCCTAGTGGAGGCTTATGCCGAGGGGCTGGCGCGCTTCGACACCCATTCGGCGCAGATCCTGCTCACTCACGAGGACTTGGTCGACCGCGAGCGCTACCTCAACGCCCGCAGCACCCTGCGCACGCTGCTGGGTCTGGGCGTGGTGCCGGTAGTCAACGAGAACGACACGGTGGCCACCGACGAGATCCGCTTCGGTGACAACGATACCCTCGCCGCGCTGGTCGCCAACCTGGTTGAGGCCGACATGCTGGTCATCCTGACCGACCAGCCGGGCTTGTTCGAGGCCGATCCGCGCAAGCAGCCCGAGGCGAAACTGCTCGCCGAGGTGACCGCCGGCGACCCGGCGCTGGAGGGCATGGCCTCGCCGGAGGGCGGGCGGCTCGGTCGCGGCGGCATGTACACCAAGGTGCTGGCCGCAAAGCGAGCCACGCGCTCCGGGGCGGCCACCATCGTCGCCGCCGGCAGCGAGGCCGACGTGCTCTGTCGTCTGGCCGCCGGCGAGCCGCTGGGCACGCACTTCCATCCCGCCACCAATCGCCTCGCCGCCCGCAAGCAGTGGTTGGCCGGCCAGTTGCGCGTGCGTGGGCAGTTGCGGGTCGATGCCGGTGCAGCCCGTGCCGTCGCCGCGCAGGGACGCTCGCTACTGCCGGTGGGCGTCACGGCGGTCTCGGGGCAGTTCGCCCGCGGCGAGCTGGTCTCGATCGTGGATGCCGACGGACGCGAGTTCGCCCGCGGCCTGGTGAACTACCCCAGCAGCGATGCGAGCCGACTGGTCGGCTGCGCCAGCCAGGCGATCGCCGCGACCATCGGCTACCGCGAGGAGAACGAGCTGGTCCACCGGGACAACCTGGTGCTGCTCTAGGTCCTCGCCTGCCGTTCTCGCCCGGCTGCCTGCGCCAGGCGGCCCAGTTCCTACCCGTTCAGTCGCCGCGCTTCGCGGTCCAGTTCGTCGAGCAGCCGCTCGTAGATGGCCGACAGGCTCTTGAGATCCTCGACCGCGACATGCTCGTCGATCTGATGGATGGTGGCGTTGAGCGGCCCGAGTTCGATCACCTGTGCGCCGGTCGGCGCGATGAAGCGCCCGTCGGAGGTGCCGCCGGCCGTCGAGGGCGTCGGGGTGCTGCCCAGTACGCCGCCGACCGCCCGCTCGACCGCGCCCACCATGGGGCCGTCGTCGCGGGTGAGAAACGGCTCGCCGGAGAGCTGCCAGTCGATCCGGTAGGTCAGACCGTGGCGCTTGAGCAGCTCCGCCAACCGCGCCTTGATGGTCTCGACTGAGGTCTCGGTGTTGAAGCGCAGGTTGAACTGCACCTCGAGCTCGCCCGGGATGACGTTGTTCGCGCCGGTGCCGGCATGGATATTGGCGATCTGCAGGCTCGAGGGCGGGAAGTGGGCGTTGCCCTGGTCCCACTCGATGTCCACGAGCTCGGCGAGGAACGGCGCCGCGCGATGCACCGGGTTGTCCGCCAGGTGCGGGTAGGCGACGTGGCCCTGTCGCCCCTCGATCACGAGATTGCCGGTGATCGAGCCGCGTCGGCCGATCTTGAACTCGTCGCCCAGTCGATTGCGACTGGACGGCTCGCCCACCAGGCACCAGTCGATCGACACGCCCTTCTCCCGCAACCACTGCATCACGCGCTTGGTGCCGTGCTGGGCCGGGCCTTCCTCGTCGCTGGTGATGAGAAAGCCCAGCCGGAACGCCGGCTCGGGCTGACGAGCGAGGAATCGCTCCACGGCGGTGGTGAAGGCGGCGACCGATCCCTTCATGTCGGCCGCCCCCCGGCCGTAGAGCCGGCCGCCGTGGACCTCGGCGACGAACGGCGGATGGGTCCAGCGGGAGGCCTCGCCGGTCGGCACCACGTCGGTGTGCCCGGCGAAGACGAACAGTGGCCCCTGTCGACCGCGCACGGCCCAGAGGTTGTCCACCTCCTCGAACCGCAACGACTCGATCGCGAAACCGAGGGGCGCGATCCGCCCGACGATCAGCGGTTGGCAGCCCTGGTCGTCCGGGGTGACCGACGGGCGACGGATCAGGTCGCGGGCCAGATCGATGGTCGGGTCGCTCATGTCAGGGCCTCCTGCCACGCGTCGGCATCGAAGCCGATCAGCATACCCCCGTCGTGCTCGACGACCGGGCGCTTGATCAGGCTCGGGTTGGCCAGGGCGGCATCCCGCGCGCGCCAGGTATCCATCGCCTCGCGGTCTTCGGCGGGCAGGCGGCGCCAGCTGGTGCCGCGGCGGTTGATAACCCGTTCCCAGCCGAACTGCGTCAGCCACTGGTCGAGCCGTTCGGTTGGCACGCCCGCCTTCTTGAAGTCGTGAAACGCGTAGGCCAGCCCCTGATCGTCGAGCCAGGCCCGGGCCTTCTTGACGGTATCGCAGTTGGGAATGCCGTAGAGGGTGATCATGGATAGCCCTTTCAAGTGAAAATAGTTTTTCCGGATAGGAAAAATTGATTTTCCTATCAGGGATGGCGTCCTAAACTCGGATACGCTGTGGTCGGATGACCCGGCCAGAAACGCATTGCAGCAAATATGGAGTGGCATTGCCATGTGGAACAGGACAACGCGATCGATCTCAATCCCGACCGGCACGCTGGGCCTTGTGGCCGGTATGCTGCTGGCTGTGCCGGCGACCGCCGCCGAGTCGGACATCTCCCGCGGGAGCGACCTGTTCGCCGCGAACTGTGCCGACTGTCACATGGTCCCGCATGACGATGACTGGTTCGAGGCGCGCGCCGAGGCGGGCAAGATGGGCGACTACGAGAGCCTGCGGACCATGGTTCAGGGCTGCGCGACCAACTTCAACCTGCCGTGGTTCGACGAGGAGGTCGACGCCGTGACCGCCTACCTCAATCACAAGTACTACGGGTTCGAGTGACGCGCGAGGCCGGATACCCGGCCGTCAGTCGGTAAAGCGCATCGACAGGTCGATCGCCCGAACGTGCTTGGTAAGCGCGCCGATGGAGATGTAGTCGACGCCGGTCTCGGCGATCTCGCGGACCGTCTCGATCGAGACGTTGCCGGATGATTCGAGCTTGGCCCGTCCGGCGTTCAGGCCGACCGCCTCGCGCAACTGCTCGAGGGAGAAGTTGTCGAGCAGCACCCGTCCGACCCCGGCGGCCAGCGTCTCCTCGAGCTGTTCGAGCGTCTCCACCTCCACCTCGAGCGGCAGGTCACGCCCCACCACCCGCGCGGCTCGCACCGCTTCCGTGATCGAGCCGGCCGCCCGGATGTGATTCTCCTTGAGCATCACCATGTCGTGCAGGCCCATGCGGTGGTTCGCCCCGCCGCCATCGGTCACCGCCTTCTTCTGCGCATAGCGCAACCCCGGCAACGTCTTGCGGGTGTCGAGTATCTGGGCCCCGGTGCCCTCGACGGCATCGACGTAGCGACGGGTCTCGGTGGCCGTGGCGCTGAGCGTCTGCAGGAAATTCAGGGCGACCCGCTCGGCGGTGAGCATGGCGCGGGCGGGGCCGGTCACCCGGCACAGCACCTGCTCCGGGGCCAGGCTCTCACCGTCGGCCGCCGCCCATTCGACCCGCACCCCCGGCGAGACCCGGCGGAAGGCGGCGTCCGCCCAGTCGACCCCGGAGAGCACCGCCGGCTCGCGACTGATGATGCGGGCACGGGCCGTCTGGTCGGCCGGGATCAACTGCGCCGAGACGTCGCCCGTGCCGATGTCCTCTTCGAGCGCGCGGGCCACGTCGAGGGCGACGATGTCGGGGTCGGCTTTGGTCATGCTGGGTACCGTGTCGAACGTTCGGGGCGTCATTCTAGCCGGATTGTGGCAGTCGCGGCGGCGTCATGCTGTCATCTTGTCATGCTGTTGTCATCGTGACGACGTGTAATGCCGGTCGTGAACCCATTCATGACTGCCGCGAGGACCGGTCGTGGCCGGAACGGACCGATGCAAAAGACCATACTGATTGTCGAAGACGAAAAGCCGATTCGCGAGATGGTGGCCTTCGCCCTGGGGCGCGCGGGCTACGAGCTCGTCGAGGCCGCCGACGTGCAGGAGGCCTACGAGTGCCTCGCCGACCGCCAGCCCGACCTGATCCTGCTCGACTGGATGCTTCCCGGTGCCAGCGGTATCGAGTTCGCCCGACGGATCAAGCGCGACGAGCTCACCAAGGACGTGCCGATCGTCATGCTCACCGCCCGTGGCGAGGAAGAAGACAAGGTCAGCGGCCTGGAGGCCGGGGCCGACGACTACGTCACCAAGCCCTTTTCGCCCCGCGAACTGATGGCCCGCATCAAGGCGGTGCTGCGACGCGTCTCGCCGGAGACGGAGAACCCGGTGCTCGACGTCGCGGGCCTCAAGCTCGACCAGGAGAGCTACCGCGTCACGGCGGCCGACGAGTCGATCGACATCGGGCCGACCGAGTTCCGGTTGCTCGCCTTCTTCATGAAGCATCCCGACCGCGTGTTCACCCGCGCCCAGCTGCTCGACCGGGTCTGGGGGCAGAACGCCTACGTCGAGGAACGCACCGTCGACGTCCACATCCTGCGCCTGCGCAAGGTGCTCGCCCCGAGCGGTTATGATGGGCTGATCCAGACCGTGCGCGGGGTCGGCTACCGCCTCTCCGCGCAGTGACCCCGCCGGCCGGCGGGCCGAACCACGAGGTGTCGATGCAGGAGCCGGATCCGAGACTCCCCTTGGCCACTCGTCCCGGCGAGGGGGACCAGGTGGCGCGTCGCGCGCAAGCCCGGCGGGCCCGGCGGGCGCAGGCGCGGCTGCGTGCCTGGCGAGAGGAGGCGGGGCTCCTGGTCGCTGCCGCATTGGTGGCGCTGGCGGTCGCTCTCGCCGCCGAGATCGGTACCGGTGCGGTCGCCTGGGGCTGGGTGGTCGCGCTCGGCGTCGCCGCGTACGGCCTGAGCCTGCTGCTGCGGGTGGCCTACCTCGCCCGCAGCCTGCCGGTGACCTGCCACCGTCGCCGGGTGTGGGGCTTGCCCGGTCTCGTCCAGGCGCGGCAACGGCGCCTGCGACGGGCCTGGTTCCGGCGCCAGCGACGCCTCGTACGACTGCTCAAGCGCTACCACCACTCGGCCATGTCGGTCCCCGATGCCATGGTGGTCCTGAGCGAGGATCGCCAGATCGAGTGGCTCAACCTCGCGGCGATCGAGATGCTGGGCTTCAGCCGCGCCGACATCGGCTTGCGCGTCGACAACCTGTGGCGGGCGCCGGCCTTCACCAGTTGGCTGGCTCGCGGACCCGAGCGACCGCCGCTCGAGATCAATGCCCCCGGCGACGAGAGCCGCACGCTGAGCCTGCGCATCGAGCCCTACGGCACGGAGCGGCAGTTGCTCATCGGCCGTGACGTGACCGCGCTGCATCGCCTGCAGGGGGTGCGGCAGGACTTCGTCGCCAATGTCTCGCACGAACTGCGCACGCCGCTGACCGTGCTGGCCGGCTACGTCGAGACCCTGCTCGACACCGACGAGGGGCAGGACCCCCAGATGCACCGCATCCTGTCGAACATGCACCAGCAGGCCGACCGGATGCGACGCATCGTCGAGGACCTCTTGCTGCTGTCGCGACTGGAGACCTCGCAGCCCGACACCGAGCTGTTCGAATCCATCGACGTCGTCCGGCTGATCGAGCCGATCCTCCATGACGCGCGACTGGTCTCCGGCGAGGAGGGTCATCGGATCGAGTCCGAGCTCGACGGCGACCTGCCTCTCCGAGGCATGCCGAGGGAGCTGCAATCGGCGTTCTCCAACCTCGTCTTCAACGCGGTCAAGTACACCCCCGCCGGCGGCCGGGTGTCGGTGCGCTGGTCTCGAGACGAGCAGGGCCGGCCGGTGTTCTCGGTCTGCGACTCGGGCATCGGCATCGAGCCCCGCCACATCCCTCGGCTGACCGAGCGGTTCTACCGCATCGACGTCGGCCGTTCACGCTCGCGCGGGGGCACCGGCCTGGGGCTGGCGATCGTCAAGCATGTCGCTCTGCGCCACGGCGCCCGCCTCGAGATCGACAGCACCCCCGGCAAGGGCAGCTGCTTCCGTGTCGTGTTTCCGGCGGGCGCCGGCTCGCCGGCCTGTTAGACTGCGGAGCTCTCCTTTCCTGCAAGAAGCGAACACGACATGTCGGAACTCTGGAACGAGAAATATGGTCAGGTGGACTTCCTTTACGGGACCCACCCCAACGAGTTCCTGATGAGCCAGATCTATCGGCTGCCGCCGGGGGCGCGGGTGCTGGTGCTCGGCGACGGCGAGGGGCGCAACGGCGTCTGGCTGGCCGAGAATGGGTTCGACGTCACCACGGTGGACTACTCCACGGTCGGCTGCGACAAGGCACGTCAGCTCGCCGACGAACGGGACGTCAGCCTGGCCGTCCACTGCGCCGATCTCACCGAGTGGGACTGGCAGGAGAACGACTTCGACGCGGTCGTGCTGATCTACCTGCACTTCGAGCCGGAGGCGCGTCGCGAGGTCTACCGCCGGGCCGTGGCGGCGCTGCGGCCCGGTGGGCTGCTCGTGGTCGAACTGTTTCATCCCCGCCAGCTGGCCTACCAGAGTGGCGGACCCAAGCGGGCGGACATGCTCGTACGCGCCAGCGACCTGTCGCAGGACCTGCCGGACGTGGAGTGGCTCATCCTCGCCGAGGGCAAGGTGCTGCTCGACGAGGGACCGGGGCACAACGGCCCGGGGTTCGTCACCCACGGCGTGGGGCGGCGCGCCTGAGTCCGGGGGGCGGCTCGGCCGTGAGCCCCGGGCGCCCTTCCCACGTCCCTGCCGGCAACCTCGCCGGCCAGCCGGGCGCGCCCTGGTGCACTCAATCGGGGTCGCTCAGTCGGCGGCCAGGCCGGCCAGGTAGTCGGTCAGCGGCATCGGTTTCGCCACGCCGTACCCCTGGTGGAAATGCACGCCGAGGGCCTCGAGCAGCTCGGTCTGCTCTTGTGTTTCCACGAACTCCGCGGCCACGCGGCAACCGAGGTGATCGGCGAGCGCGCAGGTCGTCTTGATCACCTCGCGGTCTAAGCTCGACTCGGCCAGTCGCCGCACGAAACTGCCGTCGATCTTCAGTTCGTCGACCGGGTAACGCTGCAGGTACGAGAAGGTCGCCCGCCCGGTGCCGAAGTCGTCGATCGCGATCGACACCCCCATCTCGTGCAGGGCCACGAGGTTTCGCTGGGCTCGCACGGCATCACGGATCAGCATGGTCTCGGTGATCTCGAGGCACAGCCGCTCGGCCGGCCAGTGGTGCGTCGACAACAGGTCGCGGATGCGCGACGGCAGCCAGCCACCCGCGAGCGAGTCGCCGGAGAGGTTGATCGAGATCTCCGCGAGGTGCCTGCCGGCGGATTCGCTGTCGATCGCGCTCAAGGCGTGATCGAGGACCCAGCGGTCGATCTTCGGCATCAGGCCGAAGCGCTCGGCGATCTCCAGAAAGCTGCCCGGGGCCTCGAGTCGTCCTTCGGCGGTACGCCAGCGCAACAGCACCTCGATCCGGTGGGCATTCGTGTCGTGGCGATCCATGATCGGTTGCGCGAACAGTTCGAAGCCGCCGGCCGAGGTGTCCCCGGCGAGAGCCTCGCGCAGGTTCCGTGCCCACTCCAGGGTGCGCCGGTGGTCCTCGATCAGGTGAAACGCCGGTTCGCGGTGATGATGGAACGGGCCATCGTCGCGCTCGGCGTTCTTCTGGCAGGCCATCAAGAGCACCGTGGTCAGGTGCTGGTGATCGCTGGCGACGACGTCCTCGAGCACGGCCAGTCGCACGCCCTGCCGGGCAGTGGGAAGCTGCCCGTCGCGTTCGGCCCCGTCGACCGCGCTGCGCAGTCGGGCGGCGATGGCGGCCGCCTGATCGGTCCGGCCGTGTTCGGGTACGAGCAACGCGAACAGTCCCGGCTGCAGCCGGCCGGCGGGGAGCTCGGTCCCGTTTCCGATCTCGCGCAGCGTGTCGGCGATCAGCCGCTCGACCCGGTGGACCTCGTCCAGTCCGATCAAGGCCGACAGGTCGTCGACGTCGGGGATCTGTACGCCGATCAGGGCGAGATGACGGTGACGCTGTCCGGGGGATGTCAGCTCGCGCAGGCGCCGGGTAAGCCCCAGGTCGTTGTAAAGATCGGTCACCCCGTCCCGCAGCCGGGCCGCCTTGAGGCGGTAGTTGGCGATTTAGAAGGAGAGCACCGACTCGATCGCGAGAAAGGCGATGAGGGTGGCGGTGAAGATGATCATCTGGCCGTTCAACAGGGCGTCGACCTCGACCAGCCCTCCCGGTCGCGTGAACACCACGTAGTGGACTCCCACCCACACCAGCATGAACCCGGCCACGGCGAACCGGGTTACCGCGGTGGGCAGCAGGTAGACGGCCAGCATCGGTACCGTCAGCGCCAGGTATGGCAGCCAGTCGCGGCTCGCGCCGTCCTGCCTTCCCACCAGCAGAAGGGCCGCCAGTACCAGAAAGGCGGTCAGGGTCCAGGCCGCGATCACGCCCGTGATCGGCCGGAATCGCGCCGGCCCAAGGTGGGATCGCCTGGTGAGTACCTGTTGTATCAGTGGCGTGAACAGCAGCACCGAGGTCGCCTCGGACAGCCACAGGGCGATGACCAGTTCGGTGGCCGGCAGGCCGCCGCCCGAGAACTGCCAGACCCCCAGCACGGTGAAGACGCTCGCGCTGGCG
>Ga0102930_1000768_pt1 | contig 10659 bp, 6 predicted proteins | sample SalPon1_B_H2O_MG_FD_84514 | JGI IMG/M metagenome (GOLD analysis project Ga0102930, IMG submission 84514) | Salt pond water microbial communities from South San Francisco under conditions of wetland restoration - Salt Pond MetaG R1_B_H2O_MG | ecosystem: Environmental > Aquatic > Non-marine Saline... | reverse complement strand
TGATCAATGTAACCTGGTCTATTCCTACTTTATTAATGGTCATTGCTATCAGTTTAGCTCTGGGAAAAGGATTTTGGCAAGTGTTTATCGCCGTTGGGTTAACCATGTGGGTAGAAGTAGCAAGAGTGGTTCGTGGTCAGGTTTTGTCTGTTAAAGAACAACAATATGTTACCGCAGCAAGAGTAATCGGATTAAATGATGCACGCATTATCATCCGTCATATTTTACCGAATATTTTAGCGCCGGTTATTGTCATATCAGCTGCTAATTTCGCCGCCGCTATTCTGGTGGAAAGTGGGCTGAGTTTTTTGGGAATCGGTGCGCAACCGCCAATGCCAAGTTGGGGCGCGATGATCAAAGATCACTACAGCTATATCATCATAGGAAAAGCTTATCTGGCTATCATTCCCGGAATAGCCATCATGAGTCTGGTGATGGCTTTTATGCTCATGGGCAATGCGTTAAGAGATGCACTGGATGTGAAAAATTAAAAAATTTTTTGATTGATTAAGAAAAAAAAACTTTGAATATTTAGAAGTAAAGAAATCAATTAATAGTCTAAACTCAATATTATTCAGAACAAAACTCCGTATTCTCCGTGCATTGTTGAACTTGAAATATTAGAGCACTTTTTAACAAAATTGGTCTTTTCTTTTTTGTCAGACAAAAAATGAATCAAAACCTAAAAGCAGTAAAACGAATACTAACACCTTCATAGAATATAATTTATATTATTGAATTTTAATTACTTTTGCGCTTTTAGCTGAAAAACCCATACAATGAGTAAAAAATTTCCTGAATACAAAGGGTTTGACCCACAAACCATTGCCAATGACGTTGCTGAATTTTGGGATAACGAGTCGATTTTTCAAAAAAGCATAGATCAGCGAAGTGATGCTGAGGAATTTGTGTTTTTTGAAGGTCCACCGTCAGCTAACGGATTGCCGGGCATTCATCACGTAATGGCGCGTGCGATAAAAGATATTTTTTGCCGGTATAAAACCCAAAAAGGCTATCAAGTAAAGCGCAAAGCCGGCTGGGATACCCATGGCTTGCCTATTGAACTCGGTGTAGAAAAGGAGCTGGGCATCAATAAAGAAGATATCGGGAAAAAAATCAGCGTAGATGATTATAACAAAGCCTGTAAAGAAGCAGTTATGCGCTATACGGACGTTTGGAACGATCTTACCCAAAAAATGGGCTATTGGGTTGATATGGATCATCCGTATGTAACCTACACATCAAAGTATATGGAATCTGTATGGTGGTTACTATCACAGATTTACAATAAAAATTTGATCTATAAAGGCTACACGATTCAGCCGTATTCACCAAAGGCCGGAACCGGTTTAAGCTCACACGAACTCAATCAACCCGGAACGTACCAAGAGGTTTCAGACACAACTGTTGTAGCTCAATTTAAGGCAATTCATGATACATTACCGAAAGAACTTCAGGAACTTGATGATCATATTTATTTCTTAGCCTGGACAACCACGCCATGGACATTGCCAAGTAATACCGCATTAACCGTAGGAAAGAAGATTGAATATGCAGTTATTAAAACCTATAATCAATATACTTTTAAACCGATTACAGTTGTTATTGCTAAAGAATTGATCAATCAGCAATTTGGTAAAAATTATTATCAGGTTGAATCTGCTGATGAACTCAAGGTTTTCGAAAAAGGACAAAAGAAAATTCCTTTTCAGCCGATCAAACATATTAAAGGAGAAAAATTAGTAGAGTCCAGATATGAGCAATTGCTGGATTATGCACTACCAACTAATCATCCGGAAAATGCATTCCGCGTGATCGCCGGCGACTTCGTAACCACCGATGACGGTACCGGAATTGTTCATACCGCACCGACTTTTGGTGCTGATGATGCGGAGGTAGCTAAGCAAGTATCGCCTGAAATCCCGCCTATGCTGGTCAAAGATGAGCAAGATGAACTCGTCCCGTTAGTTGATTTAAAAGGGAAATTCCGCCCGGAAATGAAAGAATTGGCCGGCAAATACGTTAAAAACGAATATTACGAAGAAGGCGAAGCACCGGAGAAATCAGTTGATGTAGAAATTGCCATTCGCTTAAAAGAAGAAAACAAAGCATTCAAGGTAGAGAAATATCTTCACACCTACCCCAATTGCTGGCGAACAGACAAACCTATTCTCTATTATCCGCTGGATTCCTGGTTTATTAAAGTAACTGATTACCGGGAACGAATGGTAGAGCTCAACAATGAAATCAACTGGAAACCTAAATCTACCGGTGAAGGAAGGTTTGGTAACTGGCTGGCCAATGCCAATGACTGGAATCTTTCCCGATCCCGATACTGGGGAATTCCTTTGCCGATCTGGCGAACCGAAGACGGCAAGCAAGAAAAGATGATCGATTCTATTGCAACGCTTAAAAAGGAAGTGCAAAAATCAGTTGATGCCGGAATGATGAAAGAAAATCCATTAGCTGATTTTGAGGAAGGCAATATGGATGAAGCCAATTACGAGCAAGTCGATCTTCATAAAAATTATGTTGACCAATTGATATTGGTGTCAGATGACGGCAAACCAATGAAAAGGGAGAGTGACCTGATCGACGTTTGGTTTGATTCCGGCTCTATGCCATATGCGCAGTGGCATTATCCGTTTGAAGAGCCGAAAAGCCGTATGCAAGCTGATTTTATAGCTGAAGGTGTTGATCAAACGCGAGGCTGGTTTTATACGTTACACGCTATTGCTACCTTGGTTTTTGATAGACCGGCTTATAAAAATGTGGTTTCTAACGGTTTAGTGCTGGATAAAAACGGACAAAAAATGTCTAAGAGATTGGGCAATGCGATTGATCCGTTTAAGACCATTGAGGAATACGGACCGGATGTGACGCGCTGGTATATGATCAGCAATGCAAATCCCTGGGATAATCTAAAATTCGATTTAGCCGGATTAGGGGAAGTTAAAAGAAAATTTTTTGGCACTTTATATAATACGTATTCCTTTTTTGCCCTTTATGCGAACATTGATGGTTTTGCTTATCAAGAAGCAGATATCAAGCATGAACAAAGACCGGAAATAGACCGCTGGATTTTATCAGAACTCAACACGCTGATTAAGCAAGTGGATCATTATTATGCAAATTACGAGCCTACCAAAGCAACACGTTTACTGGCTGATTTTGTTTTAGAAAATTTAAGCAACTGGTATGTCAGATTAAGCAGAAGACGTTTCTGGAAAGGCGACTATAAAGAAGACAAAATATCTGCTTATCAAACGCTATTTACCTGTCTAAAAACCGTTTCCCAACTGATGGCGCCGATAGCTCCATTTTACGGTGAACGACTTTTTAAAGATTTAAACATAGCCATTGATGCGAATACTTCAGAGAGTGTTCATCTGGCTTTATTTCCTACAAGTGATCACGAAAAAGTAGATGATCGGCTGGAAGACAAAATGCACAAAGCCCAAATCATTTCGTCTTTGGTACTCTCACTTCGTAAAAAAGAAAAAATAAAAGTTAGACAGCCGCTTCAAAAGGTGTTAATTCCTGTTTTAAACAAGGAAACCAAGGCGGAGATTCAGGAAGTAGAAAATCTAATCAAAAGCGAAGTAAATGTCAAAGAAATAGAGTTTATAGATGATGCGTCCGGCTTATTAATCAAAGACATCAAGCCTAATTTTAAAACATTAGGGCCTCGTTTTGGGAAATCGATGAAACAGGTAGTTCAGCAGATCAATCAATTTGGTAAAGAAGAAATTAGTAAATTAGAACAAGGGCAGGCAATTGAAGTTGCAGTTGATGAAGAAACGCAGAAAATTACTAAAGATGATGTAGAGATTTTGTCACAAGACATAGAAGGCTGGAAAGTAGCCTCATCTAACAGCCTAACAGTGGCGCTGGACATTAGCATTACAGGTGAACTGCAAAATGAAGGAATTGCACGTGAGCTGGTTAATAGAATTCAGAACTTTAGAAAAGACAGCGGTTTTGACGTAACAGATAAAATTGATATTGAGTTAGAGAAACATGAAGTTTTAGAAAAAGCTGTAAATGAAAATTTAACCTATATTAAGAGTGAAACTTTGACTTCATCTCTTATATTTGCTCATCAAATTAATGATGGCGTTGCAGTTGATTTTGATAATATCAACACAACAATACATATACAAAAACATAAATAAACTATGACTACAGTACAACAAGAAAGATATTCTGACCAAGAACTACAAGAGTTCAGAGAACTTATAGAAGATAAAATAGAAAAAGCGCAAAAACAATTAGAGCTTTATGAAAACGCTTATAAGAACGGAAGTGCAAACGATACGGAAGATACAGCGCCTACATTTAAATCTTTTGACGAAGGCAGCGATACATTAAGTAAAGAAGCTAATTCGCAATTAGCTATACGTCAGGAAAAGTTTATTAGAGACCTTAAAAACGCGTTAGTTCGCATAGAAAATAAAACCTATGGTATTTGCCGGGTTACTGGAAAATTAATCAACAAAGAGCGTTTAAAATTAGTGCCACATGCTACTTTAAGCATTGAAGCTAAAAACAAACAAAAATAATTACCACTTTTCATAAGGGAAATCAAGTAAAGCCAGATTGTAATATTTGGTTTTGCCGGTAACCTCTTTCCCTACCCATGATGGCTTTTCAATATCATTTGATTCATTTTCAAGTTCTACTTCAGCGACGATTAAACCTTGATTCTTGCCATGGAATTCATCTACTTCAAAGCGTTGATTTTTATGGTTGATGATATATCTGGTCTTTTCTATGATTTGATCACAAAGTTGAAGTAGTTCACGAGCTTCCTGAACCGGAATAGAATATTCCCATTCATTTCTAACTAAGCCTTGCTCGTCTGACATGCCTTTGATGGTTAACCAGGCTTGATGACCACTTATTCGTACCCGAATGCTTTTGGTGGGATCTTTTTGTAAATAAGATTGCTTGATCTCATAAGATTGATGTGCATCTTTTTTAAACTGAAGGTTTTTAATCAGAAATTTTCGTTCTATTTCTTTCATCAAAGATTATTATAAAATACAAGTTTACTAATTCTATCTACGACGGCATCAGCCAAGCCGGACTATTTTTTTAACGGATCTATTACAATTCAAGGTAGTATCATTGATTTTAAAATATTGACCATATAAAGATACTGATCTGATCTAACATACATTGTCTATTTTTTTTGGAAATATCTTGATTAGTTCAAATTAAATTTATTTAACATTATTGTCCAATTAAAATCAAAAAAGTCCATGTGTTGTTCTTATGATGAGCGGTTTGAGCCGCTTCATTTTAAAATACCTTGCTAAAGTAGGTGTTTGATAGAAGACTAATAAATGGCTTTTATAACATTTATTTGATTGATATACAGTTATTTGAGTCATTATTCTTTTATCTTGAATCTTGAGTCTCCAATCTTGAATCTCATATTTTAGTCAGACATGACTATTTATTTATATGGGTATTTAAATAAGAAAGTATATTTGCTAAAAACTAAACAAATGTCTTCTTTAGCTAAGTTTCTTGCTACAAAAAAATATATTGAGGTTCCTTTAGTTCTTACCGGAACTCATCATTTAGAAGTAGACTGCTCAATCAATAATCAACCAGGGAAATTCATTCTGGATACCGGAGCATCCAGTTCATGTGTCGATCCCGGCGTAGTTGAGTATTTTAGTCTGTTTGCAGAAGAGAGCGATGTAAAAGCTGCCGGCGCTGGTGCAATTAATATGCAAACTCAAGTATCAACTGATAATAATTTAGCCATAGGCGATTGGCAAATTAATGATGCTCAACTTGTAATTTTTGACTTAAGCCACGTTAATGAAGCCTTAGAGCAGCATAATGCCGCTAAGGTTCATGGCATCATTGGAGCTGATATTCTTCAGGAATCTGATGCTATTATCGACTATAAAAATGAAAAGCTATTTTTAAAGCCTTAGGTTAATTTATAATTCTAAAGCTTTTTTAGCATCTCCATCCATCAATTGATTTAATGGGTCTTCTAAGCATTCTTTAACTTTTACTAAGAAGCCTACGGACTCTCTACCATCTATAATTCGATGATCGTAAGAAAGAGCAACATACATCATCGGTCTGATTTCTACTTTTCCATCTATTGCCATAGGTCTTTCTACGATATTGTGCATACCTAAGATTCCACTTTGGGGTGGATTGATAATCGGAGTAGAAAGCATAGAACCAAAAACGCCACCATTAGAAATAGTAAAGGTTCCGCCGGTCATTTCGTCAACCGTGATTTTACCATCTCTGGCACGTGTAGCTAATCTTTTAACTTCAGACTCTACGCCTCTAAAACTATAATTCTCGGCATTTCTAATGACTGGCACCATTAATCCCTTAGGACCGGATACAGCGATGCTAATATCTTTATAGTCATAAGTAATCATGTGATCCCCATCAATCATAGAATTTACGGCCGGGAACTCGTCCAATGCTTTAATCACAGCAAGCGTAAAAAAGGACATAAAACCTAAGCTAACGCCATGCTTTTCTTTAAAGTTTTCTTTGTATTGTTTGCGCAGATCAAAAATCGGCTTCATGTCTACTTCGTTAAAAGTAGTGAGCATAGCCGTTTCATTTTTGGCATCCACTAAGCGTTGAGCTACTCTTCTGCGCAACATAGACATCTTTTTAGAAGAAGTTCCTCTTTTGCCGGCTCCTGGTGTTCCCATAGAAGCTTTTCCTTCAGCTTTTACCGCATCGTCTTTAGTGATTCGGCCATCTCTTCCGGTACCTTTAACATCTTCTGACGGGATTTCCTTTTCCTCTAATATTTTCTTTGCTGCCGGAGAAGGAGAACCACTTGCATAAGATTTCTCTTCTGCTGGTTTAGACTCTTCTTTTTTAGGTTGAGGCGCCGTTTTTTTCTCTTCTGCCTTTTCTTCCTTTTCATCTGTCTGAACATGATCAGACTTAGCACCGTCATCACCAGAAGGTTTCTCAGCTTCAGTATCGATTAGACAAACTACTTCACCTACTTCTACCACATCACCTTCTTCTGCTTTTAAAGTAACGATTCCAGCTTCTTCTGCCGGTAGTTCTAAAGTTGCTTTATCACTGTCTACTTCAGCGATGGTTTGATCTTTTTCAACATAATCGCCGTCTTTAACCAGCCATTCTGCTATTTCTACTTCGCTTATGGATTCTCCCGGTGAAGGGACTTTCATTTCTAAAGCCATAGTTTATTTTTATTTAGAGTCGTTTTTTGATTTAAAATTTTTAAAAACATCATCAATAATAGCTTGATGGCGTTTTTTGTATAAGCTTACACTTCCGGCAGCCGGTGATCCGTAAAAATCGCGACTGCATACCCTGAAATTCCTTGATTCTGGATAATGTAATAATAAATGAGAATAAGGTCCCATATTTCTAGGTTCTTCTTGTGCCCATATCACTTCTTGTGCTTGTTTGTATTTGCCAATCAGTTCATTGAGCTCATCAATAGGTAATGGGAATAACTGCTCTAAACGAATTAAAGCAATATCTTTTAAGTTTCGTTTTTCTTTTTCAGCTAAAAGATCGTAATAAAATTTCCCCTGACATAAAACAACCGCTTTTGCATTTTTAAAAGTAGCTTGCTGGTCATCTATTACCGGATGAAACTTTCCGTTTGCTAATTCTTCTTTGGTGGAGACCACCTTAGGATGCCTTAATAAGCTTTTAGGTGTAAAAACAACTAAAGGTTTTCTGAAATCAGCCTTTTGCTGACGTCTAAGCAAATGAAAAAAGTTTGCCGGAGTTGTAGGATTGGCTACATACATATTGTCCTGCGCACAAAGTTGTAAATAGCGTTCCATTCTGGCAGATGAATGCTCTGAGCCCTGACCTTCATATCCGTGAGGTAATAGAAGTACCAATGCATTCTGGACTTTCCATTTATCTTCCGCTGATGAAATATATTGGTCAATGATGATTTGTGCACCATTACTAAAATCGCCAAACTGCGCTTCCCAAATGTTTAAGGTTTTAGGACTCGCCATTGCATAACCATATTCATAACCTACTACGCCATACTCTGATAAACTGGAATTATATAGGTGAAGTTTTCCCGGAGCATCAATCGTGTTAAGCGGAACATACTCTTCTTCACTCGCTTCTACTTTTAAGATTCCATGACGATGAGAAAAAGTTCCTCTCTCTGAATCCTGACCGGTTAGCCTGACGTTATGGCCTTCTTCCATTAAACTACCATAAGCTAAAAGTTCACCCATTGCCCAATCTAATTGATTATCCTCAAAATACATCTTTTTTCGGGCTTTAATGAGCTTAGCTACTTTTCGCATAAAGTTTTTATCATCCGGAATGCTGGTCATTTTTTCAGCGATATCGGATAATTTTTTTAAATCGTAGCTTGTGTCGACCTCAGCTAACATGCCTTTTTTATCAGCGACACCTATTCCTTCCCATTCTTTTTGCAAAATAGGCGTTACATAAGCTTTTTCATCCATTTTAGAATCGTTTAAGCTATTGCTGAGTTCTTCTTTGTATTCTTCCTCCAGCTTTTTAACATAATCAGCATCTATGATCTTTTCATCTTTTAATTGATCAACATATTGATCTCTAACGCTATCGTGTTTTGAAATTGCCTTGTAAAGCTTAGGCTGCGTAAATCTGGGTTCATCTCCCTCATTGTGTCCATATTTTCTATAGCCTAACAGATCTATAAAAACATCGCTGTTAAATTGCATTCTGTATGCAAAAGCAAAATTCATGGCGTGAACCACAGCCTCAGCGTCATCTGCATTGACGTGTAATACAGGAGAAAGTGTTACTTTTCCTACATCAGTACAATAAGTAGAAGAGCGAGCATCTAAATAATTTGTGGTAAAACCTATTTGATTGTTTACGACGATATGAATGGTACCTCCGGTTCTAAAACCGTCTAATTTAGCCATTTGGACAACTTCATAAACAAGGCCCTGTCCGGCAATTGCTGCATCACCATGGATAATAATAGGTAAAACTTTTTCTTCATTACCATCATGATTATTATCGAGTTTAGCTCTACTAATTCCTTCTACTACACTGCCCACTGCTTCTAAATGTGAAGGGTTAGGCGCTAAGCTAAGGTTGATAATTTTATCAGTATCGGTTTTACGCTCACAGGTCCAGCCCAGATGATATTTTACATCTCCATCAAAACCATCTGTTTCATATTCTTTTCCGGCAAACTCGTTAAAAATGGCTTTAGTGTTTTTACCAAATATGTTAGCTAATGTATTAAGCCTTCCGCGATGAGCCATTCCTAAGACGAAGTCTTCTACTCCATTATCTGCTGCATTTTCTATTAGTGCATCTAAAGCAGGTATCAAACTTTCGCCACCTTCTAAAGAGAATCTTTTTTGTCCTACATAGTTTTTATGCAAAAAACTCTCAAATGATATGGCCTCGTTAAGTTTTCTTAAAATATGTTTCTTTTGGCTTTCATCAAAATCTGGTTGATTTTCATTATTATATATAAAATTTTGAATCCATTCAACCTTATCCGGCTTTCTTATATAAGCATATTCTACTCCGATTGAATAACAAAAAACTTTGTTCAAAAATGCTATTATTCTACGTAAACTGGCTTTTCCAATGCCAAGTAATTCGCCGGCTTCATATTCTTTTTCAAGATCTTCATCTGATAGGCCAAAATTTTCTTTTGTTAATTTAGGCTCGTATTTCCTTCTCTCTCTAACAGGGTTTGTTTTAGTAAATAAATGTCCGCGCTGACGATAACCGTTGATCAAATTGATAACTTGAAATTCTTTACGCACATCCTCCGGCACTTCCTGCTGTTTTACCGTTGCTTTCTGTTCTTCAATTTCTGGTTCTACCAGGGTAATAGCTTCTTCCTTTCCAAAGTCAAAACCCTGAAAAAAAGCTCGCCAACTTGGCTCTATCTGATCTGGATTGATCAAATAATTATTGTAAAGTTCATTGAGTTGTGTAGGGTGTATGGTGTTGAGAAAAGAAAACTTATCCATAAATATTTAAAACTTAGTTATTGCAAAATTACAACTTCTGTTCATATCGAATGCTTGATATTAATGAATTTACACTTTATTTCTTGTTATTAACAAATTTAGACTAATTTACTCTCGTTATAAGCTGGTTTCCTATGTTTTTTAATAGTTTATATTGTTGATCTGCTATACTTGATTGTTCTAATGCCTCAAATGCTTTATTAGAGTAATTTCTGATTTCTTGCAAACAGGCATCAGCAGCGCCTGATTCTGAGAATATTTTTTTTGTAGTTTCTATTTTATGAGTAGGATCTCCGGGATTGATCGTAAATAAATGGCAAAGCTGATCAGCTTGTTTTTTATCAGCTAATTCCAATGCTTTACAATAGAGGTATGTTTTTTTATTTTCGATAATATCACCGCCTATTTTTTTGCCTAGTTCTGATTCTTTTCCAAATGAATCTAAATAATCATCCTGCATTTGAAAAGCAAGACCTAATAGCTCGCCAAAATTATAAATGGCTTTTTGTTGCTTCTCACTTGCGCCTCCGATCACACTACCCATTTCTAAAGCACAACCTACAAGAACTGCTGTTTTATAGCGGATCATTTGCAGGTAATCCTCCATTTTAACCTGCTCTATGGCTTCAAAATCTACATCTAATTGTTGCCCTTC
>Ga0102930_1000767_pt1 | contig 10675 bp, 8 predicted proteins | sample SalPon1_B_H2O_MG_FD_84514 | JGI IMG/M metagenome (GOLD analysis project Ga0102930, IMG submission 84514) | Salt pond water microbial communities from South San Francisco under conditions of wetland restoration - Salt Pond MetaG R1_B_H2O_MG | ecosystem: Environmental > Aquatic > Non-marine Saline... | reverse complement strand
TCACTCGACACGCTTGGTATTCCTCCAAGCGCGCCCCAAAATGCTGCATATCGGCGGCGGAAATTTCTGTGCCGCGCTTTTCGGCGGGTAATTCCAATGTCAGATGAAAATAACGCCCACCGCGCTCATTCATTTCCGCAATCAAATTCACCGGCAAAGTGCCTAATATAACATCGCCATCCTGAACAACATCGACATCGAAATGCGCCAACTGTTGATCAACTTGAAAGCCTTGTGCTTGCGCCCATGCGACGGCTCCGGCGTGGCGGGAGATGAAATAGGTGGTCACTTTAAAATAGCCTGCTCACGTAACAATTCAATGATACGACGTAGTTCAGTTAAAAACTGCTGTCCTTGTTCACCTATGTCTTCAGGCACTCTATCCTTGCTCACCCAGGCATGATTGAAACCATTGCGAACCTCACCTAGCGCTTTCTCCAAGCGCTTTAATTCAGCGACTAAAGGATAATCTAATTTCGTTAGTTTCTCATAAAAAGGTTTTACATAACTATCAAATTTAGCTTGTTCATGCTTAGGAATACGTGGAGGCTTATTAGGTTTACTTCGAACAGCGCTCAGAAACAACTCTGATAATTCATAACGTGCTTTAGGTCTATTTCTATTCTCAGGCTTTTGCAAATAATCCGCCGCCTCGATATACACCAGCGAACCCAACAATTCACGCATTACTGTAAAGGCTTGCATATAAAGCTCATGCTTTAACAGCATTTCGACCAAAATTAGCTGCAATTCAAAATAATGCGTATCATAGTCAGCATCAATCGTAAGCGCTAAATCTTTAAACTTATCAATAACCATATTCAACAACTGCTCATCAGCCCCCGAACACTGCTGCTTTTTTTGTTGAATCAGAGATAGAGCTTTATCCGCTTGAGCTGCGATACTTTTTATATCAATGTTGCGAATTAAATCCGTCAAATCACGCAACGCATCTGTTAACGCCTTATCATTTAGCGCTGCAAAACCATCTGCTTGACCTTCATCCGCTAGAGTCGCCAACTTAGAGGCATCAGCCGTATCAACTAAACGAGCAACTCCATCAGCCCACTCATTAATACGATAAAACTTAGCCATATCGATAATTTCACCGTTGGTGGTTTTAGGATAGACATAGCCGTAGTAAGCATGCAGCAGCTCAAATCTTTTTACTTTTTGCAAAAAGCTGATAGCGGTAGAAAAAATAATAGGGACAGAGCGGAAACCGTGGGTAAAATCGAAAACAACCTGATCACCATCATTAATCAATCGTTGCAAGGCATCAAACCACTCCCATTGTTGCTCTGCACTTTGATTGGTGGTGATCGAATCGTCTTCATAGAGTTGTGTATCTAGCTGACAACCAATAGCGTTAAATTCATCTAAGAGCAATTGGTGATGACGCTTTTTAGACTGCTCGGTCATTAATAAGCAGATACGATCAAAAGACTCAGCATCATGTTTTTCTATAATAGCGCGTTGTGCGAATCGCGTTTGCTGTGAAGGTGAGCCATCTTCAAACTGATAAACAACCTGATTATAACCTGGCTCTGGCGAGTCAGGATCACCCATGCCAGTACCCAAAAAACTAATAAATACTTTTGCCATCTACTTGCGCCCTATTAATTGCTATTTAAAAATTCAATTTTAGCTCAGGATGTTTAAATCAAACTGCTGTAATTCCTCAGCCGTACACTCAATCACCAGCACATCAATCTTACTATCCACTTGCGCTTGCTCTAAGGCTTCGAAAAACGCACGCTGGTTCAAGGCGGGCAAGGCATAGCGTTTGCCTTTATCCTTCATCGGCAAAATCCCTAACAAACCTTGCACCTCTGCCCGCGTCAGATTTTTACGGCGAATCTGCCCTTGTAAAGTCACAGTGGTTTCTGGTTCAGGGCAATGCAGACGAATATCAATCAAGACATTGTCTTGCTTCTCCTTATTTTTTTGGTTTAACCAAATCGCAATGGAAAAACACATGCCCACTAAGGCTGCCACAATACTAATTTTATCGATATAATCCCAAACCGATGCAGTCCAAAATGCTTGCCATAGCTCGCTCATTCATGCTCCATGATAAATTTTTGTATAAAGGAAACCAGATCTTAAATATTTCGCAGCATCGGTTATCGAGGTTCTACCTTAAGCACATCTTTGTTAAAAACATAGGCCGTTATTCTTTCACTTTTGCCACTGTCGATATTTTTACGTGCTGCTTCACCAAGGCTATTGAGCAGCTCATTAATTCGATCTGTACTAGTAATGCTCGTGACTGTCTTGCCACTGCGCTCAATAAAGTACGAATTATTGCGGTTATTCTTTTTTAGATAACCTTCAATTTTTTCTGCTTGGGCTAAGCGCTCTTGTTCCTTTTCCTGTTCCAAGCTGGCTTGGCTTAGCATTTGCCCGTAACCCGTTGCTGTCTTCGCACCAGCTCCCGCATATTGAAGTGCAGCCGTTAGAACCTGCTCAACATCAGATAAACAAATATCTTTACGTTTATCATCGGGCTTACGTTGAAAAGAACGACGAGCAAAGCTGAATAGCAAGGTAATTCCTTTCGCAACCAAAAAAGTTACAGGCACAGGATCATGCCAATCCGCTGGTACAGTCGCTGGCTGATTCGGTTCTTTTTCGCCTTTTGCATACCAATCCCCCATATGTGGCGTCATCACATCCACGCCTAAGGTCACGGGTTCGATGGGGATCGCATCGAAAAAAATCAGTTCACCCGCTTGGGTAGACATCGGGTCTTTGCAGTCTTCAGGGTTCTTGCTAGTGCTGCCAAACCATTGCCAAAGTAGAGCATCTCTGTCATCTTCGTGATAGTTGTTTTCCAAATAACTACGCACCAAACCTTTTACTGCTGCCCCTGTTAAATATGGCACGCCCAAGGTGGGATGCCACGTAAAGCCATTTTCGACAGGATGCGGATTGCCCATGCCAGTGACAAAATGCCAAGAAGCTTTGTAGGTTAGGGCTTTACCTTTTAAAACTTTTTCCGCTAAATCCAATTGTTTTGTTGCATGACGGACTAAAGCGTCATTACCGGCCTTCTTAACTTTTTTAGTAAAATTATCAGTTAACCAATAAGTTATACCTTTATCCTCACCTGATTTTGGCTCAAATACTTGCCAACGCTTTGAGTCATTTTGATTTTCGCCATCAAACTGATCAAAAAAACGATCAAACCATAAACCTGCATTTGCCTGATTTGTAAACTCAGGAAGAACTTGTTTGGTTTGTTGCTCTTTATAAATAGGTAGGCTCATGAAGGCTCTCCCTGTGGTGACTCTGGGATCGATTTATTATCGTTAGACTCATCCACCATAAATGCTTTAGCAAACTTCTTAACCCAATCCATTAGCGCTTGTGCTTCGGCTTGAGCCAGTCGATAGGTATGCATATCTTCAAGCGTAATACCCTCTAGCATATCCTGATAATTCTCAGTTGGTTTTTCTTTGTTAGGTTTGCTGTAGGGTTGCTTGGGCATTGGATTAATCGTATTGCCTCGACTACAAAGCCAGTCAGACAAGGTCTCGTATAACAGAAAGTAAGCCTTTTCTTTTTTATTTCTTTTATTTTCAGCTTTATCAAATGCACTTTTTGATCTAAAAAAAGCTGCTGCCTGCCCTAAACCATTGGTATGAATCATAGCAGGCAAGCTAGACGCATAGCTTTTGTATTCGCCATGAATCTCTTTATCTTTCGCTGCCTCTAATACACGCTCCATCGCATATTTAGCACGCTGTTGTTGAATGGTTTGGCTCATGCTTTATCTCCTGTTATCGGAGTGACCGCGCACCAGCCCATGCCAACCGTTTCATTGCCGCCGATTTGTAACCAAGGCTTATCCTTAAATAAACCTATGACTGATGTTAAAACCCAATTTGCAGATTGATCACTTGGTAGATCAACTTTTCTTTTGTTTTCGTCAGGTGGGCGAACTTTGTTAGCCGCTAACCCAATATATAACAAAGTTTCTGGTGGCAATGTTTCCTCATACCACAATGCACCGCCTGTGACTGTTTTGCTGGGTGAATCAATGGCGATGTGAGCATTCACTGGTGTGGCATGTTGGCATAAATGAGCGAACATCGTATCGCTGACAATTACCAACTGTTTAGCCAAGGCTTCCTGCGCATCATCACGCTGCATGAGCTCAGCTATGCTATCAATCACATTACTTAAGTCCTGCTCACAACTACTAAAACGATATTCCTCTAGGAATAAATCTGTGTTGCCACCACTTGTATGCACACAAGCTTGTTCATCACTTAGTTTAATATCAGGCATAGAAACCGTTAAGCCAAACCGCTGTGCATCTCGTTGATAACGCTTTAAAACATCAGGGCACGTTACCCACTTAAATTGCGAAGTGAGAGAACGGATAGGTAATAACAATAAACGCGCATCGCTGACGATCAATGCACCCGCATGTTCACCTGCTCCATTTGTATCAGGACCAAAAACATAAATAACACTAGCTTTGCTTTTGCCGTGTTGTAGTTCCGCATGATTACGCAACGCTCCCTTCATCGAGGAGCCGAACACGCAGGGATAACCATTATGCCCTTCGCGCTGAATCGGCAAATCAATCACGCCCGTATTCGAGCCAGTGCCTGCATGAATGGACGTTTGGGCTAATAAACCTAAAATTGCTGTTGCTTGTGTCATAAATTAATCCTTTGCTTCATCGTTCCAAACGCCAACGGCGACGTGACCAAAACCCAGTTCTGTTAATGTACCAACTTGCTTATCGTGTAGCGCCTCAATAGCTTGTTTCGCCGTGCTGCTATCCTGTAACTCAAGATAAAAAACGCTGCCAGCAGGAATAAAATTGGTCACTGTTCTAGGCGCATGTTTTGCCATATCCCAGCCACCTTCGCGTAATAGTTTGCCGGTAACAGCGCTGTGTAATTTCAGATTTATACCTTTGAGCGTCCCCATCCAAACCGTTTGCTCGGGACATTCCTGCTTAATAAAATCGGGTAAGATTTCATTAGGCTCAATGGGTAAAGGGGTCAGTAAATATAAAGCGAATTTGCCGTTTTTAATCGCTGAGGCTTCAATAGTGGTTAGTAGCTGAGGCGTTTGTTGAACTAGTTTTACTTGAGCCGGACGGCCTTCCCCGCCTAAACGCACAACCGTTTGAGAAGGCATTTTAGGCAAACCTGCTACCACATCTAATTCAATTAGTAACTCAGCTTCAGGACGCACATGCTGAGTTTGATATAATAAGCCTTCAATAACGCCACGCCTTTGATTGTCGCGGGCAATGCCTAGGCGTGATTCGCGCTCGAAAAGTTTGTCAGCTTTTACAAGAGAGTCTGGGTCAGGCTTCTCACCTAACAAGACTTTGCTTAAATCCGCTGCGGTAAGCCACGTATTTTCCAAAGCCTTACCACCCTTATAGCGTTCCTCATCACTAGGAAAAGTCGCTAAGCGCACCTGCTTGCCTAAATCACATTCAATAGGCTGATCGAGCTTTAAGAAAAAAAGCTCGTCTTTTTTGGTTTTCATCAAATTTAACGGCGCAGGATAAAGCCGTTGGTCATTCAGCTTTAGCCAAGCGCCTTGAAACTTCAGTGCGCCTAAATCATTACCAAAGCCAATGATTTCCCTTAATGGATGGTCTTCCTGTTCACTGAATTTTTTCCAATCGACAGGGTCTCCTTCTTTACTCATCCAGCAATTACCAATCCAGCTACGCACCACTCCTGCTAAGGTTCGCACCGAAGGCGGAAAAACGCTTTGCAATTCGCCTTGGGATTCCATCGGGCGAGTTTCGCGGAAAAAGAGCGTATCTACTGCGCTGAATTGCAAAGTGATAGGTTGAGTGAAATCTAGAGGAGCGTTGGACTCTTTAGGCTGTGTGATAACAACGCTCTTTTCACGCGCTGTATCGGCTTCATTCATCGGTGCTTTTCGGTTTGCTGGAGAGTTCGTACTCACAGTGTTAGAAGCCTTAGTTTTATCCTTCTTACCATAGCGGACTGGGGGCTGCTTATGGCCTTTTCCTTTATTTTTAGGTTTGCTCATGCGCGCTCCACTCCTTTTTGGGCAAGAAATCGTACTAATAAAGCGGCGTCGGCTTTCCAGATTTTAAATTGTTGCAAATCCGGCTCTTTGTGTTTTTCAATAAAGCTTTCACTAAGATCGTCACTATCAACCTGCAACCATTCGGATTGAGGTTTGCCCGTGTCACGCTTTAAAGGGCGGCATTGTTTCATTAAGCGCGTTACCACTGTTTTGGCGTTGTCGTAACTTAGCTCTTTCTTGTTGTAAGCATTCATGTACTCCATTGTCATCAATTGAATCGCTAATTGGGTTGCTTGCTTTTCATCACTAAAAACAGAAAAGTTCGTGTACTTACCCGCTTTATCCTTAGGTGGATTTAGTAAATCAAAACGCTCGCGGATTTTGTAGAGAAACTTGTTTGAAAAGTCTTCAGTAGTTTGATTATTTGCTTTGAATTTCTCAGCTAAGTTACAGACTTCAGCACTTTTATTGCCTTTTTCATCTTCTACCAAAACAATATCCCAAGGCTGCGACCATTCAATCTGCAACCCGCCAGGTTTCCAGACACGCACCGCCAAAGCATCGCGCCCGCTACCGTCTTTGGCAACGTCATCCAATAGCTTGTGGGAGTCTTTGAGGATTTTAGTGAGCGGGGTGTGGATGTGCACAAACTCAATTGCGGCGGAGATCGTCGTATCAACCGCTATACGTTCCTTCTCATTATTAGTAGCTGGCTTATGTTTAAAACACTCCATGTAATGTTCACGTAAAGCCACTGCACAAGGAATTGTATCTTCTAGTGGTAGAATTGCTAAGACATCATCACCACCTGCATATACCAAAAAGCCATTATTACTTTCAACGCGGTCTTTAACACCGCCTGTAAACTCCTCTAAACCTTTAGTAATAGGATACTGAAAATCCTTATTACTCATTTTCTCGCCTAAAGAGTCACCATCCATAAGCAAAATTGCGTAGAAGGGCGTTATATCTTCGAACTTCTTGCCTTCAGCGGCTCTAAGGTCTTCAGACTGTTGCGTGATAGTTTTTAGAGCACTCAAGGTTTGTCGAGCTTGTTCTATTTTGGCAGGGTCTTTTTTAGAGAACATACGTGGGTTTTCTAGCTCAGTAGGAAAAAAAACATTGCCATCCAAAGCTAGAATTTTCTTGAGCAAATCATTACTTTTAAATTTAGCTAAACAATTAATGTTGCTGCGAATTTCACTGTATTGCCCTCCCGTCAGCGCATAAGCCAACTTGCGAAAACCTTCCAGCAGTGCGTCATTAGGACGTGGCTCTTCAAGTAACTGCTCCAGCCAATGCACAGCAGCCATATAAGTTACTGAGGGAACACTATCAGGCACAGGCCAACCTTTTACAGTCCAACCCGTTTTGAAGCCACCATCATTTTTAGCTTGCGCTTCAAAGTGTATCTCAACTAAATCAAAATGGCGGCTAAAGCGGCGTTTAATGAAGGCAATTGCGCAAAGAGCTTCGCCTTGATTGATGTCATAAAATAGCGTTTTTCTATCCTTTGCCTGATGCTCACTCTCGATAGGTTTTCCATCTTTATCGACACCACGGACTTTATTCCAAAACTTATCCATGTCATCACGGCTAGGTGAGGATTCTCCTGATAGCTCTTGCCAACCATCCATCATAAAGCACTTAACACCAGCTTCTTCGGAAGGCGTGTAAGTACGCCAGTTTTTGCGGCGGTCTAGGGCTGCGCTATCTTCTACACTAGCAGTAATTACCCATGCCATATCCCAAAAAGCCTTAACCTGCCGTTTCCAAATAATGTAGTGCTTCGAATCTTGGCCAAAACTCTTTAAATCCCTCTCCCAAACCTTATCAGCTAGCGCTTGCCAAGCTTCTTGCACCGCTTCAGTTACTAATTCAGGTTTAAAGCTTTCATCAACCAATGCTTTAAAGCGGTTAGGAATACTGCCTTGGGTAGGCTTCTTCTTAGGATCTTTATCTTTTCCGTCCGTTAGCCATTTCATAAATTCTGGATCAGGTGCTGGAAATAAAATAACCTCTTCCAGCTTTTTGTCAGGATATTGAGCATGCACTGCTTTCATGGCCACAGCCGAAAGCCACGATAAAATAAACGAACTCGCCCAAAAGTCACGGGTGCGGCGTGCTTGCGAGACGAAGCTTTGTACTGGACCAAGGGTGAAGTGGAAGTATTTTTCGGTCATTTAATTTTCTCCCCTGATAGGATCGGCGTCTTTTTGGGAAAGCGCGGCTCACCCTGTGCCTCTAATCTTATATTTCCATCAATTAAGTCGGTTAAAACTGACCACTCTACCTTGGCAGGTACATTGATACCTCCTGCGTTAATTTTTTCATTTGTAGGCAGAAACTGGGCAGGCAACAAAATAGAAACCCCTAAATACTTAGAACCAACTTTGTGAACGTGAAACAATAGAGGGCTAGCTCGTCGATCATGCTTGTAATAGCCTTCTGGATAAGGTGCTTTTTGTTTTTCAGGATTTACAGCGTACCGATCTTCTTGGCCGTAATTATGTGGCAAACCGAATATCACTCGTCTGGGATGGAAATCTTTTAGACGGTTTTTATCCTTCCAATCGTGGTCTTTCTTGAAGTTTTTTTCAGAGTCTTTTTTTAATACTTCTCCATTCTTTCCCCAGCTACGATACATCACCATGCCATTAGCCAAATCGTCTAAAGCACTCAAAGCACTATTTGCTCTCACTAACAAGTCAATTCTAGATTCGTTACTGAAAGCGCTAAAGGGAGGTTGGCTTACGTTTTTAACATCAGGGAGATGCTTTTTAATAAGGCTAATGTAGTCAGCCTCATTCTTAGGAGAATTAAAAAGCTCTTCGGTTTTATCTTTATAGGTTGTTGTCGATACTTGGTATTCTTTGTAGTTATGAACTAATCTCTCTAATGCGATACTACCTATACCACGTCTCACACGACTACCTAAACCACCAAGTAATCCCATAATAATTAAAGCATTTTTTATGGAGTCATCTATCTGATCCCGAAAAATTAACTGTAGATCAAAAGCCTGATTATTATTAATGCAGCTTCGAGTAAGCTGTCCTGCTTTAGTACCCTTATCTTTACTGTTAAAGGCTTCCATTAAACCATAGCCGAAATAACGAGCTGCATCATGCGCTTTAAACTCAGAATGAACTGTATTTTGGGCTGTAGTATTGAACTGAGGATGGATCACCCTCAATGTGAACTTCCCCTGTCCATTAACTTTACCGCTTTTTCCCCGCTTCTCATCCATCGCAATCCCAAACAACTTCGCCTCTTGCTCGTGTAATTCACACAAGGCTTCTTCGTCGGTCTTATCTGCTGTTTTGATTTCCCCCCACTGCAACGCCCGCCACCAAAAGCGCAGCGCACCTTTCACGGATTGTGGGGAAATGCCAGTGGCGTGTTGTTCGGCATCGCCAATAAACATGGGCGTGACAATGCGGTAGGTCGCACGGATTTCATGCGGCGGTTTTAGGTTAAGCGCCATACAAGCCTCAAAGGGTTGCTGAGATTGCAGGCATTATGCCCAAAAAACAACCGCCTGTCTGTTTTCACAAGCTTGTGGAATAGGGGAAACTTATAGGAATGAAGGTAAATCTACTGACAAAACTTTGTTTTCAATCAAAAAAATTAATAACATAATTTGGCAATGTAAGCCTATAACGCCTTTCGGCATACTTTCCCTGTGCTTGTATTAAATAAGGTTGCGCAAGCTTATTGCCCAATACTTGCTGCAAAACTTTATTTGTATTCGACTTACGCTCTTCCAACCAACTTTTACTGAGACCCTTTTTCAATGACAAGGCGCTGCGTTCATAGTGCCCCGTTATACCGTATAAGCGTTGGTACACATCCAAATATTGCTCGTGTAAAGCAGGTGTTTCATCATCCGTCCAGCGAAAAGGAGGGCATTGCTGCAAACAGCGTTGCAGTAGCCAAGCATAAAAAGCAAGCTGTGCAGGTGGCATATCAATAAGCTTGCCTGCACAATATAAACACCCTTGGCTCCAGTCCATAGATACCTTTGGAGGGTCAAACTGCGCTTGTGCAGCAGCAATCGTTTCAGTGAAGCTTTGCTGACCAGCCAGCAAATCTACCGGCAAACTATCCCGCATACGCACAAAAGGAAGATCGGCTAAGGTCACTTCAATACAGCGGGCATCAACGTACTCACCGTTTTGGCAAGCGATCCACTGTTCATAAGGCGGAGGGTAATAAAAGTCGTCGTTAAAAAAATACTGATCTTTAATTAAAACATGGCTTAAACGATCTTGTGAACGGCCAAACAAGGACAAGGCATAGCCCATGTAGTACGTCATGGTTCGGCGTCCACCGGATAGAGAGACATGCAAACTACTGTCCCCGTCAGTGGTCAGCTCGCGCACATAACGCGTAATAAAATCTGCCGCACAGGCATTATCTTCACTGCTACGAATATCCTCTAGTGGCTGCTGCTGTGCATCAGTAATCACATGAATATGCTGCTCCGGCAGATCAAGCACAGGCAAATCATAATCGCGGCATAAACGCCCTAGCCAATCCTCTCCTGCTGCGCACAACTTTTTTATATTGGAGTATCCAATCCCTGTAGTAATCACCTGAATTTCTGTTGGCAACCAGCGGGGCTTCGTTT
>Ga0102930_1000766_pt1 | contig 10679 bp, 13 predicted proteins | sample SalPon1_B_H2O_MG_FD_84514 | JGI IMG/M metagenome (GOLD analysis project Ga0102930, IMG submission 84514) | Salt pond water microbial communities from South San Francisco under conditions of wetland restoration - Salt Pond MetaG R1_B_H2O_MG | ecosystem: Environmental > Aquatic > Non-marine Saline... | reverse complement strand
GAAAAAACGACAATGAAGTGAAAAAAGCTATTTTTTCTGAAAAGGAAATTGTCAAAATCACTGTAGATCCAAACCAAGAAACAGCAGACGTTGATAAGTCTAATAACGTATGGCCAAGAGAAGAGACCACCAGTGAATTTGAAGCGTTCAAGAAAGAAAACTAAAGGCTTTTAAAAATAACTTTAGTACTTACAAAATAGGTAGTATCTTTTTAATGATGCTACCTATTTTATTTATGTAGCTATTTCCAAGACTATTTTTCTACCTAAAGACCCAGTTGTTTGGGTGTCTTAGAGAGAACTTGCCAATCGCATAATCACAAGTACTCAAGAAGGTTTCTAAATGTAGAGCGATTAAAAAAAGCTAGAAAAAAGTAATGAATTAATACAAAACTTATAGCTTTATAACATGTAAAGCTTTAGGCAAAATCTCTACAGTTAGTTTTGAAAAACTACCTAGGACTTCTCCGTCAACTTGAAGTAGTCTTGGGGTCTTAAACTTGAGTGTAGCTTTTTTAGCTCGAAGGGTTTCAAGCCTATCTATAGAAAAATCTTCATTATATTTAGAAAGTGTTGCTTTAAGCAAATCTAAAAAATCCATGGCTTTCACCACCACAAGTTCAAAAACAGCATCATCCATTTCGCCAATAGAATTTAGAGGGATGCCAGTGCCAAATCTTCTACCATTACAAATAGCAAGCATAACGCCTTTTCTTTCATAATCCATCTGGTCTGTTTCTATCTCGAAATCAAAGCTTTTTAAATTTTGAAATTCATCCCAAAAATGCTTAGCATACGTCAGCAAGCCCCTACCTTCATCTTGATCGTATTTAGCAACTAGGTTGGCATTAGCTCCCACATCTCCAAGATGTAAGAGTAGATAAGTGTCGTTTATAGAAAGAACATCCAGTGGGTGTGTGGTTATGGAATCTAGATAGTGCTTGAAAAGAAGCTTTGGGGATTTATTAATACCTAGTTCAATAGCCATACCATTGGCAGACCCCATAGGGATAAAACCCACCTTACATTTATAGTGTATAAGCGGTTTCAAAAGCAGATGCAATGTCCCGTCCCCACCCACTACAATCACTTTGTGAGGTGAGTGTCTTTTCAATAGTGTATCTACTTTCTTAGCATCTTGTTTCCCCGTAGTTTTATAAAACTGATAGCTAATATTTGAGGAGTCTAAATAACCTTTAGCGTAACGAACAAACTCATCTTTGCTATTGCCCCCAGCTATAGGATTCACAACGAGTAAAATATCCATTTAAGTAAGGTTTAGATTCTGCTTTAAAGCTTTGAGCTCTGACTCTATATCCGCGTCATCTTCAAAATACATACTATCTACCCCCGAATCTTGTAAAGCTTGCCATTGTTTTTTTTGAGAATCATCTACAAAAAATCCAGCTTGCCTGATATATACTTTTATGATTTGTGAAGAATAGTGTTTCACAATATCAGAGTAAAGGGCCATGTCCTTTTGAGTATCATCGCCTATCAATATAAATTTCTTACCTGGTGAATTTGAGATAAGCTGATGGAGGAAAGTCAATTTATGATTCCCTTTTTGTGGCTTCAGTAAGGATTTAAACTTCAGATAGGGACTCAAAAACAAAGGGCCTTCAGGGATGTCATTATACCTAAAAATAGAAGTAATAAGCCCAAATAAATTACTCTCACTTTTAGACAAATAGGCTATTCTGAAATTGTTTTGAGCAAAAAAATCTAGTAATGCATGACTAAACAACACTTTTTTTCTTCGCTTAGGTCGTCTAAATAAAATCGTGAAGATCCGTTTCAGAACAGAAGCTGTATGAGAAAGAATCACCGTGTCATCAATATCTGAAATCACTTCTACATCAGCTCCAGAGTCTTTAAAATAATAAGGATGGACTTGGTCGATTTGAAGAATGTGGTGTTCTTTGTCAAAAATTTGAAGGCTTGAACAGCTTTGGAGGGGAAGTAAGTCATTGAAATAGCCTTGTGTTGTGGTCGTTATCAAAAACCTATCATTTGGTGTTTTTATAATTATCTCTTGTTGCTTATAGGCTTGATTTTGATAAGAAGTTAAGACGTCCCACGCATTAGCAAAAATAGATGATGGCTTCCTATCTATCCGGGTTTTATGTTTCAGGATGGTACCTGTAACCAAAACAGACACGTTAAGTTCTACTACTGTAAGTTGCCAAACGTATGCCATTTAATGGTTTGTTTTTGCTTTCAACCTAAAAAGTAAGACAATTCCACCTATGAAAAATAAAATTAAAAAAAGAATAGCATTTCTTATGCTTCCTGTAACCTGAGCTATAAACCCATACAAAAACATTCCTATGACAATCCCTACCTTCTCCGTCACTTCATAAAAACTAAAGAAGGATGCTGTATCCGTTTCATGCTCGGGGATATATTTAGAGTAAGTCGATCTAGATAATGACTGAATGGCTCCCATCACCAAGCCTACAAAAAAAGCTGTGATGTAAAATTCAATAGGTTGCGAGATAAAGAAGGCAAACATACAAATCCCAATCCATATAAAATTAATCCCTATCAGTACAGAGATATTACCATAGCGCTCAGCAAGTTTTGAGGCGGCATTAGCACCAGCTATAGCGACCAATTGTATAAGAAGAATACTCACTATCAATCCGGTAGTTGCTTCCCCTTCTGCCCATTGTATCTCTCCCACCCCAAAATACGTAGCTATGAGCATGATGGTCTGTACCGCCATACTATACACAAAAAAGGCGCGCAGGTAGGGTTCAAAACCGAAAGAAGATTTTATTTTATTGTAAGTAGTTTTCAGTTCACGAAAGCCATTCCAGACAATGTCCTTAGTTTTTGCCTGCCCTTTTCTATTCCCTTTTGGTAAATAAGCATAAGTATATTGACTGAAAGCAATCCACCAAATACCAGTAAACACAAAAGAAAGCCTGGTAGGCAATGCTTCACTTTGGAAGCCAAAAGTGTCATAAAACATAATTAAGACCAAGCAAATCACAAGCAAAATCACACTCCCTATATAACCCAGCGAAAATCCTTTAGCTGAGGCTTTATCCTGCTGGTTTCTGTAAGCAATATCAGGTAAATAAGAATTATAAAACACCACACTGCCCCAAAATCCAATAAGCCCAAAAAAGTAACAGAGCAAACCAAACCAAAGCTGTTCTAAATCAAACCAAAACAAGCCAATGCAAGCTGCAGCTCCCAGATAATTAAAAAACTTCATGAAGTTTTTCTTGTTGCCCACATAATCTGCAATACCTCCCAAAAGTGGACTCATCACAGAAATAACTACAAAAGCTAGTGCCGTGACATAACTTATCAGAGCATCATTATTAAAACTAAACCCAAGAAAGTCCACATTATCCTTTATCACCTGACCCTCGTCATTTTTTAGGATAGTAAGCGCTCCATAATAAATAGGAAATATTGCAGAACTTATAACTAGGGGGTAAACAGAGTTTGCCCAATCATAAAAAGCCCAGGCATGTATGAGTTTTTTATCGCCTTTTGCTAATAGTTTTTTCAATGCTTAATTTTTAAATGTGGTAACTCCAAATTTAGCTGCCTCACGTTTGGCTTCATCTACAAGACTTTTCAGGTTTTGAATTCTAGAATCATTAGAAGGGTGAGTACTCATGAACTGTGGCTGCCCGCCACCACCAGATTTCGCTTTCATACGCTTCCATAGTTCTGAAGCTTCTTCAGGATTGTACCCTGCGATGGCCATAAGTTTGATACCGATTTCATCTGCTTCAGTTTCATGACTTCTACTAAAGGGAAGCATAACCCCTAGTTGTGAACCTAAACCATAAGCCGTAGCAAAAAGCTGTTGATTTTTTTCATCATCTCCTATAGCTAGTGCACCAACAGTACCTAGGGTTTGCTGTATTTGGCTGGCACTCATACGCTGCTGCCCATGGTTGGCAAGAGCGTGAGCAACCTCATGCCCCATGATGGCGGCAACGCCAGCCTCATTTTCAGCTATTGGCAGGATGCCTGTATAAAAAGCTATCTTACCACCTGGCATAGCCCAAGCATTTACTTGGTCATCGTCTATTAAATTAAACTCCCACTTGTAATTTTCAGTATAATCTGAAAACCCATTTTTAGCCAACCAACGTTCAGAGGCGTTGGCTACTTTCAAGCCTACTCTTTGGATCATTTGGGCTTGCTCCCCTTCTGTTATTACCTTACTCTCCTCCAAGACTTTGTTATATTCCTGAAAAGACATAGGCAAAATTTGAGAGTTAGGCACCAAAGCTAAAGTGCTTTTGCCTGTAAAAGGATTTTGTCCACAACCAAAAATTATGAACACTAGTAAAAAACTGGTATAGAGTTTGAAGTTAGTCATGATATTAATTTTTATCAAAACTAATCATAAAATTAATGCCTTAATGTGATTGATTTGTGAAATTTGGAGACTTAGAAGGTATTAAATTTTAATTTTAAAAAAAAATAAGACATGAAATCTATAACAATAGCCTTTTTGCTCATCTTAGCTGTGTCGTGTAAGAGTGAAGCTCAACAAGAGAAGACCTCCAAAACTTACAAAATAGAAAAAAGCGAAAGTGAATGGAAAGCAGAATTATCTGAAGAAGCCTTCCGGGTTCTGAGAAAAGCAGCTACAGAACGGCCTTTTTCTAGTCCGCTAAACAACGTAAAAGCCCCTGGTACTTTTGTATGTGCTGCCTGCGGAAATGAACTCTACGAAACTAAATACAAATTTGACAGTGGTACAGGCTGGCCGAGTTTTGATAGAGCGGTAGAAAACAGTTTAGCCTATAGCTCAGACAGGAAGTTAGGTTATGAACGCTCGGAGCTGCTGTGTGGGGACTGTGGTGGGCATTTAGGTCATGTTTTTGACGATGGCCCACAAGAAACTACTGGCAAAAGACACTGCATCAATGGTGTAGCTCTTAAATTTGTTCCAAAAGAAGAAAAATAGTATGGATAATACAAATGAAATGACAGAAAAAGACTGGAAAGAAAAACTTTCTGAACAAGAATATCACATCCTGAGAGAGAAAGGTACAGAACCTCCACACTCTGGAAAATATAATACGCACTTTGAAGATGGCAAGTACCTATGCAATGGTTGCGGAGCTTTACTTTTTGATAGTCAATCTAAATTCAAAAGCAACTGCGGGTGGCCTAGTTTTGATAGTTCTGTAGAAGGCGCTATTGAATACATAAAGGATACAAGTTTTGGCATGCAACGTATTGAAATCCTTTGTTCAAACTGTGGCGGACATATAGGTCATATATTTGACGACGGTCCTACGGAATCAGGCAAACGCTATTGTGTCAATTCTTTAAGTATTAATTTCAAAAATCAAGAGTAATGAAAAAAATTAACCTTATACTCATCCTAAGTCTTCTGCTAGCTAGTTGTGAAGGGAGTCGTGGTCCTCAGGGCCCTCCTGGTGAATCTGGAGGGACACTTCTAGGAACTATATTTGAAATAGAAGCAGATCTTACAGCACAAAATGACTATAGTGCTATATTTGAATTTCCACCTAATGAGATAGAAGTCTTTGAAAGTGACATAGTTCAAGTTTATCTACTAGAAGACGTAATAGATGACACCACTGGCCCTACTGATGTCTGGACGCCTTTACCAACTTCATTTTTCTTTGAGAATGGTAGTCAGTTGGTTTATAATTTCAACCATACATTTTTTGATGTGAATATATTTCTAGGAGGCAATATCAATTTTGGTTCCGTTTCAAATGACCGGTTATTGAACCAAGTATTCAGGATAGCTGTTATTCCAGCAGATTTTGCAGGTAAGGCTCAAGATTTGAATAGCTATGAAGCAGTTATGCAAGCCATACCTGAAGCAAAGATTGTAAAGATTGACTAAATTTTAAGTATCCTTCAGAATTAAATTTTAATTTTGCATTTCAAAAACAAACTATGAGTGATAAATCAGGAAAAGTCCAAGACCTAATAGATAAAAAATTTTTAGAGCAAAGAAAAATCTTTTTAAATGGGCAAGTTGACGGCAAAAGTGCAAAGCATATCATAGATAGATTAATGTATCTTGATATGGAAAGCCACGAAGAAATTCAGTTTTACATCAATAGTCCAGGCGGGTATGTGACAGATGGTTTTGCTATTTATGACACCATGAAGTCCCTAAAGAGTCCCGTCTCTACCATTTGTAGCGGCCTTGCAGCCTCCATGGGGTCTATACTTATGTCTGCAGGAGAGAAGGGTAAACGATACATCCAGCCACATGCCAAGATTATGATTCACCAACCTATGGGAGGCGCTCAGGGACAAGCTTCCAACATAGAAATACAAGCACAGGAAATCTTAAAAATTAAAAAACTAAGCGCTCATATTTTAGCTGAAAATTGCGGACAAGAATTTGATAAAGTCATGAAAGACTTTAAACGTGACTATTGGATGAATGCTCAAGAATCTGTGGACTACGGAATTGTAGATGGTATTCTATCCTAAAAACAGTGTCCTTAGTTACCAAATATATTGATGCAGAAGATACTATAGACCTGAGGCACCTTGTCCTAAGAGAAGGAAAGCCTAGAGCATCTAGCTATATGACTGGAGATAATCTAGAAAGCACCAAACATATTGGTGCTTTTCTTGATTTTAAGTGTGTTGGTGTTTTGAGTTTATTTCTTGCCAAAACCGAAAAACACGCCAGTCCATCTCAGTATCAACTCCGAGGGATGGCAGTGCATCCAAAGCACCAGCACAAAGGAGTGGGTAAAGCTTTAGTAGCCTTTGCTGAAAAAGAATTAAAGCAAAAACATATAGAGGTATTGTGGTGCAATGCTAGAACCAAAGCCTGTGGGTTTTATAAAAATTTAAATTTTGAAATTTGTTCTGATGAGTTTTTTATTCCAAAAATTGGTGCTCATTTTGTAATGGCTAAATCTTTGACGTCCTATGAATCGTAAAGCCTTTATCAGAACTACATCCCTAGCTACTCTTGGGCTACCAGTCCTAGTAAATTTTGAAATAGAAAAATTAATGACTTCTTCTGTGGAAATCAATCAACTTTTAGGTTTAGACACTTCTCATCTCGAAACAGTCCCTTTTAAACTTGAGGTGCAAACTACAACTGCTTTTCTTGAGATGAGAACGGCTGCAAATAAAGCAGGCATTGATCTCAAAATAGCCTCAGGCTACAGAAGTTTTGAACATCAAAAACAGATTTGGGAGCGAAAATACAAGGCCTTGTCCAAAACTATGTCTCCTACCAAAGCCATTTCAGACATCATCACCTACTCCTCCATTCCAGGAACATCTCGGCACCATTGGGGCACAGACATAGACTTGATAGACGGAAACGTAGAACTGCCAGAAGGAGATCTGTTATCAGAAAAAAATTACCATGGAGCTGGTGCTTTTTCAAAACTAAAATCCTGGATGGATGCTTACGCAGAGGATTTTGGATTTAGACTAGTTTACACCAAAAATCAAAACAGAACAGGCTTCAACTATGAGCCATGGCACTACTCTTATGCACCTAAAAGCAAGATTTATTTTCAGCTTCAGCAGACAAAGCCCTATCAAGAGGCTTGGAGTCAACTTGAATTTGAAGGCAAATCCGAACTTACAGCCGCATTTATGACCTCTTATTTTAAAAATTATAACGAAGGCATCAATCCTCAACTCATTAACCAATAACCAATCATTAATTCTTATTTTAGCCTAAAATTATTTTGACATGAACAAAAAAGTGATATTAACAATATTAGATGGCTGGGGGATATCTCCATCCAAAGACATCTCTGCTGTGGACCAAGCGCAAACCCCCTTTATGGATAGCCTCTACCAGTCTCATGCGCATGCTACCTTAAGAACTGATGGCCTTAATGTAGGCTTGCCAGAAGGACAAATGGGAAATTCTGAAGTAGGACACATGAATCTTGGTGCTGGAAGAATTGTGTATCAAGATCTTGTCAAAATCAATATGGCTGTTGAAAAAAACACCTTGAAAAACGAACCAGCACTAGAGCAAGCATTTGATTATGCTAAGAAAAATGACAAAGCTGTTCATTTTCTTGGGCTTCTTAGTGATGGTGGGGTTCACTCTCACATCAATCACCTCAAAGGGCTTGCCTCTGCTGCAGAAGACTATGGCATTACCAAAAAATATGTCCACGCCTTCACAGATGGTAGAGATGTAGATCCCCATTCTGGAAAAGCTTATATAAAAGACTTACTACCACATCTTGACAAAACCAATACCAAGCTGGCTAGCATCATTGGCAGATACTATGCCATGGACAGAGACAAGCGCTGGGAAAGAGTGAAAGAAGCCTACGACTTGATTGTGAAAGGCGATGCAGATACTTATACTGAAGATCCTCTTGAAGTGTTGCAAAAAAGTTATGAATCAGGAATTTCAGATGAATTTATACATCCAATTGCACTCACCCAAAATGGTGAGCCTGTGGCGAAAATAGCCGAAGGCGATGTAGTCATTTTCTTTAATTTTAGAACAGATAGAGGAAGACAACTCACTCAAGCTCTTAGTCAGGAAGACTTTCCAGAATATGGCATGAAGTCTATGCATCTCTACTATGTCACTATGACAAAATATGATGAAACATTCAAAAACATCAATGTTGTTTACAATAAAGACAACATTAAGGCTACCCTAGGTGAGGTTCTAGAATTTACTGGCAAATCTCAAATACGTGCAGCTGAAACTGAAAAGTATCCGCATGTCACTTTTTTCTTTTCAGGCGGCAGAGAAGAACCTTTTAGAGATGAAAAAAGAATAATGGTGAATTCTCCAAAAGTAGCAACCTATGATTTGCAACCAGAGATGAGCGCTTATGAACTCAAAGACAAGATAGTAAAAGAAATCTCAGAAAAGAACGGTGACTTTATTTGCTTAAACTTTGCAAACCCCGATATGGTAGGCCATACAGGAGACTTTTATGCAGCTGTAAAAGCATGTGAAACCGTAGATAGTTGCCTAAAAGAAGTCGTGACCGAAGCAGAAAAACAAGACTATTCAGTTATTGTAATTGCAGACCATGGCAACAGTGAGACCATGCTCAATGAAGATGGTTCTCCAAACACAGCCCACACTACAAACCCAGTTCCATTTATCTTGGTAGATAAAGACATCAAAGCGTTGAAAGACGGAATACTTGGTGACATCGCACCTACCATACTAGAACTGATGGGGATTGAACAACCGAGCCTAATGACCCAAAACTCTCTTTTAAAATGAAAAAAATAATTAGCCTAATTAGCCTTAGCCTTATAAGCACTATTATGTTCAGTTTTATTGCTGTAGAAAAAACCTCTTCACAAGCTGATACTATCCAAGATTATGAACTTATGCTTGGAGAATTCGACCTAGAAGATCTGAAGGCTACTAAAAATAAAACCTGGTTCTCGACTATCTATAATGAGTTCACACCAGACCCAGAGGTTGTGAAGACTATACAATCAGAATTACAAACAGATGAGTTCAACATCTCAATATATATGGGCACTTGGTGTAAAGATAGCAGGAGAGAGTTTCCTCATTTGATCAAGCTTTTAGAGCAAGCAGATTTTGATCTTCAAGATCTCAAAATTGTAGGTGTTGCCAGAGATAAAGTGGTCCCTAAAGCTTCAGAAGAAGAACGGAAGCAACTCAATATTACAAATGTGCCTACTATAATTGTATATGACAAAGACGGCCAAGAACTGAATAGATTTGTAGAGTTTGCACAGGAAACTTTAGAGAAAGATTTACTTAAAATTATTTCAGGAGCAGACTACAAGCATGTGTATGATTTTTAAGTTTCAGTCATGATATCGTCCAAAAACCCCATCTTAGCCATAGATTTTGACGGCACCATTGTAGAGAGCAAGTATCCAGACATTGGTAAACCGATGCTATTTGCTTTTGAAACTTTAAAAAAACTCCAAGAAAGGGGTTTTATTCTTATTCTCTGGACATACAGGCAAGGCAAACATCTGGACGAAGCAGTGGAATTCTGTAGAAAACATGGCATTGAATTTTATGCCATAAATAAAAATTATCCTGAAGAAGTTTTTGATGCTAAAGTTAGTCGTAAACTGAATGCAGATATTTTTATAGACGATAGGAATGTAGGTGGTTTTCTAGGCTGGGGAGAGATCTATAGGGAGCTTGTAGGAGAGAATATTAAAATGAAAGACGAGAAGAAAAAAGGATTGTTGAGATCTGTTTTTAAAAAGAAATAAATGATTATCACCAAAACAAAGCAAGAAATTAAACTGATGTACGAAAGTGCACAAATAGTGTCTCAAACCTTGGGGCTTTTAGCTAAAGAAATGCAACCAGGAGTGACTACACTTCAACTAGACAAGCTTGCAGAAGAGTTTATAAAAGACCAAGGAGCAATTCCAGGGTTTTTAGGCTTGTATGACTTCCCCAACACACTCTGTGTAAGTCCAAATGCCCAAGTAGTACATGGTATTCCAAACAATCAAGCTTTGAAAGAAGGTGATATCTTATCTGTAGATTGTGGTGCAATCAAAAATGGATATTATGGAGACCATGCCTACACCTTCGAAATTGGCGAGGTAGAAAATGACATCAAAACATTGATCCGCATTACTAAAGACTCTTTGTATAAAGGTATTGCACAGTTTGAGGTAGGTAAACGAGTAGGTGATGTAGGCTATGCCATTCAAAAATACACTGAAGCCCAT
>Ga0102930_1000765_pt1 | contig 10680 bp, 9 predicted proteins | sample SalPon1_B_H2O_MG_FD_84514 | JGI IMG/M metagenome (GOLD analysis project Ga0102930, IMG submission 84514) | Salt pond water microbial communities from South San Francisco under conditions of wetland restoration - Salt Pond MetaG R1_B_H2O_MG | ecosystem: Environmental > Aquatic > Non-marine Saline... | reverse complement strand
GACCTCCAGCACGATTTCTATCGCCCGGCCGCCTACAACGAGCTGGCCGCCACCCTGGGCGAGGACGGTCTGCCGGTCGCCTGGGTACACCGCATCGCCGGGCCATCGATCTGGTCGCGGGTCGCGCCGTCCATGGTCAAGGACGGTATCGATCCGGCGGCGGTCGAGGGCGCGGCCGATCATCCCTACCAGATCGACAACATCGACGTCTCCTACGCCCAGGTCGATCCGGGCATCCCGGTCGGCTTCTGGCGTTCGGTGGGTCATTCGCAGAATGCCTACGTGGTCGAGGCCTTCCTCGACGAGCTGGCGCGCAAGGCCGGTGCCGATCCGGTCGACTACCGTCGCCGCCTTCTGGGCGAGAACGCGCGTGAACGCGGTGTGCTCGACCGGGTCGCCGAGATCGCCGACTGGGGCGGCGACGTGCCCGAGGGGCGTGCCCGTGGCGTGGCGGTGGCCAAATCCTTCGGCAGCTACTGTGCGCAGGTGGCGGAAGTCTCGATCGAGAACGGCGCGCCAAAGGTGCACCGGGTCTGGTGCGCGATCGACTGCGGCATCGCGGTCAACCCGGCCGGGGTCGAGCGGCAGGTGCACTCCTCGATCGCCTACGGCCTGACCGCCGCCCTGTTCGGCCGCATCTCGATCAAGAATGGTCGTGTCCAGCAGCAGAACTTCAACGACTACCAGGCGCTGCGCATGGACCAGATGCCGGCCGTCGAGGTATCGATCGTCGACTCCGGCCACGCGCCGGGCGGTGTCGGCGAGCCGGGCCTGCCGCCGATCGCCCCCGCGGTGGTCAATGCCCTGGCGAGCCTGATCGGCCGGCCCGTCCGCGCGCTGCCGATCGAGCTGGACGGCACGGCGTGAGCGCGTCCGGCGGGGCGCAGTCGGACCGCGAGGCCGCGCTGCGGCTGGCGGTCGACGGGCTGGCGGACGGCCGCGAGGTGGCGCTGGTCACGGTGCTGTCCACCTACGGCTCGGCGCCGCGCCGGCCCGGCGCGATCTGGGTGATCGTCGATCCGGCCGCCGCCCGGCCGGCCATGCAGGGATCAATCTCTGGCGGTTGCATCGAGGAGGACCTGCTCGGCTGGCTGGCTCAGCGCCCCCATCCCCGACGACGTCGGTCCCCGGTGATCCGTTCCTACGATGGACGCGACCACCCGGGGCTTCCCTGCGGCGGGACCCTCTCGGTGCTGGTCGAATGGCCGCGCTGGGTCGCCGATATCGAGCCGGCCCTCGCCGCCATCGCGGATCGGCAGGCGGTCTGGCGGGAGGTCGACCTGGCCACCGGGGCCGTCGACTGGCGGCCGACGCCGCCGCCGGTTCCCGACGCCCCGCATTGTGGCGTGCGAACGCTCGCGGTGCCTTTCGGCCCGGCGTGGCGGCTGGTGATCGTCGGGGCCGGGCCGGTGGCCGACCAGCTGGCACCCCAGGCGACGACACTGGGCTTCGAGGTGATCGTCTGCGATCCGCGTGCCGGTGCGGGCCGGGCGCCAGCGGGTGCGGTCCTGTCATGCGAGGCACCGGAGCGACTGTTCGCCCGGATCGGCCTGGACGAGCGCACCGCCGTAGTCGCGGTCGCGCATGACCCGCGGCTCGACGACCTCGCCCTGATCGACGCGCTCGAATCCCCTGCCTTCCACGTCGCCGCCATGGGTGGGGCGGGGACCAGCCGAGCCCGGCGTGACCGGCTGGCGTCGCTGGGCGTGGAGGTGGCACGGCTGCGTGCGCCGGCCGGGCTGGACATCGGTTCGCACACCCCGGCGGAGATCGCCGTCTCGATCAGCGCCGAACTGGTGGCCGCGCGCAGCCTGGCACGCCCCCGTGCGCAGGGTGTGACGTCTCCCTGGCGCGGCCGCGCATCGCTGGATGCCCACTGAGGCGTCGTCGTCGTCGGCGGCGGATGGCGGTATCGTCGGCGTTGTGCTCGCCGCCGGCCGCGCCCGGCGTTTCGGCGCGGACAAGCGCTGGGCGGACTGTCGGGGCGAGCCGCTGCTCGCTCATGCGCTGCGGGTCGCGCTCGCGGTCTGCGACCGCGTGCTGGTGGTGGTCGAGCGGCCCGATGCGCGCCTGGCGGGGTTGCTCGACCGTCTGCCTGCCAGCGCCGTCGTCTGCCCGGAGGCACGCCAGGGTCTGGCCGCCACGCGCCGCTGTGTCCTCGCCCGTCTGGGCGGCGAGCCGGGGGTGACGGGCGCGCTGATCTTTCTGGGCGACATGCCCGACGTTCGCGCGGTGGACGCGTTGCGGCTGCTGCGCTCGATGCGGGCCCTCGGCCGCCCGGTGCGTCCGGTGCACGACGGTCGGCCCGGGCATCCGGTCGCCTGCCCGGCCGCCTGGTTCGAGACGGTGGCCAGAGACGGCTTTCCCGTGCGGGAAGGCCGGCTGCTGCATTGCATTCACCCGGGGGTGGTGCGCGACGTCGATCGTCCCGGCGATGTCGCGGTCGTCGGCTGAGCCGGCTCGCCACCGCGACGTCGCGCGGCGGGCTGTGCTAACTTTTCAGTTGATGCCGAGGCGCTCGTATCGCGCCACCTGGCCACCCCGACCGCGATCGCAGCAAAGGACCCCGGATGAACGAGCGTCCGTCAACGAGTCGTGCCACTGAGCCCCTTCACGCCTCGCACCACTGTTTTGCCTCGCCCCGTTTCGCCGACGAATCGGCCGTGCTCGCCGATGCCTACCGGCTGCTCGACGATGCGGTCATCCGGTACGAGGGCCAACCGGTCGGCACCATCGCGAGCCTCGATCCGCGCGCGCCGGCGGACAACTACCGCGACTGCTTCGTGCGCGATTTCGTCTCGGCCGCCTTCCTGATGTTGCTCGAGGGACGGTCGGACGTGGTGCGCGAGTTCCTCGCCATGATCCTGCGCATGCGCGGCCAGCAGGAGGAACTCGAGGGGCAACAGATCGCGCCGGGGGTATTGCCGGCCTCCTTCCGGGTGATCACGCTCGACGACGGTAGCGAGCAGTTGTCCGCCGATTTCGGTGATCGCGCCATCGGCCGGGTGGCCCCTGTCGACTCGATGATGTGGTGGGCGGTGCTGCTGCGTGCCTACGTGCGCTTCACCGGCGACACCGCCTTCGCGCACACGCCCGAGGTCCAGCGCGGCCTGCGCATGATCCTCAGCCTGTGTCTGCAGAGTCGCTTCGAGGTCTTCCCGACGCTACTGGTGCCGGACGGCTCGTTCATGATCGACCGGCGCATGGGCGTCAACGGCCACCCGCTGGAGATCCAGGCGCTGTTCGACATGACCCTGCGCGCCGCCGACCTGCTCACCGTCGACGAGGGCAGCCACTGGCTGATCGACCTTGCCAAGCGCCGTCGCCAGGTGCTGCGCAAGTACGTGCGCCGCTACTACTGGCTCGACATCGACGTGCTCAACGAGGTGCACCGCTTCTCCACCGAAAAGTTCGGTCACGACGTCGACAACGTCTTCAACATCTATCCCGAGTCGATCCCCGAGTGGGTCGCCGACTGGTTGCCCGACGACGGCGGTTACTTCGTCGGCAACCTCGGTCCCGGTCGCATCGACTTCCGCTTCTTCTCGCAGGGCAACTACCTGGCCACGCTGGCGGGGCTGGCCTCGCCCGAGCAGGGCGGGCTGCTGATGCACACACTCGGCGAACGCTGGGACGACCTGATCGGGCAGATGCCTGCCAAGCTGGTCTATCCGCCGGTGCGGGGATCGGAATGGCGGTTGATGACCGGTTCCGATCCCAAGAACGTGCCCTGGTCCTACCACAACGGCGGCAACTGGCCGGTGCTGATCTGGCCGCTGGTGGCCGCCTCGATCGTCGCCGGCCGCCAGGACCTGGGCGAACGGGCCTTCCGTGTGGCCGAGCGGCGGCTGATGGCGGACAACTGGCCGGAATACTACGACGGCCGCCATGGGCGGCTGATCGGTCGGCGGGCGAACCTGCACCAGGTGTGGAGCGCGACCGGGATGCTGCTGGCGAGGCATTTCCTCGAGAACCCCGGTCGGCTCGCCGCGCTCGCCCTGACCGAGGACGACGAGAGCGGGTCGTGCCATGGAGGCGACGGCACCGGGGCGGACGATCAAGTAGGTGATTGAGGCAATGACAAGCAACACGGAACAAGGCGGGCTGTACATCTGCCTGATCAGTGTCCACGGCCTGGTCCGTGGCGAGAACCTGGAGTTGGGCCGGGATGCCGACACCGGCGGCCAGACGCTGTACGTGGTCGAGCTGGCGCGGGCGCTGGCGCGTCGCCCCGAGGTCGATCGCGTCGACCTGTTCACGCGGCGAGTGGTCGACCCGCGGGTCGACGACGACTACGCCCAGCCCGACGAAGAGCTGGGCGACAACGCCCACATCATCCGCATCGACGCCGGTCCGGAGGAGTACCTGCCCAAGGAGCGCCTCTGGGACTACCTCAACTGCTTCGTCGACGGGGCGCTGGCGCACATCGATGCGCTGGGGCGGAACCCCGCCCTGGTGCACAGCCATTACGCGGACGCCGGCTACGTCGGTGTGCGGCTGGCCAGCAACCTCGGCGTGCCGCTGGTGCACACCGGTCACTCGCTCGGCCGGGTCAAGCGCCGCCGCCTGCTGGCCCGCGGCGAGAGCAGCGCGACCATCGAGAACACCTACGCCATGTCGACGCGCGTGCGGGCCGAGGAGGAGGTGCTGCTCGCCGCGGACATGGTGGTGGTGAGTACCGGCCAGGAGATCGAGGAGCAGTACGGTCTGTACGACTGGGCGGACGCCGACAAGATGACGGTGATACCGCCCGGCGTGAACCTCGAGCGCTTCAACCCGCCGCCGGCGACCTTCGAGCCGCCGATGGCCGCCGAGCTCAAGCGGTTTCTCAAGGAGCCGGAGCGCCCCATGGTGCTGGCGCTCTCGCGTCCCGACGAGCGCAAGAACATCGCCACCCTGGTCGAGGCGTTCGGCGGCCATCCCGACCTGCGCGAGCGGGCCAACCTGGTGATCATCGCCGGCAACCGCGACGACATCCGCGACATGGACGCCGGGCCACGCAAGGTACTCACCGACCTGCTGCTCCTGATCGACTACCACGACCTCTATGGCGTGGCGGCCTACCCGCGCCACCACGCCTCGGACGATGTGCCCGATCTCTACCGGCTGGTCACCCGCAGCGGCGGGGTATTCATCAATCCCGCCCTGACCGAGCCGTTCGGCCTGACCCTGATCGAGGCGGCCGCCACCGGCGCGCCGATTCTCGCCACCGAGGACGGTGGCCCGCGGGACATCATCGCCGCCTGCGAGAACGGCGAGCTGATCGATCCGCTCGATGCCGAGGCGATGGGGCAGAAGATCCACGCGCTGCTCGAGGATCGTGACCGATGGCGACGCTACTCGGACAACGGCGTGCGCCGCGTGCGCGAGCACTATTCCTGGGATGCCCACGTCGAGAGCTATCTCGAGCGCATCGGCGGGCTTGCCGTGGGCGAGAGACGCGCCGAACGGCCCGAGTTGCCGGACCAGGTGCTCACCCAGATCGATCGTGCCCTGGTGGTCGAGCTGGCTGCCCTGGGGGACTCCACCGATACGTCCACCCGGCGGCGCCTGGTCGAGTTCCTGCGCAATCATCGCAGGCAGGTCGGTTTCGCCGTGGTTTCCGACCGACCGCGCCACCAGGTGCTGGCGCAACTCAAGGAGATGGGCGTGCCGACACCGGACGCGCTGATCACCCGCGGCGGGACGCAGATCCACTACGGCGCGCAGCTCACGCGCGACGAGGGCTGGAGCCGGCACATCGGCTATGCCTGGCAGCCGGATCGTGTCTACAACACGCTGGCACAGACGCCCGGACTGGCCTTGCGCTCGCGCGCGGTCCAGGGCGTGCATGCCGTGCATGCCTTCATCGAGGATGCCGGTGTGTTCCCCGGTATCGAGGCACTGGAAAACGAACTGCACGCCCTCGATATCCACGCGCACCTCGTGCCGCTGTCGCGCAACGAACTGCTCGCCATGCCGGTACGCGCCTCGAAAGGGTTCGCCCTGCGCTATTTCGCCAGCCAGTGGGGCATTCCGCTCGACCACCTGCTGGTGGCCGGCGGTGTGTCCACCGACGAGGACATGCTGCGCGGCAATCCGCTCGGGGCGGTGGTCACCGCCCACGGTGACCGGGAGCTTCCGGGCATGACCGATCTAGACCGCGTGATCTTCACCCGGGCGCACGGCCCGGGCGGGGTGCTCGAGGCCATCGAGCACTACGACTTCTTCGGCGCCTGCGCCGTGCCGGAAGATCGCGGGGAGGGCGAGCGGTGAGCGATATGTCCCCGATCCTGCTGTGCTGCGACCTGGATCGCACCCTGATCCCCAACGGCCGGGAGGAGGAGTCGCCAGACGCCCGCCCCCGGCTGGCGCGGTTCTGCGCGCACCCGGCCGTGGAGCTGGTGTTCGTTTCGGGGCGCGACCTGCAACTGGTGCTCGACGGCGTCGACGAGTGGTCGCTGCCGCAGCCGGACTACATCATCGGCGACGTGGGCACGACCATCTACGCGCCGCGCTCGCACGCCGGAGACGGCGACTGGGTGCACTGGCGGGCCTGGACCGACGAGATCGCACCATACTGGAACGGCCTGACCCACGACGACATCGGCGAGGTCTTCGCCGACATCACCGCGATCCGCCCGCAGGAGACGTCCAAGCAGGGCACGTTCAAGGCAAGCTACTACGTCGACCGCGAGGTGAACCAGGGGGTGCTCGATGCCGAGCTGCACGGTCGGCTGTGGCGTCACGGCATGGACGCGCGGCTGGTCTGGTCGGTCGACGAGGCCGCCGACGTGCTCCTGCTCGACGTGCTGCCATCGGGAGCCAGCAAGCTTCACGCGATCGAGTTCCTCATCCAGCACCTCGCCTTCGACGAGCGTCGAGCCCTGTTCGCCGGCGATTCGGGCAACGACCTGCACGCCCTCGGCAGCCACATCAACGGCGTGCTGGTGGCCAATGCCGCCCCCGACGTCAAGGAGCGCGCCCGGGACATGGTGCGGGCCGGCGCGCTCGAGGACACCCTCTACCTCGCCCGGGGCGGGCTGTTCGGCATGAACGGCAACTACGCCGCCGGCGTGCTCGAGGGGCTGGTCCACTACCTGCCCGAGACGCGCGCGTGCATGGATCTCTCGGCCGAGGGCGGACGGCCGTGATCCACGGCAACCGCCGCCGCTGATGCTCTGGCAGGCGCTGCGCCGGCTGTTCGGCCGGGCCTCACCCCCGGCCGTCGAGATCCCCCCGACGGCCTGGCGGGCGCTCGTCGACGAGCAGCCCGAGCTCGTCGGCCTGTCGGCGGACGATGCCGAGCGCCTGCGGCAACTGGCCGCGCGTTTTCTGGCCGGGCGGCCGTTCTACGCCGGCGGGGCGCTGGAGCTGAACGACGCCATGCAACTGCGTATCGCGGCACTCGCCTGCCTGCCGGTACTCGAGCTCGGCCTCGGCTGGCTCGACGCGATCCGCTCGGTGATCGTCTACCCCGACGCCTTCGAGGTCGACCACGAGGAAATGGACGAGAGCGGCGTGGTCCACGAGATGCGCGACCTGCGCGCCGGCGAGGCCTGGTCGCACGGCACGCTGGTGCTCTCCTGGGCGGACATCGCCGCCGGCCTGCAACCCGACAGCGCCTTCAGTGTGGTGATCCACGAGGTGGCCCACTTCATCGATGGGGCGAACGGGGCCGAGAACGGTTTTCCGCCCCTGGGGCGGGGGCAGGACCGGCAGCGCTGGACCGCCGACTTCCAGTCGGCCTTCGATCGGCTCGGTGAGGCGATCGACTCCGGGGACGAGCCTCCGATCGACCCCTACGCGGCCACCAATCCCGCCGAGTTCTTCGCCGTGCTCAGCGAGACCTTCTTCCGCCTGCCCGAGGAACTGCTCCACTTCGACGCGGCGCTCTACCGTCACCTGGTCCGGTTCTATCGGCAGGATCCGTTGCACCGTGCGGGTGCGGCGCCCGGTGGCAAATTCGCTCTCGACGTCTAAAGTCTTGCGCAGGCGTCGGCGAGAAGCCGGCGAAGAGTCTCATCCACATTGTCGACGGAGGATTTCCATCCATGTGCGCAGCCAAGGCGAAGAAGAACGAGAAGACACTCAAGAATCTGCAGCAGGCGCTGTCGATGGAGCTCACCGCCACCCATCAGTACATGCTGCACGCCCACGTGCTCGAGGACTGGGGGCTCGACCGCCTGTCGAAGAAGATGCACGGCGAGGTGCAGGAAGAGCTGGGTCACGCCAGCCAGTTCATCGACCGTATCCTCTTCCTCGACGGTGATCCGGTGGTCACCGAGGCCAAGGCCGCACGCCGGTCCAGTTCGTTGGGCGACATGTTCAAGGCAGACCTCAAGGAGGAGCTGGCCTCGATCGAGTTCTACGGCAAGGCGGCCATTCAGGCCCGGGACGAGGGCGACGTGGGCACGGTGCACATCTTCGAGCAGATCCTCATCGACGAGGAGGGCCACGCCGACTGGCTCAAGCGCCAGCTCGAGCTGATCGAGCGCATGGGCGAGCCCAACTACATCCTTGCTTATCACTCCCCGGAGACTGGCGAGGAGTAAGGCACGGCGACAACATCGCCAGGTCGTCAGCGGGCCGACCCACCGGGTCGGCCTTTTTCATGCCATGTCGAGCGGGGTTAATGCTTGAGAAAGTCGATCGCCGTCTCGGCGACCGTTGTCGACAGCAGCAGACCGAAGTGGTTGACGGGCAGGCACTGGTGCGCGGTGATTCCTGGCGCGCGGGTTTCGGCAACAGCGACTGTGCCGTCGTTCGGCCCGTCCAGCGCCCCGGGCACCAGCCGCCCCGGCCCGATCGGCCGGGTGCCGGCGATCATCAGGGTGTGAGCCGCCCGCCAGGCCGGTGCCTTGCCGTCGAGGCCGTCGACCAGGCTTCCGGCGAGCAGTCGCCGGCCGAGAGAGTGCCGTGCGAGGCGCCTGGCCACCTTGCTCCCGGCGAGCGGGCTGCCGAGCAGTACGATGCGTGTTTCGGGAGGAAGGAGGTGTGGGTGGCGGTCCACCAGGTGCGCGAGCACGATGCCGCCAAGGCTGTGGGCGATCAGGTGCCGGGACATGCTGGGTTGCCGGCTCAGCCAGTCGGCCAGTCGGTCGGCGCTCGCCGCGGGAGTGGTGCGGGTGGAGTAGCCGAACCGGGCCGGGTTTAGGTCGGCGCGTTGCAGTCGGCCGGCCAGTGGGCGCAGCGCCCAGGGACCCATCCAAAGGCCGTGGATCAGGGAGATCGTCGGCCGCGACACGTCCGTCACCGGACGAATCAGGCGATGGTCGCGATCAGCTGGCCGATCACGGCAGTCGCGGCCATGGTCGCCGCGCCCCAGAAGGCGGTGCGGAAACCGCCGAGGAGCAGCGAGGCACCGCCGGTGCGCGCGCTGAGCGCGCCCAGGGCCGCCAGCACCGACAGCGTGACCGGCACGGTCACCAGCGTCATGCTCGAGGGCGGCGCGAGCAGGGTGGCGATCAGCGGCGTGGCCGCGCCGATGGCGAAGGCCACCGCCAGGGGGATGGCGGCGAGGAAGGGGCGGGTGGTGGTGATGCGGTAGAGACCCATCTCCTCGCGGGCGTGGGCGCCCAGGGCGTCGTGGGCCATCATCTGGCGGGCGACGCGTTCGGCGGTCTCCGGGTCGCAGCCCCGATGGACGTAGATGTCGCGCAACTCGGCCAGCTCGTGCTCGAAGTTGACCTCGAGTTCGCCCGCCTCCATTTCGAGGTCGGCTCGTTCGGTGTCCTGGCGCAGCCGGAGGGCCACGTGCTGCCCCGCAGCCAGGGCGAGCGCGCCGGCGACCAGGGCGATGCTCGCGGCCAGCAGGATGTCGGCCCGAGACGAGCCGGCGGCCAGCAACCCGGCGATCAGGCTGGCCACCGCGACCAGGCCCGCGATGGCACCGAGCAGACCGGCGCGCAGGCTGCGGTAGCGGTTCAGTCGATGGTGTTCTCCATGCAGGTCGGGCCGTTGCGTCATGCCAGTCTCTCTGTGCCTGACCGGCCCAACGGCCGGATGGTAATCTAGGCGCTCCGTGGCGAGCGCCGATCGAACGATCGCCCATGATACTGCCACGGTGCTCGCGGCAACCCAACTGGAGTCTTGCGGCCGGTGCCCGGGTATCGGGCGGCCGGCATCCATCTCGCGCATGCAGCATCCATTCGACATCAGTACCGATCACCTCTGTCAGCGCCTGCAAAAGGCGCTGGCCAGCCTGGACGAGTCGCTCCCCCCGGCGGATGCGCAGGCACTCGATCGACTCTGCCATGCCGCGCTGGCCGGTGCGGAGGAGGCCGCGGCGACTACCGGTCCGCGTGTCGCCGTAGCACTCGCCGACGTCCATGCCGACCTGCCGACTCTGGCGGCCGCCCTCCTGGCCGATCCCGCGCTCGCCGATAGGGCGGACGCGTCGATCGGTCACGCGGTGCTCGACCGGGTCGGCCGGGGGGATGTTCACCAGTTGCTCGACGCGATCGAACGACTGCGGCACTGGGAGGCGCGCTATCCGGCGCCCGAAGACGAGCGTCAACGCGAATACTGGCGACGCCTCCTGCTTGCCGGGGCGTACGATGCCCGCGCCCTGCTGATCGACCTGGTCTACCGGCTGGAGGACATGCGTGCGCTCGCCGGCGAGACGGACGAGGCGACTCGGCGGCACTTTGCCGGCATGACGCTGGCCGTGCATGCCCCAATCGCCCACCGTCTTGGCTT
>Ga0102930_1000764_pt1 | contig 10680 bp, 8 predicted proteins | sample SalPon1_B_H2O_MG_FD_84514 | JGI IMG/M metagenome (GOLD analysis project Ga0102930, IMG submission 84514) | Salt pond water microbial communities from South San Francisco under conditions of wetland restoration - Salt Pond MetaG R1_B_H2O_MG | ecosystem: Environmental > Aquatic > Non-marine Saline... | reverse complement strand
GATTTTATAAATTTTAATCGGACAACAATGTATCAAAATTCATAAAAGTAAATTTTTATATGGTAAATAATTGAATATTTAGTAATTTTAGAAAAAATATTAATATGGAATTAGCTTATGTTTCTTACATGAGTCATCAATCTAGAGTAATGAGCGATGAAGACATCAATAAGTTATTATTTCAAATCAGAGAGAAGAACAAACGCTTAGCCATCACGGGCTTATTGCTTTTAATACAAGGGAAATTCGTTCAATATATAGAAGGTTCAAAATCTGAAATTAGTAATGTATACGAATCTATAAAAAACGATCCCAGGCATAATGAGCTTCTCTTGCTGGATAGTGGTGAAATAGAAGAAAGACAATTTCAGGATTGGTCTATGGCTTATAAAAAAATAAATAACTCCATGGTTGAAGACCTAACTGGTTATAAAGATCTGGAACTAGATAACTTATTTCTTAATCCGGATAAAACGACAAATCACCCTGTACTTAAAGTGCTTTATAATTTTACATCTATGTTAGCTAGTTAAGCAAAGAAATTTAAACTATTTTATCTCAAAATTAAATCACTAAACAATGTTTTTTTGCCCAAGTGGAGTTTATACATCAATTATTATTTAAAACATAAACACCCTATTAACATATAAATAGTCTATCATCTTTTATCTATTATCTATCGTCTGGCTAATAATGCAGTTTCTATTCCAGCCGATCATGTAGCTATCATAAGAAATGATAATGAAGGATTTACCTTAAACAGCTACTGAAGATGCGGTAGTAGTAATAATACACCTTCATGTTTTAGACAAACCTATTTCTTCTCAGGATCTATTTAAAAGTTAGTCGTTTCCGACTAAGATATGGGATATAAAAAAATTAAATAACTCTATATCAACTAAATAAATCTTACAAAAGCCATTTATTAGTCTTCTATCATACACCTACTTGAGCAAGGTGTTATAAAATTTAGCAGCTCAAATCGCTCATCATAAGGACAAAGCATAAATTTTATTGATTTTAATCGGACAATAAAGATTTAAAAGGAAGATTTTTAAAAGCTTAAACCACCAGTGAAAAATCACTGTAAGGAAAATACCATCAAATAAGCCAATCGCTATTTTAATAATTTTTCTGCTTTGGCAACAATAGCATTCGCATTTAACCCATATTTATCTAATAGTTCATGAGGTTTACCACTTTCACCAAAGGTGTCAAGCGTAGCTACAAACTCCTGACGTGTTGGGTGATGTTGCGCCAAGGTTCGTGCAATGCTTTCCCCTAATCCGCCAAAATAATTATGCTCTTCTGCGGTAATAACAGCATTTGTTTTTTTAGCTGAATCAATCACCGCTTTTTCGTCCAGTGGTTTTATCGTAGCTAAGTCGATAACTTCGGCCTTTATTCCTTGATCCTCTAGTACTTTAGCAGCTTCAAGTGCTTCCCAGACTAAATGTCCAATGGCAAAAATACTTACGTCATTTCCTTCTTGCAGGATTTGAGCTTTTCCTATTTCAAATTTCTGATTTTCAGGTGTGAAGTTGGGAACTTTAGGTCTTCCAAATCTTAGATAAACCGGACCATCATGATCAGCTATTGCTTGTGTTGCTGCTTTGGTTTGATTGTAATCGCAAGGATTGATAACGGTCATTCCGGGAAGCATTTTCATCAATCCTATATCTTCTAGTATTTGATGTGTTGCTCCATCTTCTCCTAAGGTTAATCCGGCATGAGAGGCACATATTTTAACATTTTTACCTGAATAAGCAATACTTTGGCGAATCTGATCATAAACTCTTCCGGTAGAAAAATTAGCAAAAGTTCCGGTGAAGGGAATTTTGCCGCCAATTGTCATTCCGGCTGCAATACCCATCATATTAGCTTCAGCAATACCTACCTGAAAAAAACGATCTGGAAATGTATTTTTAAAGTCATTCATTTTTAGTGATCCGGTAAGGTCTGCACAAAGGGCGACCACATCCTGATTTTTTTTACCTAATTCAGCTAATCCGGCGCCAAAACCGGATCTTGTATCTATATTTCCTGTATTTGTATAAGTCTTCATCATTGTAATGCTTTTATTAGTAATCTCCTATTGTTTCCGGGTTTTGAGCTAATGCTTTTTCTAAGAGGTCATCATTAGGTGCTTTTCCATGCCATTCGTGTGTATGCATCATATAATCAACCCCATTTCCCATTACTGTATTTAAAATAATGCCTGTTGGCTTTCCTTTTCCTGACATTTCTTTTGCATTAGAAATACCTTTTCTTATTTCATCAATATCATTACCATCTTCAACTTCTACAACTTGCCAATCAAAGGCTAAAAATTTATCCTTTAGCTTGTTTAAGGGCATTACATCTTTAGTTGCTCCATCTATTTGCTGTCCATTATGATCTATGGTAGCAATTAAGTTATCAACTCCTTTTGAGCCGGCATACATAATGGCTTCCCAGTTTTGTCCTTCCTGAAGTTCACCATCACCATGCAATGAATAAACTAAATGCTCATCGCCATTTAGTTTTTTTGTTTGCGCAGCACCTATGGCCACTGACATTCCCTGACCTAAAGATCCGCTTGCTATTCTTATGCCCGGTAATCCTTCATGCGTTGTAGGATGACCCTGTAATCTTGAGTTAATTTTTCTAAAGGTGTTGAGTTCTTTAACATCAAAGAATCCACATCTGGCTAATACGCTGTAATACACCGGAGAAATATGTCCGTTTGACAAAAAGAAAATATCCTCATTTGCTCCATGAGGATCAAATGACGGATCATAATTCATGATTTCTTTAAATAATACTGAGAAAAACTCTGCACAGCCTAAAGATCCACCCGGATGACCTGAATTTACTGCATGAACCTGACGCAAGATATCTCTTCTTACTTGCTGAACAAAAGGTTTTAAATCTTCAGATGAAGCCATAAATATTTTTTTTGCAAAAATAGTTTTTTTTTAAGTATGAGGCTGCTATTTAATATCTTAATAAATGTTGTCTTAATAGATATGTATATTTTTTTTCGATCTCTGGAACAGAATATTCTCCATATTCATAAATCTTAACAATTTTCAACTTAAAATCTTCAGAATAAATTTGTCTTGGTTTTACTCTTTTATCATTTTTAGCATATTTGGAATGTTATATAACGGTCAACCTGTATCAGGGAATGACTTCTATCTCCTATCTTACTAGGTCAAGACTAAATTTTAAACATAAACTTAAAGAATCATTCATACTATCAAACATTTGTATCTTTGCAACTCGATAAACAGGTATGCGAACAAAATCAATTGAAAAGAAAAAAATCAACGTTGTAACCTTGGGTTGTAGTAAAAACATCTACGATTCTGAAGTATTGATGGGGCAACTTAAGGCAAATGATAAAGAAGTCGTTCATGAACAAGACGGTGATGTTGTAGTGATCAATACTTGTGGTTTTATTGATAACGCAAAAGAAGAATCCGTTAACACGATACTTGATTTTGTGGAAAAGAAAAAAGCCGGCGAGGTAGAAGAAGTTTTTGTGACAGGCTGTTTGTCTGAACGTTACAAACCTGATCTGGAAAAAGAGATTCCGGATGTTGATAAATACTTTGGGACTACTGAACTCCCATCTCTGCTTAAATCATTAGGGGCAGACTATAAACACGAATTGATAGGTGAACGTCAAACGACAACTCCTAAAAATTATGCTTATTTAAAAATATCAGAAGGTTGTGACCGGCCTTGCTCCTTTTGCGCTATTCCATTAATGCGAGGTGGACACAGATCTAAGCCCATTGAAGAGCTGGTTAGTGAGGCTGAAAATTTAGCTAAAAATGGCGTAAAAGAATTAGTGCTAATCGCGCAAGATTCTACTTATTATGGATTAGACCTATATAAAAAGAGGAATCTGGCAGAATTGCTAAAGGCGCTTGCTCAAGTTGAAGGTATAGAATGGATAAGAATCCACTATGCTTTTCCTACTGGTTTCCCTGTAGAGGTTTTAGATGTAATTCGTGATGAACCTAAAGTTTGTAATTATATTGATATTCCGCTACAACATATCTCTAACCACCTTCTAAAATCAATGCGGCGAGGCACAAGCCATAAAAAAACAACTGATCTTCTTCATAAATTTAGAGAAAAAGTTCCCGGAATTGCTATAAGAACGACCTTAATCGTAGGCTATCCCGGTGAAACGGAAGAAGATTTTGAAGAGCTTAAACAATGGGTAAAAAAAATGCGTTTTGAGCGTTTAGGATGCTTTACTTACTCGCATGAAGAAAACACGCATGCTTATCAACTGGAAGATGATGTCCCGGAAGACTTAAAGATGCAGCGAGCTAATGAAATTATGGATATTCAAGGGCAAATATCATGGGAAATTAACCAGGAAAAAGTAGGCAAGAAATTCAAGTGTGTATTTGACAGAAAACGAGGTGATTACTTTGTAGGTAGAACAGAAATTGACTCTCCGGATGTAGATAATGAAGTTTTAGTGAATGCGCATGAGTACTACATAAAGATAGGTGACTTCTGCAATATAGAAATCACAGAAGCTACTGATTACGATCTTTACGGTAAACCGGCTTAAAAAAATTTTGATGGAATATTGTTGTAAATTTTTCTGGAAATGAAAAAGGTAGATATAGGTTCTTTTCAATATACTACTCAATTAACAGTTGATTACCTGAATAAAAAAAAATCATTAAAGGATTTTTATCTGAATTTTCCTGATATCGAATCTTTTGAAAATCAGATACAAGCAAAAAAATCTCAATTTACTGATGATCAGCGTAGAATATTAGTTGAACATCTCGATCACCAATATCGCAATATCCATACAACAAATCAGGTGAAAAATAATATCAAATCACTTCAAGATAAAGATACATTTACCGTAACTACCGGTCACCAACTCAATCTTTTTACCGGTCCGTTATATTTTATATATAAAATAGTTTCAACCTTAGATTTAGCTAATCAACTTCAAGAAAAGTATCCTGATTATCATTTTGTACCGGTTTACTGGATGGCATCAGAGGATCATGACTTTGAAGAGATTAAATCCGCATTCTTAAATCAGAAAATTATCGGATGGAATCAAAATGCAGGAAACGCCGTAGGTAGAATGAACCTAAATGGGCTTCAGGATGCAATAGAAAGATTAGCTGAACAATTGAATCCATCAGATTACGCTCATCAAATCTTAAAATTTTTGAGATCTGACTTTTTAGAAAGTGCTCACTATGCAGAGGCTTTTTTAAAATTAGTAGATCATCTTTTCCAGGAATTTGGGCTGGTAATTTTAGATGCTGATAGTAAAAAGCTAAAGTCTAAATTCACAAATGCAATCAAAAAGGATCTGTGTGAGCATACTTTAGAGAAAACAGTAACTCAGACTTCTATTGCTTTAAAAAAATTAGGCTACAATATTCAGGTAAACCCAAGAGAAATTAACCTTTTTTATTTTGAAGATAAACAAAGAAAAAGACTAATTAAGACTGAAAACGGCTATATAACAGATGATAAAAAAAGCTTTTTTACAGAAAAAGAAATCCTGAACTTAGTAGATGATCATCCGGAGCGTTTTTCACCTAATGTATTAATGCGACCCTTGTATCAGGAAACTATTTTGCCAAACTTAGCTTATATTGGAGGTGGTGCAGAAGTTGCCTATTGGCTCCAGCTCAAAGGCTACTTTGATGAAGAGCAAATTAATTTACCCATTGTTTTTATCAGAAATGGCGGTATGATTTACAATGAAAAGCAAGCAAAAAAAGCCGGTAAGTTATGCTTAAAAATGGAAGACTTATTACAGGATAAAGTTACCATAGACAATCAAGTGACAGCGTGTTTTTCTGACATCAACATCAACTTTGACACGCAAATCAAGCATTTGAAACAGCAATTTAAAGATCTTCATCAAATAGCTCATAAAACAGATGCATCCTTTTATGGAGCTGTTGCTGCACAGGAAAAAAAACAAATCAATGGTTTAAAGCATTTAGAAAAAAGGCTGCTGAGGGCAGAAAAGAGAAAGCGAACAGATTTCCTAAAAAGAGCTCACCAACTCCAAAAAGAATTTTATCCAGACGGAGAGCTTCAGGAGCGAATTTTAAATTTTTTAGCGTTTTACCAATTTTCCGGGCCAGCGTTTATCCGTAGATTAATTCATGATTTTAATGCATTTGATAATACTTTTTACTTAATAGAAAATCACAAACCAGCAGAGATAAACATAAAAGATCATTCATGAAAAAAAGCATGCATTCACTAGACATAGAACTAGTAGAAATGACCCTGGATGTTATGAAATATGCGATTAATCGAATTTCAAATACATCACCGGAACTTGGAAAGCCTAAAAAAGAGGAGGAACTTAAAGCACTTGTAGGCGAAACCATAACAGAAGAAGGCATAGGTGGTGAAAAAGCATTTGAACTTTTTAGAGATATATTAGTTAAAGCAGCCGTTCCGGTTGATCACCCACGTCATTTAGCCTTTGTACCGGCAGCACCAACAAGAGCAGCCACTTTATTTGATTTAATAACATCCGCTTCCAGCATTCATGGAGCTTACTGGATGACCGGAGCCGGTGGAATTTATTGTGAGAACAGGGCAATGGAGTGGTTGGTCAAATTAACAGATCTTCCAGAGGGTTCATTTGGTGTGTTTACAAGCGGCGGAACAGCAGCTAATTTATCAGCTATGATCGCTGCAAGAGAATATTGGCGAAACTTAGATGATCACAATAAAGCATTAAAAGGCCTGATCATTACATCAGAAGGTGCTCATTCATCCATCAAATCTATGGCACAAGTAATTGATGCGGATATGATTTTAGTAGAAGATAATGATGAAAAAAAGATGACGGGAGATTGCCTTCAGCAAAAAATCAATAGTCTCAGTGACATAGACAGAAAAAGATTATTTGCTGTAGTAGGAACCGGAGGCACGACTAATGCTGGCATTGTTGATGACCTTAAAGGGGTGGCTGATATTTGTAAAAAAGAAAAAATCTGGTTCCATGTAGATGCTGCTTATGGCGGTGCAGCTCTTGCTGCGCCAAGTGTCAGGCACTTATTTAAAGGCATCAACCAGGCTGATAGTATTACTATTGATCCTCACAAATGGATGTTCTCCCCTTATGATTGCGGGGCTGTGATTTATAAAAATATGGAATTAGCCGCTAAAGCTCACTCTCAAAAAGGAGCTTATTTAGATATATTTAAAGATGAAGGTGCGCAGGGCTTTAATCCAGCTGATTACCAAATACAGTTAACCAGAAGGTTAAGAGGATTACCTTTGTGGTATTCTATAGCTACTCATGGCACTAAAAAATATACAGAAGCCATAGAACAAGGTATTGATTTAGCTCATCAAGCTGCTGATAAAATCAAAGCACATCCCAAATTAAACCTGATTAGGGAACCGGGGCTTTCTTGTGTATTGTTTGAACGTAAAGCGTGGGAAGCCCAAGATTATATTAACTGGACCTATGATAATCATCAATCAGGCTTTGCACTGGTAACGCCAACAAAATGGAAAATTGACGGTAAGATGAAAACCATATCAAGGTTTTGCTTTATCAATCCGGATACAACTGAAAAAGACATAGATGATATTTTAGCGACGCTTAATTAGCTTCATGAACAAATCTAAATGGAACTTCAACAAAAGTTTTTTCCCAACCTATAATCAAATCAGCTCCTTCATCTACCTGCTTAAATTTCATAGATAAAACTTCGATGGTAGAAGGTGTAGAATTTGTTTCAACATCAAAACGCACTTCATCTAAATCTTTATCATAATTAAAAGTACCCCAAGTATTAACTAATTTATTAATAATAATGGTCCATTGTTTCTTCTGAGGTATCGTGTACAATGTGTAAGTACCTTTTTCTATATGATGATCTCCTAAGCACATAGGTTGATAAAAAGTAATTTCAGTAGATTCATTAGCACCGGTTCTCCAAATTTTATTAAAAGGAACTAAGCCGCCAAATATTTCTCTTCCCCGCTTTTTGGGTCTTGAATAAATTACTCTTAACAAAGGCGCATTGTTATCATCTCTTACTATAATGGCATCCATAGGGCTTTTATCTAAGTCTTTAAAATCTTGAGAATAAAAAAACTGAGTTAGCATAACAAAAGCAAAAAGCATAATTATTGTTCTCATAATGTATTTTTTTGTAAAACTAAAATCAAATGTTTTTCAAATTGATAAGTAAAAGTTAAAACTATAATAAAATGGCAATAAACTGTTAATAACTCAAGTTTCTAAACTATACATTTAGCACAATAATTGGTACGATAATGTTTATATTTGTAAATTAAACTTAAATATATGGCAGAAAAAAACAAGCCTAAAGATTATTCAGCAGATAGTATTCAGGCACTTGAGGGTATTGATCACGTAAGATTAAGACCATCCATGTATATAGGAGATGTTGGCACACGAGGACTGCATCATTTAGTATATGAAGTAGTAGACAACTCCATTGACGAAGCGATGGCGGGCTATTGTGATAAAATAGATGTCGTTATTAATGAAGATGGATCTGTAACGGTGCAAGATAACGGGCGAGGCATTCCTATTGATATTCATAAAAAAGAAGGAGTTTCTGCACTTGAAGTTGTTATGACTAAAATAGGTGCCGGCGGAAAATTTGACAAAGATTCTTATAAAGTTTCCGGAGGATTGCACGGCGTAGGTGTATCCGTTGTTAACGCTTTATCCAGCCACTTACAAGCTTATGTTTACAAAAACGGCAAAGTCTGGGAGCAGGAATATGAAAAAGGGGTGACACTTTACCCTGTAAAAGAGACCGGAGATACTTCGCTTAATGGAACGATGATTCGTTTCAAACCAGATCAAAGCATATTTAAAGAATCCGTTGACTACAATTATGATACATTAGCTAATAGACTAAGAGAGTTAGCATTTCTTAATAAAGGAATTAAAATAACATTAGAAGATTGCAGAACAAAAGATGAAAACGGAAATTGCCCAAAAGAGGAATTTTATTCTGAAGAAGGTCTTAAAGAATTCGTTAGGTTTTTAGATAATAACAGGGAACCTCTAATAAAAGAAGTTGTTGCCATGGAAGGGGAGAAAAATGACATCCCTGTTGAAATTGCTATGATTTATAACAATTCCTACGGTGAAAACCTACACTCCTATGTCAACAACATCAACACCCATGAAGGTGGTACCCATCTATCCGGATTTAGAAGAGGGCTGACTAATACCTTAAAGAAGTATGCTGATCAATCCGGTATGCTTGATAAATTAAAATTTGAAATTACCGGTGATGATTTTAGAGAAGGATTAACAGCTATTGTTTCAGTTAAGGTAGCTGACCCTCAATTTGAAGGTCAAACCAAAACAAAATTAGGGAATCGAGAGGTAACTTCAGCTGTTTCTCAGTCTGTATCAGAAATACTTGAGATTTATTTAGAAGAAAACCCTAATGATGCTAAAACCATAGTTCAAAAAGTAATCTTGGCCGCACAAGCCAGACATGCAGCTAAGAAAGCCCGTGAAATGGTTCAACGTAAATCACCTATGGGAGGAGCCGGATTGCCGGGAAAATTATCTGATTGCTCAGAAGAAGACCCTACCCAAAGTGAAGTGTTTTTAGTAGAGGGAGACTCAGCAGGTGGTACTGCTAAACAAGGTAGAGATAGAAAATTTCAAGCTATACTCCCTTTGAGAGGGAAAATTCTCAATGTAGAGAAAGCTATGCAACATAAAGTTTTTGAAAATGAAGAGATTAGGAACATCTACACAGCTTTGGGGGTTACCGTTGGCACAGAAGATGATTCAAAAGCGCTTAATACAGAAAAATTGCGTTATCATAAGATTATCATTATGTGTGATGCTGATGTAGATGGAAGTCATATTGCCACCTTAGTGCTTACTTTCTTCTTTAGATATATGAATGAGCTCATTGAAGGTGGAAATATTTATATAGCTACGCCTCCATTATACCTCATCAGAAAAGGAAACAAAAAACGCTACGCGTGGAGTGAAAAAGAACGTGATGAGATCGCAGCTGAATACAAAACAAATGTAAGTATACAACGTTATAAAGGACTTGGTGAGATGAATGCTGAGCAACTTTGGGACACCACGATGAACCCTGAGCATAGGGTTTTACGTCAAGTGAGCATAGATAGCTCCAGCGAAGCTGATCGTATATTTTCAATGCTGATGGGTGATGAAGTTCCGCCGAGACGAGAGTTTATTGAAAAAAATGCTGTTTATGCTAATATTGATGCATAATTCTTTACTCTAACTTTAATATTTTACTTTTGAATAGAATATACTTCATATTACTGGCATGCTTATTAAATATAAGCACTTACGCTCAAGATGATGTTTCCCAATTAATGTCAATGGCTGTTGAAGATGCTAATAAATTTACAGAAAACTATTTATCTCCCGGCAATAACGCACTTGGTTTAAATTTGAGCAATGCCTGGTTTAACTCTGCAAAAGCCAAAACATTAGGTAATTTTGAAATTTCTTTAGTTAGTAACATATCATTAGTGAATGATGATCAAAAAACGTTCATGTTAAATGAAGCAGATTACGAAATGTTACGATTTCAAAATGGCCCCAGCAGACAATTAGTAGGAAATGCTTTAGGAGAAAATAATCCTGACATTGGTGCTAAAGCTGTATTT
>Ga0102930_1000761_pt1 | contig 10707 bp, 12 predicted proteins | sample SalPon1_B_H2O_MG_FD_84514 | JGI IMG/M metagenome (GOLD analysis project Ga0102930, IMG submission 84514) | Salt pond water microbial communities from South San Francisco under conditions of wetland restoration - Salt Pond MetaG R1_B_H2O_MG | ecosystem: Environmental > Aquatic > Non-marine Saline... | reverse complement strand
GTCCCACTGTCTCGAATCCCTCCTGGAGGCCGAAGCCTCGGGCGAACTCGACGTCGAGATCTCGGCGGTCATCAGCAACCGCGGAACGCACAGCGAACTCGCCGAGGCCCACGACGTCCCGTTCTACGATGTCGGCGACGGCAAGGGATCGCCCGACGAGGACCGGATGTTAGATATCTTGGCCGAACACGACGTCGACCTCATCGTGCTGGCCCGCTACATGCGCATCCTCGGCCCGAAGATCGTCTTCCGCTACGAGGACCGAATTATCAACATTCACCCCTCCTTGCTCCCGGCGTTCCCCGGCGCGGCAGCCTACCGCCAGGCCAAGGAGGAGGGTGTCCGGATCGCGGGCGTCACCGCCCACTACGTGACGACCGACCTCGATCAGGGGCCCGTCATCACCCAACGCGCCTTCGACGTGCCGGACGATGCGCTCATCGACGAGATCAAGGCCCGCGGCCAGCCCCTCGAAGCCGAGGCACTGATCGAGGCGGTCGAACTCCACCTCGACGACGCCGTCTCGGTCCACCGCGGCCGGACGAGCATCCGCGACGAAGCCGATCCCAACGATTACCAGCTCGGACTCTCCAAGGAAGCCCAAGACGCCAATCCGAAAGAACCGGTCGACAGCGATGTGGAAAAACGCGATGCGCCGACAGTAGCCGACGACTAACGAGTAGTAGCTGACAACTAACGCTTTTTTCTTTTTAAATATCGGTGAGTCGGTCGACGGCTTCGCCGACCGGCGGTACGTCGAACCACTCCGTTTCGGTGTAAGCGTTCGCGCCCGCGGCGTACATCTCCGAGACGGCCGTGACCACCTCGTCCGGGAGGCCGATGGGGTCGACCTCACAGAGCTGTCGCCAGTCGGCAATGTCGGCGTCGGCCACGTCGGTTTTGGCTGCCGAGACGGCCTCGACCCAGTCGGGCTGTTCGCGTTTGTAGTACTGGCGGATGACCTCCTTGGAGAGCTGGTGGCCTCCCAGCGAAAACCGGTTCTCGTCGAACGTACCGACGACATCGGCGACGGCGACGGTGCCGTTGTAGAACAGGCATTCGATCTTGCCGTCCTCGTGGCTGAAGCCGACCGAGTCGGCGTGATCGGTGACGATCTCGTCGACCCGAAGGGCGACCGATTCGAGTTCGTCGATCGAGGCCGTTCCAGCGATTCGGTCGGCCTCCTCGCGCGTGAGATACCGATCCTGTTCCTCGTATTTGGTGGAGAACTCGACGACCGGTTCGGGGAGGTCGACTGCCTCCTCGGGCCACTCGTCGGCGTCGAGGCCGTAATCGGTTGGCTCACCGCGTTTGCGGAGGCTGGAACCGACCGGGACCGTGTTGCGGAAGACCACTTCGAGGGGAATCAAGAAGTTCTCGGCCGCCGCATCGTGGTAGGCATCGTAGTCGTATCCAGCTTCGCTGTCGTAGGGGAGATCGGGGACCTGTGTGAGTTCGATCGCCATCTCGGTCGGCGGCTCCGAACAGTCGGCGAGGTCGACGATTTCGCCGGACTCATCGACGACACCGCGGTAGTGGGTCGGGATGCCCCGGTCTTTCAGCAGTTCGAAGTTGAACGCGCCCATCGTACAGAGGCTCCCGCCTTTGTGTGGGATGGCGTCGGGCATCTGGCCCCAGTCGAAGACGGAGTAGGCGTCGGTGAAGACGAACCGACCGGCACCGAGTCCGGTGGCGGTGGGCTCGCGGTCGACGCGGAACTTCTTGACGCTCGTCATGGTCGTATCGGCGACTGCCGCCCGTATGAATCTTTCAATTCCCTGCCTCCGTACGACCGACCCCTTTTTACTCAGGGCCCGCTACCCCCAGTAATGACGCGCCGGTCGGCAGCCGATCTCTCGCCAGCGGACATCGAGTTCGACCATACTCCCGAGAGCGACCAGTCTTTCGAAAACGCCCTCACCAAGGCTCGTAGTAGGGAGCGCCTAACGGTCGACGACGCGGTCGAACTCCTGACGACCGGCACCGAAAGCGAGGGGATCGACCCCCACCGGAAAGAACAGGTCCTCGAAGCCGCCGACCGCAGGCGCGCCGAGATGGTCGGCGAGGATGTCACCTTCGTCGCCAACCTCAACAACAACGTCACCACCGCCTGCAACGTGGGCTGTCTGTTCTGTAACTTCAAGAACTCCGCCCACGCCTTCGAGGCCGACAGCGACGTCGACCACGCTGGCTTCACCAAAACGCCCGTCGAGTCCCGCGAGATCGTCGACGACGCCCTCGATCTCGGCGTTTCCGAAGTCTGTTCGGTTTCGGGACTCCACCCCGCGTTCGCACTCGACGCCGAACACCACGAAATTCTTGCAGGCTACGACAACCCCGCCAGCGAAGTCAACTACAAACCACCCGCCGAATATACGACCGATCCCGGCACCTACACCGACCAGATTCGGGCGATGTCGATCGATGGCATCCACGTCCACTCGATGACTCCCGAGGAAGCCTACCACGCCCGCCGCGGCACCGACTGGTCCTACGAGGAGGTATACGGCCGACTCCGCGATGCGGGACTCGATACCGCCCCCGGCACCGCCGCCGAAATCCTCGTCGACGAGGTCCGCGAGGTGATCTGTCCCGGCAAGATCACGACCGACGACTGGCTTGCGGCGATGGAGGGAGCGATGGCCGCCGGAGTCGGGACGACGGCGACGATCATGTACGGCCACGTCGAAAACGAGATGCATCGGGCGATACACCTCAAGCGGGTCCGCGACCTGCAGGACCGCACCGGCGAAATTACTGAGTTCGTCCCGCTGTCGTTCGTCCACGAGAACACACCCCTTTATAAACACGGCGTGGTCGACGGCGGCGCGAGCGATGCCGAAGACGAACTGATGATCGCCGTCTCCAGACTGTTCTTCGACAACATCGACAACATCCAGAGCTCCTGGGTCAAGTACGGCAACGCGAAGGGGCTCAAGCTGCTCAACTGCGGCGCGAACGACTTCATGGGGACGATCCTCTCCGAAGAGATCACCAAACGCGCCGGGGGAAGCTACGGGGAGTTCCGAAGCGTCGACGACTACGTCGACATGATCGACGCGATCGGCCGCCAGCCGGTCGAACGGTCGACCGACTACGAGACCAGACGCCCGATCGAGATCGGCGACGGTCCCTATGGCCCGACGCTCGGCCCGCGAGCCGACGGGACGCCGATGTTGTCGACCGACGAACCGACCGAAACACCCGTTTCAGCCGACGACTAACCGCGAGTAACTGACGACTAATCTAACGGCTCCTGGCGGTTGGCGAGCGGTGTCTCACGACCCGCGACACTCCGGTACCGCCGACCGGCGGCTGACTGCTCTACGAGCGCGTTTTCGATCCGTGTCGATAGCCAGCCGTCCTGTTGGCCGTCACCCTGCTTCGGCGGTCGACGCGCTAGGTCGACCTCGTCGCGCCGCAGGGAATCCGGAAGGTACTGGTCGTAGACGGGGAGTCGCTCGTAGAGCGGGACATCCGCTTCGCCAGCGATCGAACGGAGTTCGTCGAGTGCGGGCCATGCGTAGTCGGGGTTTATATAGTCGTCCGTGATCGGCGAGACGCCGCCGAGGTCGTCGACGCCGCAGTCGACCAGCTTTCGGGTCGGCGAGAGGTTCGGCGGCACCTGTACCGATACCGACTCCGGGAGCGCGACCCGCGCCATCGCCACGACACGGCGCATCGTCTCCACCGAGGGCTGGTCGAACGACGACCGTTCGTTCGGAACGACGTTCTGGACGATCAGCTCTTGGATGTGGCCGTACCGCTCGTGGAGGTCGGCGATCGCCAGCAGGCTCTCGGCGCGGTCCCGCCACGACTCGCCGATGCCGACGAGTAGACCGGTAGTAAACGGCACTCCCTCGCGGCCCGCCGCCCGGATCGTGTTGAGTCGCTGGCCGGGGGTTTTGCGACGGGAGCCCGCGTGGGCGTCGACCTCGGCGGTCGTCTCCAGCATGACGCCCATCGAGCTGTTGACCGCCCGAAGTCGGCGGAACTCAGACTGGGTTAGGTCGCCGGGGTTCGAGTGGGGCAGGAGCCCCTCATCGAGGGCCATCTCACAGGCGGCGTACAGATAGTCGACGATCGAGTCGTACCCCCACGAATCGAGCTGGTCGTGGACCGCGGTGTAACGGTCGTCGGGTTTGTCGCCGAAGGTGAACAGTGCCTCCGTACAGCCCGCGTCCGCACCTGTCTCCAACATGCTCCGAATCGCATCGGGACTCATGAGTGTCGCTTCGCCGGGAACGTCATAGTAGGTACAGTAGCCACAGGTGTAGCGGCAGGCGGTCGTCAGCGGCAAAAACACGTTCCGCGAGAACGTAAGCTCGTCGGGAGCCGAGACATCGTGCGGCGTCACGGATAGCAAGGCGTCGACGGCCCGCTCCTCGATTCGGATGTCGATGTCGTAGTCGTCGGCCGCCGGGAACATGGCCACCCCTCCGAGTCGAACCATCAAAAACGGCTCGGCTCTCGAATTCTCGGTCGAGTAGGCAGTGCCTACTCGGCCCGTTGGACGCCGACCCGGCCACTACTCGTCTCCAGTTCGAACCCTGCCTCGACCAGCCAGTCGTGGGCCGCGCCCGAACCGTGAATGAGCACCTCGGCCAGATCCGCGGGTTCGTCGATATCGGTCGCCAGCCGTCGAGAGTCGACGGTCTCGACGCTCGCGCCCAGTTCGGCGGCTGCCTGCCGGTGGTCGAGATACGAGGCCCCGTGGTAGTCGACCTGGAACGCCGGATCGCGCACAACGAGTGCGTTGGTTCCACCGCCGAGCCCCGGGGCGATCGTGATGTCGGCGTCGCTGTCAGTAAGGTGGTGGATGTCGGTCGCGCCCACGAGCGGGAGGTCCGCCATCAAAACGAGCGCTGGCGTCCCTTCGGCGAGGCGAGCATTGACCGTTGTCGTTAGCGACCGGTCGTCGACTGTGACCGTGGCGCGATCGGTCACCCGTTCGTCCTCGATGGGTGCTGTCGAAACGACCGTCGGCGTACAGCCCGCCCCGACAAGGGCGTCGAGGACATCGATCAGCATAGCAGTCGCAAACGATTGCCGTTCGGCTGGTGATAGCACCGGGCCGAGACGACTTTTCGGTGTGTCGACTGCAAACGGGACGAAACAGCGCATAGCTATACGAGGGGATGGGCGATCATGAACGGTCACCGCCGGCGAGTTAGAACAGCGATTCGAGTTCGTCGCTGTCGTCGGTGACGAGACTATCGAGGTTGTCGTCGCTTTCGTCACGGATCTCCTCGATGTTGTCCTGTGCTTCGATGGCGACCTGTTGGAGCTCTTTGATACGGGGGACGTTCGTCACGCCCGCCAACAGGACGACGCTCGATACCCGCCCCGAGCCGTCGATGGGGTAGTCGCCGCCGCGGACCTCCATGCTGCCGGTCTGCTCTTCGAGCCATTTCCGGCCGCGCTCGATGCCTTTCCGGTTGAGGTACTTCGAGGGACCAGCCATTACCAGCAACGCACGTTCGGTGCCATCGGTCTCACACGGGAGGGTGAGTCGACCGAGTGTGGCTTTCCGGACGAGGCTCGTGATCCGGTTCGTGGTGTGAGCTGTATCGGAGGTATCGTCGTCGTCGCTGCCGCGGAACCGCGAGAGTAGGCCTCCAGAGGAGCTCTCTTCGACCTCCTCTTCGGCGAAGCCGACCGTCGAAACGCCGCCACCGGAAAGCGTGTTGATAATCTCCGAGGAGTCGACGACCGATTCGGCGACCTCTTGGCCCTGTCTGACCTCGCCAGCGCCGAACAGGATCCCGAACCGGCGGACGATCTCACTGTTGATCTCGTCGTAGCCGCTCTGGACGGACTCGCCCGTTTTTCGCCACGAGTCGTTGTCGAAGACGAGCAGGTTGTCGACCTCGCGGACGAACGTCTGGAAGGATCGCGCCGCGTTGAGCGTGTAGATTCCACCCTCGTCGCTCCCCGGCAGCACACCAAGCCCGTAGACGGGTTCGGTGTAGATGCGCTTGAGGTGTTTGGCGATAACCGGCGCGCCGCCCGAGCCGGTGCCGCCGCCGAGACCCGCGACCACGAGGAAGGCGTCGACTTCGTGAACCGGGATGGAGTCGATCGAGCCCTGAATCTCGTCGATGTCCTCCTCGGCGATCTCCGCGCCGAGTTCGTTGTCCGCTCCGACACCGTGACCTTTGACGCGTGACTGCCCGATGAGCACGCGATTGTCCTGTGGGATGTGTTCTAATCCCATGAGATCGGCTTTCGCGGAGTTGACCGCGACCGCCGCTCGAACGATGTTCGATCCGGTTTCGGCATCGTATTCGAGGAACTTGTCAACGATCTTGCCTCCGGCCTGGCCGAAGCCGATCATTGCGAGTTTCATCTGTTGTCTCCCCTTGCCATTGGCACAAGTACAGTCGGAAAGCGGATATAAAGCTTGTGATCAGGTAACTTTTCGAGATTACTCTATTTCGACGAATTACACGGAGAGAAGCCTGAACAAACTGTATTTGTATCTAGGATGTATTCCAGTAATATCGGCGGAAGAGCGTCATTGAAATCGGGGTAACTGGCGATAAGTCGCTGTATAACTAACAGGTGTCTGCTACCCGACTGACGGACGCCTGACGACCCCGGCTCACGCGCGGGTTTTTTCTGCCTCTTTGGTATCCATGAACTCGAAAATCGCCTTCGTCCCCGCGTGTTTCACTGCGCTATTCGACGCCGAGATACGACCGCAGCGATGTAAGGTCGCCCTCACTGCGACCGAAGGCGTCGACAGCGTTGTCGGCGGTCGTGTTGTCGAACTTCAACGATCGGTACTGGTCGGCTCCCATCGGGAACCCCGGGATCGAACCGGCTATCGAGAGGCCGACTCCGGCCAGTCCCATCGGAACCGGAACGACGGACACCGAACGACCATCGGCCCCGTGGGCCAGTTTGGCGACATCCGCCAGCGTGACCGTTTCCGGACCGCCGAGTTCGTAGGTCTCGCCCACGTGACTGTCGTCTTCGACCGCATCCGCAAGCATCGGAACGAGATCACCGACCCAGATCGGCTGGAACCGGGTTTTGCCGCCGCCGGGCAGTGGGGCCACGAACGGCGGGGCGAGCTTCTTGGTAAAGGAGACGAACTCCCCGCCCTCGCCGAAGACGACCGACGGTCGAAGGATCACCCAGTCGAGTTCGGACTCCCGAACGTGGGTTTCGGCCTGTCCTTTCGCTCGGATGTAGGCCGTCGGACCGTCGGGGTCGGCACCCAGCGCACTCATCTGAACGAAGCGGTCGACACCGTGTTCCTCGGCCGCGCGAACGAGGTTTTCGGTGCCGTGGCGGTGGATCTCGTCGTGCATCTCGTTGCCACCTTTCGGTTTGAAAAGCGGTGAGAGTGCAACGAGGTTAACGACGACATCCTGCCCCTCGAGTGCCGATTCGATCGAATCGTAGGCGGTGATATCGCCGCTAACGGTCTCGACGCCCGCCGGTAAGGCCGCAGCATCCGGGTTCCGTGCCAGTACGGTGACGTCGTGGTCGCGGTCGAGGAGTTCGTCGACGAGGTTCGTACCGATGAATCCGTTTCCGCCAGCTACCAACAGTTGCATACCAGTAATATCTCACCGGACCGACCTAAAGGTAGCGTGAACCGAGAGCGAACCGTTGATTAACCACCGCTCGGAGTCGGGTGTATGCTCGTGACTCTCGAAGGGCTCGACGGGAGCGGTAAAACCACTGTCTGGAACGCGTTAGGCGACGCCTACCCCGACGCAGTCCGAACGCGCGAGCCGACCGACTCGTGGTACGGCGAGGCGGTGTATCGCTCGATCGGTGAGGAAGACGCCGACTCCCTCGCCGAGCTGTTTCTGTACACGGCCGACCATGCCGACCACCTCTCGCGGGTCGTTCGGCCCGCCCTCGACGAGGGGAAACTGGTTGTTTCGGACCGGTACAGCGACTCACGGTACGCCTATCAGGGAGCGACGCTGGCGGGCGTTGTCGACGATCCAATAACCTACATCCAGTCGATCCACGAGCCGTTTACCCGAAAACCCGACCTCACCTTCTATCTTGATCTCGACCCCGAAACCGCCGCCGAACGAAGCGGGAAGACGAACAAGTTCGAGCAGACGGCGTATCTGGAGCAGGTCAGCGAGAACTACGAGCAGCTGATCGACGCCGAACCCGACCGGTTCGTCCGTGTCGACGCTACACAGTCGCCAGATGTCGTCAGCGAGGAAGTCCGAACCCGTCTCGCGGCAGTAGTCGACGACTAACTACCGCGTATCCGGCAGTTCGACCTCGTCGGGCTGGGCAACGTACAACAGATCGAGCGTTACGCCGACTGCGACCGGGAGCCCGATCATGACGCCGAAGGCGACTGTCGGTGAGCCGAGGTTCGGACCGATCCCAACGACACCAGTAAAGACGAGCGTCGACACGAAGAGGATGACCGGTGTCAGCGTCAACGCATAGAGTATCCAGCCGAACTGTGTTTTCAGGCGAAGGCGGAAAAACCGTGTCAGCACGGCCGCCAGAAGCGTGTGGCCGACCAGTATGCCACCGAAAGCTGCGTACCCGATGATCGAGAGCATACCCATACTACGTGGCGAACGGTCTTTGGAGTACCGACTCGACGGAGGTTGTACGCTCTACTGTAGAGGGTTACAGCTCGCCGACGGTTGCGACGGCAACGTCCGACAGCACCCCGGTTTACTCGCCGAGCGACATGTAGGTCTTGGTCTCCAAGACGCCATCGAGAGACTGTATTTCGCTGGCGGTCGTCCGGAGGATCTCGTAGACCTCCTCGGTAGAGAGCTCGACGATGAGGTCGTACTCTCCGGCGACGATGTGTGCTTCCGACACCGGCGAGAGATCCCGAATCATCCCGAGCAGCGACTCCGAGGCTGCAACTCCCGTTTTCACCATGACGAACGCGTGAACCATGAGTCATACTCACACACCAAGCGCAAAAGCCTTCCCACAGTGTGAGTGGGGATACAGTTATGCGCTCAGAACGTGTTATGTTTTCTCATGCGATTTATTATCATTGGCGCTGGCCGAGTCGGCCTTCGGACCGCCCGCGTCCTCCGGCAAGAGGGCCACGAGGTGACACTCGTCGAGCGCGATCGGGAGTCGGTCGACCGCGCACGGAGCCTCTCGTTCGATGTGGTCGCGGGCGACGGCTCCAGAGAGGAGGTACTACAGGAGGCCGGAATCGCCGAGGCCGACGCCGTCGGTGCGTTGACCGGCGATCTCAACGTCAACTTCGCGGCGTGTCTGATCGCCAACCATCACGGCTGCCGGACCGTCATGCGGATCGACGAGGACTACCGCGAGGAAATATACCAGCAGTACGCCGACGAGGTCGACGAGATCGTCTACCCCGAACGGCTGGGTGCGATCGGCGCGAAAAACGCGCTACTCGGCGGCTCGATTCAAGCGATCGCCGACGTCGCCCAGAGCCTCCAGATCCTCCTGATCACGATCACCGACCAGTCCCCGATGAAGGGGTACACGCTGAGCGAGGTGGCGCTGCCGTCCGATTCCCGCATCCTCGCGTTCGGCAAGGCCGACGAGCCGCTGGGGATTCCGCTGCCGGACGATTCGCTGGAAGCAGGCGACCGGGTCGCGGTGCTAGCAGAGTTCTCCGAGCTCGCGGAGGTCAGGCAACTACTGGTCGGCGACGAGAGTGCGGCCGCAGCCCTCGCTGGGGGTGAGTCGTCGTGAGCGTCACCGCGTACATTCTCGTCAAATCGAACACGAGCGACGTCGACCGAGTGCAGTCCGAGATCGAAGCCATCGATGGCGTCACGCAGGCCAACATCGTCGCTGGCGACGTCGACTTCATCGCAAAGGTCGCGGTCGAAACGCCGGGCGAGGTCAAAGACATCGTCGCCAGCGGCATCCAGACGATCAGCGGCGTCGAAAACACCCAAACCTACATCGCAATGGCGTAACCGGGGCTCAGTTGCTGCCACCCGCATTGCGGGCGCGATCAATGATTCCGCTAACCGGTTCGGTATACTCGTAGCCGGGGATGATCCCCTGGACAAAGGTCCCCTCGATATAGTCGATGACTGCTGCTGCGTCGTCGACGCCGCGACGCTCGTTGAGATCCTCGAAGCTCGTCTCGACGACGATTGTCTCCGACTGTCGACGCACCGTCGGTTCGAGGTCGCGTTCGGTTCGGAACACGCCGCCGATATCTTTGGCTCGGAGTTCGAAGGTCTCGAACCAGCCGTCCTCGACGACAGCCGCCACCTCGTCTTCGGTCACACTGTTAAGTAGTGGGACCCTAACTTCGGTATCGAACCGGATCTGGCCGCCGACATCCGTCGCTTCGACGGTCCCATCGAAGGTGGTTGCGGTCGACTCGAAGGTCGCGTCGTCGACCTGCTCGAAGGCTGTATGATCGACAAACGCGCGTCGAACCCGTCCGGGAAGCTCACTCATACGACGATACTGGGCGTCGAATCTAAAAAACATCGCTCTTTGTGGCCACCCGACCATAGTGATAAATCACCAAATATTTCAGGCGATGTATCATCCATGTCACTAGCTAGCTTACGGCAGCATACTCCGCACCCGATATTATTAAGTAAAACCGACCTATAGATACAGGTGACGCTTCGCTTTGGAGGGCCGAAGCGTCAGCGGGGACCAATTGAAGGCACCTCGCCTACGCGAGACTTTTTCCTCTCGTGTGGGCGAGTTAGCCTTTTTCTACCGTAAAACCAAGTATCT
>Ga0102930_1000756_pt1 | contig 10770 bp, 8 predicted proteins | sample SalPon1_B_H2O_MG_FD_84514 | JGI IMG/M metagenome (GOLD analysis project Ga0102930, IMG submission 84514) | Salt pond water microbial communities from South San Francisco under conditions of wetland restoration - Salt Pond MetaG R1_B_H2O_MG | ecosystem: Environmental > Aquatic > Non-marine Saline... | reverse complement strand
TCCTGCGCGGTCTGCACATCAAGAAGATCCTCGCCCAGGACGCGTCCGCCGAGGGCGTCATCGCCTACGTGCTCGGTGAGCTGGGTATCGACGAGTCGCACTGGGACGGTTTGATCACACGTGAGCTGACCCGCCTGCACGGCTGGGCCGGCTTCATCCGCTGGCGCTCGTCGGCCAGTCGCTACCACTGGTCGCAGACCTACCCCGCCGACCTGATCGACTTTTTGGCCATCCGGCTGGTGCTGGGGCTGGCACTAATCCGCGAGCATGGCCGTCGCAAGCGCCTGCCAGCCACCTTCCCGGAGCTGGCGCAATACCTCGAGCAGCACACCGCCGAGTGCTACCTGCGCCAGGCCTACCACGGCGGCACCGTCCAGCCGGAGTGGGCCCACCGCGTCGATGACGCCCTGGCGCACAAGCACCCGGGCCACATCAACCGTCTGCTGCCCGAGTACCTGCAGGCCGAGCGGACCGCCGAGGCGCACCGTCAGGCCGACCGCCTGCTGGCACTGGCCGAAGCCGCCGGGCAGACCGAGGCACTCAGGGCCCTGGACACCGACCGGATCGACGCCCTGCTCGCCCTGCTGGCCGAGTTCGAGGACGGCGAAGGCATGATGTGGCTGCGCGCCATGGAGGCCGTCTACCGCAAGTCGCTCCTCGACGAGATCAAGCTGCTGCCGCCGGCCAAGCGCGAAAAGCGCCCATTCGCCCAGGCGCTGTTCTGCATCGACGTGCGCTCCGAGCGCATCCGTCGGCAGCTCGAGCACGTGGGCGACTACCAGACCTTCGGCATCGCCGGCTTTTTCGGCGTCCCGGTCAGCTTCATCGGTCTCGGCAAGGGCACCGAGCTCGACCTCTGCCCGGTGCAGATCACGCCCAAGAACGTGGTGCTGGAGGTACCCACCGGCGCCACGCAGATCGAGACGGACTTTTACTCGTCGGCCAGCCACGTGCTGCACGACGTGAAGAGCTCGGTGCTCTCGCCGTACTTCACCGTCGAGGCCATCGGCCTGCTGTTCGGCTTCGACATGATCGGCAAGACCGTCGCCCCGCGCGTCTACGACCGCTGGCGCAACCGCATCGAGCCCAAGGACACGTCCACCCGGCTGCTGATCGACAAGCTCTCCCGCGAGCAGGCCGACTCGATCGTGCGCTCGCTGCAACGGGTGACCATCGTGCAGGCGATCGGTCAGCAGCTGGGCATCGACCGTGACGCGATCACCGACTCGATGATCCGCGAACTGCGTGAGATCGCCATGGGCAACCAGAGCGGCACGTCGGAATTCGCCCGCCAGTTCGCCCTGAGCCCCGCAGCCGAGGCAGAGTTCATCGAGACCCTGCGCGAGGAATACCGCATCAACCCGTCGTTCGTCTCCATGCAGATGGAGCGACTGGGCAAGATCGGCTTCTCCACCGACGAGCAGGTCTACTTCGTCGGCCAGGCGCTGCGGATGATGGGGATGAACGAGAACTTCTCCCGCTTCGTCCTCCTCGCCGGCCACGCCAGCAAGTCGGACAACAACCCCTACGAGTCGGCGCTGGACTGTGGTGCCTGCGGCGGTGGCCACGGCCTGGTCTCCGCCCGCGTGCTCGCGCAGATGGCCAACAAGTCCGAGGTGCGCCGTCGCCTGGCCGAACAGGGCATCCATATCCCGGATGACACCTGGTTCCTGCCGGCGCTGCACAACACCACCTCGGACCAGATCGTCCTGCACGATCTCGACCTGCTACCGACCAGCCATCTCGTCTACATGGAGCGCCTGCGCAACGGCCTGCGTGCCGCGAGCCGCCTGTGTGCCGCCGAGCGCCTGCCGACGCTGGAGGAAAACGTCGACCCGCACCTGGACACCGCCACCGCGTTCCGTCACATCCAGCGCAACACCAGCGACTGGACCCAGGTGCGCCCCGAGTGGGGGCTGGCGCGCAATGCCGCGGTGGTCGTCGGCGGCCGCCACCTGACCGAGGACATGGACCTCGACGGTCGCAGCTTCCTCTTGTCGTACGACTACAAGCTCGATCCCAAGGGCCGCCTGCTCGACACCATCCTCTCCGGCCCGTTGATCATCGGCGAGTGGATCAATCTCGAGCACTACTTCTCCGCCGTCGACAACGAAGGCTTCGGCAGTGGCTCAAAGGCCTACCACAACGTCGCCGGCCGCTTCGGCGTGATGAGCGGCAACCTCTCCGACATCCGCACCGGCCTGCCCTCGCAGACGGTGCTCAAGGACGACCGGCCCTACCACGAGCCGCTGCGGCTGCTGGTGATCATCGAGGCGCCGGTGCCGCACGTGCTGGCCGCCGCCGGCCGGGTGCCCAAGGCACTGAGCCTGATCGTCAACGGCTGGGTCAACGTCGTGGTCGCCGACCCCGAATCCGGCCACATGCATTACTTCGATCGTGGCGAGTGGCACGACCTGGGTCCGGCGCCACAGCGGGCCAAGCAACTGGAATCCATTGACGCAGAGGAGAGCCCTGCATGAGCAATCTCAAACTCAACCCGCTGAAGAAGCTCGAGATCATCATCGAGGGCGAACACCAGGAGTTCGCCACCGACCTGCTCGACCGCGCAGACGTCAAGGGCTACACCATCGTCGGCAACCTGTCCGGCAAGGGCAGCCAAGGCTTCCACGAGGGTCACCTGATGTTCAACGAGGACGAGGTGCTCATCATGATCATCGCCGCCGTCCCGGAGGAACTGGTCGAGCCGCTGCTCGAGGGCTTCGCCCCGTTCTTCGACAAGCACAGCGGCGTGGTCTTCGTTTCCGACATCCAGGTCAGCCGCCTGGTTAAGTTCAAGGGCTGATCGCGGTAGGATTGCGCCCCAACGGAACATCGAAATCGGGGCCCCACCCGACACCCCCTACAGAATCGAGAGTGCACAACATGTTGTTTGATCAACCTTCCCAGCAAGGCACCAGCAGCGCGGACGCGGACCAGTACCGCATCCAGACCGAACCCTACTACCGCCCGGTACACGACGAGGTCGAGCTCTACGACGCCGCCTACAAGGCCCGCATGCCGATGATGCTCAAGGGCCCCACCGGCTCGGGCAAGACCCGCTTCATCGAGTACATGGCCTGGAAGCTGCAGCGCCCGCTGATCAGCGTCGCCTGCAACGAGGACATGACCGCCTCGGATCTGGTCGGCCGCTACCTCCTGGACAAGGACGGCACCCGCTGGCAGGACGGCCCGCTGACCACCGCCGCCCGCATGGGCGCGATCTGCTACCTCGACGAGGTGGTCGAAGCCCGCCAGGACACCACCGTCGTCATCCACCCGCTGACCGACCACCGTCGCGTCCTGCCGCTGGAGAAGAAGGGCGAGCTCGTGGAGGCGCACCCCGACTTCCAGATCGTCATCTCCTACAACCCGGGCTACCAGAACCTGATGAAGGATCTGAAGCAGTCGACCAAGCAGCGTTTCGGCGCGCTCGACTTCGACTACCCCGACCCAGACACCGAAACCGAGATCCTCGTCCACGAGACTGGCGTCGACCGCGACACGGCCGGCAAGCTGGTCGAGATCGCCCAGCGGGCGCGCAACCTCAAGGGCCACGGCCTCGACGAGGGCGTCTCCACCCGTCTGCTGGTCTACGCGGGCAGCCTGATCGCCAAGGGCGTCGACCCGCGCGCCGCCTGCTCCATGACCCTGGTCCGTCCGATCACCGACGATCCGGACATGCGCGATACCCTCGACTCGGCGGTCAGCGCGTTCTTCTCTTGACGAGAAACGCCGGCCCGAACGACAAACGCCCAGCCAATCGGCTGGGCGTTTTGCTTTCTGGCATCGCGAGCGCAGATGCTCAAACGTCGTGGTCGTGGCGCACCTCAGCACCTTCCTCCGTGATCGTTGTGATAATCGTCAGTCCCCGGGAAAAATAGATCGGCTCGGTGACGACCTCCCTGCCATCCGGGTAGCGGACCCGGAATGCCATCCCCGCCTCGTCCTTCACACTGAACGACACCGTCAAACCCGGCGGAATTGCCGGGAACGCCCTCTCCGTATCTCGCCACTCGGCAACCACCGAAACCGGCCCGTCCGATGCATTGCGGATCTCGAATTGCGGGTCGAAAAAGGTCGGCGCCACGAGCAGTGCGAGACCGGCGAGGAACAGCAGCGCGATGGCGCTCAGGATGTGGTTCAGGCGCTTGAGCATGCGACAAGCCCGATGTCGGATTCCCTTGGGACGCCCCGTGCCCGCGCCGGGGGATCGGGGCTGAAACCTGCCAACCTCCCCCGGGGCCATATTGCGGCGGACGCTACCGGCACACCGAAATCGTCGAGGGGCGGACCAGGCGGGCGCCGCCCGTCTGGTAGCTGCGCCAGCGACGGGGCGACTCCCCTTGCGCGACGGCCGTGTCGAAATGGGCCTTGGTCACCACGAACACGCAGGCGCGCATCTCGCCATTCTCGACCATGCGATCCACGATGGAGTGTGCCGCCGTGAGCGCGGTCGGTTCGTTTTCGTGGACGGAAATGATGTCGTCGACCCGATCCAGCACGTACCACATGGTCATCCCTCCCTGACAACAGCCGGCCCATGCGTTCCCCTGACCGACCCGCACCTTTTGCCGTGAGGCCCGACTGAACTCCACGCGGTAGGCGCCAGCATACCCCCACTCCAAGGCACATGCGTGACATTAGGCAAAACTCGCGTGCGGTAGTCCAAACGGTTGTTTGCACTCACTGGCCTGTGGCCGGGATAGTCCGGCGGAGGTCGGCAATTCAAAGTACGCGAGAAGCGGATTCTTGACTGGGCTGAGCCTCGACGAGGCATTACAGCGCGAAGTCGGATGGTTTTATCGCTTTTGGTTTGGCCCGTCGCGGGAGCCTTGAACTCGCGGGACCCTCGTCCATCGACACCTCGCGGCCGGTCACTTAAATGCTGACCCAATCCTTCTCGTCATCCGGGAAGCATGCTCGATACGCATCGTGCAAATCGGTCTCGAGGCGGTCAAGACGACCAAGTTCCTCGAGACGGCCGCATTCGATGGCACGCGTCAGCAAGGCCGCAGCGGGACCGTCCTTTTCCCCATAGGCCCAACCCGCGAGGATCGATATCACTTCCGGATCGAATTCCCATCCTTTCGCGACCCTCACCGAAAGCTGCCTCGCCACCTGCTCGAATTCAGCAACGAATGTCGTCGATACCCGGCTTGCTTCGAGCGTTTTCATTCCTCGCAGCAACACCATTATCCCAATGCTGTGCGCCACGCCCGCCAGGTAGAGGGGAAACCCCGCACCCGGCATTCCCGCGGATCGCGCCTCCGCCTTGACCTTCATCGCGATTCGGAGGGTCAGTGGCCAAATCGACCGAAGCGTCACATTGTCGAGACGGGTATCTTGCCCGAACTGGGCAAGCGGACTGACGATCGCGGCAGAGATCACCTCCCGAATCCCCTTGCTTCCCATCCGTGTCGCCGCGTGCGACACGCTATCGATATCTCCGGCCGCGCCTCGCATCGCGGGGCTGTTGACCACTTTCAAGACGTTCGCCGAGAGCACCAGATCCGATTCGATAAGTCCGGCGACATGCATGAAATCGACGTCCTGCGGATCACGTAACGCCGCCATGAGCTTCGGCAAGACCACCGGCAGACGTGGAACGAGCGAGTCGACGGAGTCGTCATGCCGCTCGACCACCTCTTGCCAACCCCGAAGCCACCCCCGTTCCTCGTCAGAGAGCCCGCCCTCGAGCACGCTTCCAGTGACGAAAAACATGGCGACATATCGCTGGGAGAGCTCGCGATCGTCGACTTGGCTCTCGCGCACCTCGTCCACCATCGCCATGGGCGCGGCCGACTTGTCTCCCCGCTGCGCCGTGTGGCTGGTGGATGGAGCGCCCGTCGCATCACGGCGGCCGCGGCGCCCAATCAATCGTCGAATCATCGAGAACATGGTCGAAATGGAGTCCTTGTCAGTGGTGCAATCAGAGCGGCGCACCGTGGTCTTTATTTCTGTCTACGCTACCAGCGTAACGCCGCTAGGATGGTCGTAGAATATGACCATCATCAGCACGCGGTATGCCAACGCGTCATCGCAACAGACCCATCGACGACTTCACGGGGTTATCAACGGATACGGATCGCAGCGTTCGGGCTTGTCACGATGTGCATGCTCGTCGTGACGGTGGATCGACCCCGGGCCGATCTGAACCGACCAATTCGACCCGGCAAGGCCGTGCACCGGCTTCTCCAAGGCGAGCTCGACGCAGCACCGGGGGGCTAGCGGGTCGATCGGCTTGTGACCCGGCGGTCAGTGCTCGTACGATACAACCACGGACGGCCGGCAGGATTGAGGCACAGGCGTGCCAAGTAGCTGACAGCATGGATCGCACGGTTACCGGTCACGAGAGCGTCCTCTCGCCCCACGACACCATCCAGTCGCGGACCGACACCGGCGGCGTGATCACGTTCGCCAACCCCACCTTCGTCCGGATCTCGGGCTACAGCCGGGAAGAACTCGTCGGCGCACCGCACAGCATCATCCGCCATCCACGCATGCCGCGCGGGGTCTTCTACGCCATGTGGCAGATCATCCAGGCCGGCGAGGAATTCTTCGGTTTCGTCGACAACCGCTGCAAGAACGGCGACAACTACTGGGTCTTAACCCGCGTCGCGCCACATCGCAACGCCCAAGGCGAGATCGACGCCTACAGCTCGGTACGCATGATGCCCAAGCGCGAGGCGGTGGCCGAATGGACCCGGGTCTACGACCGCATCCTGCAGATCGAGCAGGCCCAGCCACGGGAAAAGCAGGTCGAGGCAGGCTACCAGGCCGTCCTCAAGCACATCCGCAAGAGCGGCGCGAAGAGCCTGACCGATCTGGTGATGCGCTACGTCTGATCGGGCCGAACCGCAGGCGGCCGGCATTTCGCCGGCGGTGTCGTCCTGCACGCTCCGTCTCCCCGAATCTCGCCGAAGCCAGCCGTGCCCAATCCGAAAAGCGAAACGCCCGGCTTGATAGCCGGGCGTCGTTCAATCGGGCTGTGATCGACCGAAGTCGAGCGGACAAGACCTAGCGGTTACCGCTGCGTCCACCGCCTCCACGCCGACCGCCATTGCCGCGACCGCCACCCGGGCGGCCACCGCCACCGGGGCCACGGCCCTGGCCGCCACCGCGTCCGCCGCGCGGACCACCTCGACCGCCGCCACCAGGGCGTCCGCCACCGCCGCCGCGACGACCGCCGCCATTGCGGCCGTTCGGGATGGGCTCGGGCTTGGCGTTCGGGTCCGGCTCGAAGCCGGGCATGACGTGGCGGGTGAGCTTCTGCTTGGTCAGGCGTTCGATGTCCGCCAGCAGCTTGTGCTCGTCGACACAGACCAGCGAGACCGCCTCGCCGGACTCGCCCGCGCGGCCGGTGCGACCGATGCGGTGGACGTAGTCCTCGGCGACGTTCGGCAGCTCGAAGTTGACCACGTAGGGCAGCTGGGCGATGTCGATGCCGCGCGCGGCGATGTCGGTGGCCGCCAGCACGCGGATGGAACCGTTCTTGAACGACTCCAGCGCCTTGGTGCGGGCCGACTGGCTCTTGTTGCCGTGGATGGCCATCGCCGGGATGTCGCGCTTGGAGAGGTACTCGGCCAGGCGGTTGGCGCCGTGCTTGGTGCGGGTGAACACCAGCACCTGCTGCCAGTCTTCGGTGATCAGCAGCTCGGCCAGTAGCTCGCGCTTTTTGTCGCGGTCGACCTCGTAGACCGACTGGCTCACCGCCTCGACGGTGGTGTTGCGCGGCGTGACGGAGATCTCCGCCGGGTTGTCCAGCAGCCCCTGGGCCAACTTGCGGATCTCGTCGGAGAAGGTGGCCGAGAACAACAGGTTCTGGCGCTTGGCCGGGACGATCTTCAGCACCTTCTTGATGTCGTGGATGAAGCCCATGTCGAGCATGCGGTCGGCTTCGTCCAGCACCAGGATCTCGACCTTGGAGAGATCGAGGGTGCCCTGGTTCTGGTGATCGAGCAGGCGACCCGGCGTGGCAACCAGGATGTCGACGCCCTTTTTCAGCTTGTCGATCTGCGGGTTGATGCCCACGCCGCCGAACATGACCATCGACTTCAACGGCAGGTGGTGGCCGTAGTCGAGCACGCTCTGCTCGACCTGCGCGGCCAGCTCACGGGTCGGGGTGAGGATCAGCGCGCGGATCGGGCGCTTGCCGCCCTTGTGGCCGCCTTCCGGGTGGGTGGCCATCAGGCGCTCGAGCAGCGGCAGGGTAAATCCCGCGGTCTTGCCGGTACCGGTCTGCGCGGCGGCGAGCAGGTCACCGCCGGAGAGTACGGCCGGGATGGCCTGGGCCTGGATCGGGGTCGGGGTGGTGTAGCCGCGCTCTTCGATGGCGCGCTGAAGTTCCGGGCGAAGGCCCAGTTCTGAAAACAACATTGATGATTTTCCTTGGGGGACGAGAACGCTCGGCGCATGGAGGCCATGACAAAAATGGCGTCTCGAATGGCGTGGCGTTTCCCGTCAAACGGTCCCGGGGAGGGAGCGCACGCCAGTCGGCAAGGAAAACGCGGGGTTGAGGGCGTGTCATCGACACACCGTCAGGACTTGAATCGGCAGGACTGGTCTAACCGTGGCGCGCATCCTAGCACGTTTACGTTGCGGTCGACGCTTTTCTTCCTCCACGCCTCGTGCCATACGAGCGTCACATGGCGCTGGTATCCATGAGGGCCTGACCGTAGGGATTGCGCCCAGGAGGGACCGCCCCATGAGCACCGGCAAAACCGTCGCTCCCGACACCCCGACCAGCGGCACCGACATCGAGTGGCTCCTCGACGAGGTGACCGCCCTGCGCGAGCGTGTGATCGAACGAGCCACCCGCCGCCTGGAGCGGGAGCTCGGCGACGCCAACCGCGCCGGCCCGAGCAGCTGGAACCTGGCCTGCTACATGGCATTGCGCTCCGAGGACCTCCGCGAACTGCAACCGGCACTGGCCTCGCACGGGCTGTCCTCGCTGGGACGCAGCGAGTCCCACGTGCTAGCCACGCTGGAAAGCATCATCGACCTGCTCACGCTCGCCACCGGCAACGAACCGACCGGCGATCGCCCATCCCCGGGGGACTTCCTCGCCGGCGAGCGGACCCTGGCGCAGAACACGGTGCGGCTGTTCGGTCACCATGCCCCGCACGGGGTGCGCATCATGGTGACCCTGCCGACCGAGGCCGCCGATGACGCCGAAATGCTCGACGGGCTGATTCGGGCGGGCATGACCTGCGCGCGTATCAACTGCGCCCACGATTCGACGCGGGAGTGGAGCCGGATGGTGGCCAATCTGGAGGCCGCCCGCCAGCGCACCGACCGCCCCTGCCGGCTGTTCATGGACCTTGCCGGGCACAAGGTGCGTACCGGCGAGATCCGTCGTCGGCACAAGCCGCTGGAAATCGACTGGGACGGGTCACGCGCCCCGGTAATCGAGATCAGCGACGGCTTCCTGCGCTCCGAACCGGTGGGCAAGGGACGCAAGCGCAACTGGCACCTGGCGTTCGACACCGCGGTGGTCGACCGGCTCCACGATCACCAGGAGCTCTACTTCGTCGACAGCCTCGGGCGCGAACGCCGCATGCGGGTCGCGGCTACCGGCACGGCGCGGTTCTTCCACGCCGCGCTCGACGGTCCTGCACACATCGACCAGACCACGGCCTTTCAGGATCCGCGCACCGGGGAGCAGTTCCTCGCCCGCGGCTTCGACACCCGGCCGGTCAAGATACGGGTATTCGAGGGCGACCGGCTGCGCCTTTCCGCGGACCCCACGCCCGGAGAACCGGCCCGCCTCGACCCGGCCGGCAACATCATCGATCCACCACGCGTGCCCTGCGCCGAACCGCGCGTGTTCGACCGGCTGGCCGCAGGCGACTCGGTCTGGATCGACGACGGCAAGATCGGCGCCCGGGTGCTGCAGGTCGACGCGGACGGCGCCCTGCTCGCCATCGAGCACGCCGGCCCGCAGGGCAAGACCATCAAGCCCGACAAGGGCCTCAACTTCCCCGACACCCCTCTCGACCTGCCACCGCTGAGCGCCAAGGATCTCGCCGACCTGGACTTTGTGGTAGAACACGCCGACATGGTGGGCTTCTCGTTCGTCGAATCCGGTTCCGACATGCGCGCCCTGATGATGGAACTCGACGCCCGCGGTGCCGACGACATGCCGATCGTCGCCAAGATCGAGACCCGGCGGGCGGTGGCGAACCTGCCGGGGATCATGCTCGCCGCTCTCGACCACCGCCCGCTGGGCATCATGATCGCCCGCGGTGATCTGGCCGTGGAACTGGGGCCGGAGGAGATGATCGAGGCGCAGGAGGCCCTGCTCTGGCTCACGGAGTCGGCCCACATCCCGGTGGTCTGGGCTACCCAGGTACTCGAGACGCTGGCGAAGAATGGCAGCATCTCGCGCCCGGAGCTCACCGATGCCGCCATGGCCGAACGCGCCGAGTGCGTGATGCTGAACAAGGGCCCCTACATCGAGCGCGCGGTGCGCATCCTGGTCGACATCGTCCATCGGATGCACCGCTACCAGCACAAGAAGACCGCGCAACTGCCGCCGCTGGCCTGCATTGCCGATCTGGACGGGGGCGCGCAGGAGCGCGCCTCCTGATACGGGCCGCGATGCTGGTAGACTGCCGGGTCGTCACATCAATCGGCATCGCGATACACCATGAGCAAGGGTTCCCTCCAGGATCAGCTGTTGCAGGCCGGTCTGGGCCAGAAAGCCAAAAAAGGCGGAAACAAGGGCGGCAAGAAGCCCAAGCAGAAGTCCGCCTGGGGCCGGGTCAGCCG
>Ga0102930_1000755_pt1 | contig 10771 bp, 8 predicted proteins | sample SalPon1_B_H2O_MG_FD_84514 | JGI IMG/M metagenome (GOLD analysis project Ga0102930, IMG submission 84514) | Salt pond water microbial communities from South San Francisco under conditions of wetland restoration - Salt Pond MetaG R1_B_H2O_MG | ecosystem: Environmental > Aquatic > Non-marine Saline... | reverse complement strand
CAAAAACCTGATTTAACTGTAGCCTCACCGGCGGCTAGTGGTGTAAGTCGTGACAATGATGACGATGACGAAGAAAATGAGTCAGAAGGTGAGCACGATGAGTCGGCTGAAAAGCTTGCTGGTATGACCACTATTGAAGTTGGGGAAGAGCCAGAAGGTATTTTAGTTAGCCCCGACGGTAAAACGGCTTATGTGACCTCTGAAGTAGCTAATATGGTACACATAATAGATACAGACAGTCTTTCAATGACAGGTAATATTGTAGTCGGTAACAGACCGCGTCGTTTTGCTTTAACCCCGGATCAAAAAGCCTTATGGGTGTCGAATGAGCTCAGTGGCTCAGTATCTATTATTGACCCTGAAACACAAGCTATTGTGGATACAATTGAGTTTCTACCCCCTGGCTTTCGCCCGGAAGACGTGACACCTGTAGGTATAACCATGACCGCTGATGGTGAAACAGCGATAGTGGCTTTAGGGCGGGCTAATCATGTAGCTTTTGTTGATGTGGCAAGTCGCGAAATTGAAGACTATGTACTGGTCGGTAAGCGTGCTTGGAATACAACACTGAATCGTGACGATAGTGTGCTGTATGTTGTTAATGGTTTGAGTGATGATATTTCCGTGATTGATATGGCAAAGCGCAAGGTTATGCAGTCGGTTCCTGTTGCCCGTGTACCTCATACGGTATTAATTAATGATTAAACACAAGTATAAAACGTTACAAGGCTTGCTGTTAGGGCTTTGTTTGTGGTGCGTTAGCACCAGTATTTGGGCAGCCGATGTTTTGACGGTTGCCTATTTACAATTGGAGAATGACGCGCGTTATAGTTATGAGCAACGTTTTGCACGCTATTTAACCCAGCCTTTAGGACGGCCTTACGCGGGGGCACAAGTCGCTTTGGCAGAAAGTAAGTTTCATGCGATGGTGGCAGGAGCAAGGTTTGAATTAAAGCGGGTATCTGGCAAAACAGATGAGGACTTAGTGGCTGCTGTTAAGCAGCAAGTTGCACAAGGTATACACTTTATAGTGCTAGACGCACCTGCTGCGACGGTAGAAAAAGTAGCGGCGGCCACAACCGATTTAGAGGTAATTCTATTTAATGTGTCAGCGCGGGCTGATCGCTTGCGCCAAGCAAACTGCCAAGCACATTTGTTGCATACCCTGCCTAATGACAGCATGTTAATGGATGCTTTAGCGCAATATTTAGTATCGCGCAAATGGCGGCGTGTTTTAATGCTTGCAGGTCCCAAGACAGAGGATCAGGGCTTGAATGTTGCTTTTGAACGCGCGGCTAAGCGTTATGGCATTACTTTAACTGCCAAGCGTGTGTATGAACTTAGTAATGACCCGCGCAAGCGTGATCAAAATAATATTGCGTTGCTAACAAATGGCGATAATTACGATGTCATTTTTGTGGCAGATACAGAGGGCGAGTTTGCGCGAAACGTTCCTTATCATAGTGTGCAGCCGAAGTTGGTGGTTGGCTCAGAAGGCTTAGCGCCGATGGCTTGGCATTGGGCTTGGGAGCGCCACGGTGCGCCACAATTGGAAAAGCGTTTTGAAGATACGGCTGGGCGTGCCATGCGTGATTATGATTGGGCAGCTTGGATGGCGGTCAAAGCTTTAGCCGAAGCAGTGCAACGCACCAAAAGTATCGATTTCTCAACTGTGCGGGATTATTTGCTCAGCGAGGACTTGGTATTAGATAGCTTTAAAGGCAATCGTAGTAGTTTCCGTTCTTGGGATCGACAATTGCGCCAGCCCATTCTGCTCGGCACCCATAATTGGGTCGTAGCACGCGCTCCTCTGGATGGCTTTTTACATCAAAAAAATAAATTAGATACCTTGGGCTTTGATGAGCGTGAAAGCGACTGTGAATTTTAATGGCGTCGCCGTTTCCTGAATTAAAATCGTTGCCTTTCTCATTGTTCCCAACCTTTCACCTACCCTGTTTGTTGTAGTTTGAAAGTGTTGGAGTTCAATGAGGAGGCGAGTCAATGCAAACTTTTGTTTGTACATTTTGGCTCTTTATCTACGTGGACGCCGTTTTAATAATTGCAAGTAGCTTTGATAGAGGGTCAACAATGAGTGCTAAACAATCCCCATATAACCTGAAACTACTCTCCCTGATGACAAGTATTGCCCTAGGACTAGGCAGTACCTCAGTGATGGCAGCAGGTATAAACGATGAAGATATTCTAAATGATGCCCAAACGACCGATGATGTGGTGAGTTATGGCATGGGTCTAAAAGGTCAGCGTTATAGTCCACTCACTAAGCTAAATACTGATACGGTTGCAGGTTTAGTGCCTGCCTATGCTATGTCATTTGGCGGTGAAAAGCAGCGTGGACAAGAGTCTCAACCACTGATTCATGATGGCAAGTTATTCGTCACTGCCTCTTACTCGCGCGCATTCGCTGTTGATGCGAAAACAGGAGAAGAGCTGTGGCAATATGACCACCGCCTACCCGACGGTATTCTGCCTTGCTGCGATGTGGTCAATCGTGGTGGTGCTTTATATGACAACCTCTTTATTTTTGCGACGCTCGATGCACAGCTCGTCGCTTTAGACCAAGACACTGGCGAAGTGGTGTGGCGTGAAGAAATTGGTGATTATAAAGCCGGTTATTCAGCTACAGCCGCCCCTATTGTCGTTAAAGGCATGGTGATCACAGGTAACTCAGGTGGCGAGTTTGGTGTTGTCGGACGTGTTGATGCGCGTGATGCTAAAACAGGCGAACTGATCTGGTCACGTCCTACCATCGAAGGTCATATGGGCACTTTGAATGGTGAAGATAACGGTATTACAGGCGGCGAAGCTGGCAAAACTTGGCCGGGTGACACATGGAAAACAGGCGGCGGTGCGACTTGGTTAGGCGGCACCTACGACGAAGAGACCGATACCTTATTCTTTGGTACAGGTAATCCAGCACCTTGGAATTCACATTTGCGTCCGGGGGATAATCTATATACCTCATCAACCTTAGCGATCAATCCCGATACCGGAAAAATCAAATGGCATTATCAATATACACCGAATGATGGTTGGGATTTTGATGGTGTGAATGAGTTTATTCCCTTCAATGTTGACACGGGTGACGGTGGCGAACTGAAAGCCGCAGCGCATGCAGACCGTAATGGTTTTTTCTATGTTCTCAATCGTGAAAACGGCAAATTGCTGAATGCAACACCTTTCGTTACTAAAGTAACTTGGGCTGAAAAAATTGACCTGAAAACAGGGCGTCCTGTGTTAGTAGATGACAGTCGACCAGGCGATCCTGGTGAGGGAGAAAAAGGCGAAACGGTTTTTTCAACACCTTCTTTCCTTGGTGGGAAAAATTGGATGCCTATGGCCTATAGCCCTGACACGAAGCTTTTTTACGTGCCTGCTAATGAATGGGGGATGGATATTTGGAATGAGCCCATTACCTACAAAAAAGGCGCGGCTTACTTAGGCGCCGGTTTTACCATCAAGCCTTTGTACGATGATTATATCGGTGCTTTGCGTGCTATTGATCCTATGAACGGACGTGTCGTTTGGGAAGCGCGTAATGGCGCACCACTTTGGGGCGGCGTTTTAACGACAGGTGGTGATCTTGTCTTTATGGGAACCCCTGAAGGTTATTTGAAAGCCTTTGATGCTAAAACAGGTGAGGAGCTGTGGAAGTTCCAGACAGGTTCCGGCATCGTCGGTAGCCCTGTTACTTGGGAGCAAGATGGTGAGCAATTTGTAGCAGTCTCATCCGGTTGGGGTGGTGCTGTGCCATTGTGGGGTGGTGAAGTTGCTAAAAAGGTTAACTACCTCAATCAAGGCGGTATGTTGTGGGTGTTTAAACTGCCTCAAGAAGCCGAAAAGCGTTTACAAAGCGCTGATGACTCTACCGAGAAAACTGAAGAAGCCTCAGCCTCTTAATCCTATCGGAGAACGTCGAGTCGCCATGATCAAGGCGCGCTCGACTTTAGGCTGAAGTGTTTTGTAAATAGGTGAAAATATTATGAAGATGAAGTGTTTAAAATGGTTACTGGCTAGCTTAATGCTAGTTAGTTCTAGCCAATTATGGGCGCATGGCGATGTAACGCCGCAGGCCGTTGATACAGGAACCTTAGAACCTTTGGGTGATGAATGGTTGGAAGAAAACCCGTATGTCGGTAATGAGGAGGCCATTAAAATAGGTGCATCAGCTTATAATGCGAATTGCGCTCGTTGCCATGGTATAGAAGCAGTATCAGGGGGAATCGCACCAGATTTGCGCGAGTTAGAAAACGGTGCGTATGGTGATGAGTATTACATTATGCGAGCACGTAATGGTGCTGTGCGTAATGGGGTTACTTATATGCCTAAATTTGAAGGTATTCTTAGCCAGGAAGCCATGTGGGCTATTCGGGCCTGGTTAGAAGCGATTTCGACCGAAACGATGGCGGCACAGGCCGGCGAAGAACCAGCAGTAGAAGAGACTAGCGCTGCGGATGAGGTTGAATCAGTCGGTTTGTCGGCTATTAACTCATCCATGGGTGGCGGTGGAAATAGCATCCTAGGTGGTAACGCCGATAGCGCTGAAGAACCGCAGGAATCACGTTCTATTTTAGATGCCGCCGCTTCGGATGAAGAAGAGTCAAATGGTGCAGAAGGTGCAGAAGGTGCAGAAGGTGAGCGTGCGGCAGCCGGTGAAGCAGGCGCTAGCGCAGCCGAGACTTCCTCAACTGATAAGCCCACTCGCTTGTCTAAGATTTTAGCTAAAGGCTCTTTAGAAGTCGCGGTTTACGATAATTTCCCGCCTTATTCTTATATCAAAAACGGCAAGCCCACAGGCATTGATGTTGATATTGCGCATGAGTTAGCAAAACGTCTATCAGTTAATGCCATGATTCGTATGGCGGGTGCTGATGAAAGTGTAGGCGATGATTTGCGGAATAATGTTTGGAAAGGTCACTACTTAGGTGGGGGTGTGGCTGATGTCATGCTACATATGCCAGTGGATAGTGAGTTTGCTAAACGCGAGGATATGGTTAAATTTATCGCGCCTTATCAATTAGAAAGCTTAACGTTTGCCATTGATACCAAGCAATTGTCGGGTGATGTAACACTAGCTAGCTTGACCGATGTGCCCGTCGGTGTGGAGCTAGATACATTAAGTGATTTCTATTTGCTACGGGCTGTTGGTGGCCAGATTGCTGATAACTTAAAACATTACAAAGGTTTTAATGAAGCGGCTGCTGCGCTCAAAGCAGGTGAAATAGCTGCTGTTATGGGGCCACGGGGTGAAGTAGAAGGGAATCTTGCTGATAGAGCAGCGAATATTGTTATTCAGGATCTGGCGACACCCGGCTTAATGCAAAGTGCTTGGGCCATGGGGATGGCTGTGAAAGCACCTTATAAAGATTTAGCCGCAGCTTTGCAAAAAGCGACGGATGAAATGGTTCAAGACGGCACTATGGAAGCTATTTTTGCCAAATACCAAGTGACTTACAATCCGCCGAGTGGTTCAGCTTTAGCGAATAAGGAGTAGCCATTTAATATTAGGTGGTACCCCAAGTTGTCAATGCGTCAGTTATGTGACAGCTTGGGGCTTAAAAGGAGGAGTTTTTATGAATAAAATTAATAAATTGATGATTAAAGTTATCACTATTTTGTTTTTGTTGAGCCCGCTTGCTTGGGGGGTGGAAACGATGACGATTGATCCCATGCATTCCCCTCATTGGTCGGCTATGCACGAGCGTTTTCTTAACAACGGTACGGTTGTTTTTGATGAGAAAGTGGAAGTTTTTGCCCCGGAAAAGGCGGAGGATTCGCTTAATGTGCCTGTCTCGTTTAAAGCTGAGGCGCTAGATGCTGTAGAGGAGCTGGTTGTTTTTGCGGATTTTAATCCAATACCGCTTGTTCTTAAATTTCGCCCCGGTGAGTTACAGCCTAATTTGTCATTCCGTATGAAGTTGCAGCAAGGTACGCCTGTACGCGTTGCCGCTCGCACCTCGGATGATATTTGGCATGTTGGCACGGTGTGGATTGATGCGGCTGGTGGCGGATGTACGTTACCTAGCGTTGGGATTTCCAGTGGCAATTGGACAGAAACTTTGGGGCGTGTTGATGCTAATGTATGGGAGCGTTCAGGTAATAATCGTCTACGCATGCGCATTATGCATCCCATGGATACGGGTTTAGCGGCTGGTATTCCAAAGTTTCACATTGAAAACCTATTCATTCGGGATGCAAACAGCCAAAGTGTTTTGGCAGAGTTAGATTTATACGAGCCGATTAGTGAAAATCCAATGTTAAGTTTGGATGTGGGTCGCTATAGCCAGTTTAGTGTCAAAGGGCGAGATAATAACGGCAATAAAATTGAAGCCATTATTAGCCAATAGAAGAGAAGGCGACGCATTATGAAAGCACAACAGTACGGTAAAGCTTACTTAGTCACTATGCTTGGTCTATTGCTCAGTTTCGCTTGCTTAAAGTCTGCCTGGGCTATTGATAAACAGTCGCATGATTATGAATTAAAGCCGCAGAAAATTGCAGCGGATACCTATGCATTTATTGGGCGCACCGAAGATTTCTCGCGGCAAAATGGCGGATATATCGTTAATACAGGTTTTATCGTAACCGACGAGGGGGTTGTTGTTATTGATACGGGGCCGTCGCGTCGTTTTGCAGAACAACAACGCGCCGCTATTAAGTCTATTACAGACCAGCCCATTGCTCGTATTTACCTCACACATCATCACCCTGATCATTTTCTTGGCAACCAAGTGTATGCCGATGTGCCCATTTATGCACTGCCAGCGACAAAGCAAGGTATTCAAGCAGAAGGGGAGGGCTTCAGCAGCAATATGTATCGCATGGTGGGCGACTGGATGCGCGGCACCGAACTGAGTTTGCCAACTGAGACCGCACAGGCGGGTATGATTGAGCTAGGTGGGCATAAGTTGGAGCTATTGGCTTTGCAAGGGCATACAGCCGGTGACTTGATGCTTTTTGATCACAGCACAGGCGTTCTGTTTGCCGGAGATTTAGTGTTTAACCAACGCACAGCTACGACACCTCATGCGGATACTCAACAGTGGTTAGCATCGCTTGCCGTGATCCAAGCGCTGCCTTTCAAAGTGTTAGTGCCCGGACACGGTGCGGTGAGCACAGCAGCAGAACCGATCGAGGAAACACGTCGTTATTTGATATGGCTTGAAAAGACGCTGCAAGAAGGGGCCAAACAGGGTTTGAGTATGACAGAAATCATGCAAACTCCCGTGCCTGAGCAATTTCAACACTTAAGCTTGCTACGGTCAGAATTACAGCGCTCTGTGACCCATCTATATCCGCAGGTGGAGGCGCAAGTATTAAAAGCAATTAATTGGGAAAAAACAGAATGAGTGCTGTGCAATCAAGACTAAGCCTAATACTTCTGCTTAGTTATTGGTCTGTAAGTAGTGTTGCTCAAGCCCAAAGCGACCGTAGCGAACCTTTGGCGCAAGGGGAAGTTTGTGAGCGTACTGCCGATATGCCTGCTGCTTTAAAAATGGATCATTATCGTAGTGCGACACCGGACTGTGTCCTTGGAGGCAAGACTATTCATACCGAACAATTACAAAACCTTTTACAGCAAGATGAGCCTCCAATCTTAATTGATGTGTGGGCCATCCTACGCCGTGCCGAGGAAGGTTTTGGTAGTGAATGGCTACCTAATAAAAAACATTACAGCTTACCGAATACTGTGTGGTTGCCCAATGTTGGCTATGGGCTTATTCCTCCCGACATGGAAATTTATTTAAGCGAACAATTACACGAACTCACTGCTGCGAATAAACAGCATCCTTTAGTTTTTTTCTGTGTGGCGGATTGCTGGATGTCTTGGAATGCTGTGCAGCGTGCTGCTGAGCTTGGCTATACGAATGTGTATTGGTATAAAAATGGCATTGACGGCTGGCAAGAAGCCGGCTTACCGCTAGAAGAAGTGCATCCTGTGCCTGTCATGTAACCTACTAAACTGCTTATACCTCTGAGGCTGTATAATAATAAGGCCTGTTTATTGCTGTCTGACATGCTATCCTTCGCCCTAATCAATAGGGTAAATAGGTGTCACAGAGGCTATCCAGATGTTTGAATTTATTGTGGTGATTCTGCTGGTAGCCATCGGCTTTGTAGTGTGGATGGCCTTTTTGCCGAGTGTGTTAAGTATTGAGCGCCGTCTCACTATTGCAGCATCTTCTCAAAGTGTTTATTCAGCCCTGCGGAGTTTGGGAACTTGGCCAGCTTGGAATCCGTGGTTATTGCAAGAGCCAAACACCAAATTAACCTACTCAGAAACAGATGATGAAGTAGGTAGTTGGCTGGCATGGCAAGGGCAGTGGCTTGGTGCTGGCCGAGTTACCCACACACACTTACAATCGACCACTCAGGTGCATAGTCAACTGACTTTTGAACATCCCAAACGTTCTCCAGCCGATATTATTTGGCATTTAAAGCCTGTTACTGGTGGCACAGAGGTGAATGCTTGTCTGCGGAACCGTTTACCTTTTCTTATGCGCTGGCTGAACGCCAAAATGAGCCAGCAACTCGCTTTGGATTTGGATATTGGCTTAGCACGCTTAGCGATGTCGGTGGGCGATGACAGTGATCCGTTAGTTTTGCAGTTTGTCGGAGTGGTGACAGAACCTGCATGCCATTATGTCGCTTTGCGCTACGAGGGCAGTTTGCAACAAAGACCTGAAGCGATGCGGGCCGGTTATATGCGCTTGGCGGAATGGGTGGAGCAACATAACATGGAGCCAAACGGCACACCGCTAGCTTTGTATCACAAACTGAATCCTAAAACGCAATGGGTGGTTTGCGATATGGCTTTGCCGGTTGAGCATCCGCAAGCAGTGGATGATGTCTTTGTGGGTGAGCTTCCAGAACGGCGTTATCTACGCACTGTTTTAACCGGGGATTATCACTATTTAGAACAAGCATGGCATGCCGCGTTTAGTCACTTGCGGCTACGACGCTTTAAGCGCCAGCCGGATGCGCCATTGCTAGAGTCTTATTTGAACGATCCAGAGGTGACTAGTGCAGCGCAGCGGCAAACCTATTTAGATATACCGCTGCAATAAGTTAAGTGTTTTAGGCGTCAACGCGCTCAATAATCGTGGCAATACCCATGCCCATACCAATACACATAGTCGCCAAACCTAACTCACCATCATGGCTTTCCATGACATTCAGTAAAGCATTAGTTATGCGTGCGCCCGAGCAGCCCAGCGGGTGGCCTAGAGCAATCGCACCACCATTCAAATTAACTTTTTCATCCATTTGATCCAGCACTTTTAAGCCTTTCAGCACGGATAAAGCTTGTGCGGCAAAGGCTTCATTGAGCTCAATATAGTCAATATCAGCCATGCTCAAACCAGCCCGTTTTAAAGCCTTTTGTGTGGCTGGCACGGGACCATACCCCATAATAGCTGGGTCACAGCCCGCGACTGCCATACTTTTAATACGTGCGCGTGGTTTTAAGCCTAGCGCTTTGGCTTTTGCCGCTGACATAACGAGCAAACCCGCCGCACCATCGGATAAAGCAGACGAAGTCCCAGCCGTGACGGTGCCCACCTTAGGAACAAACACGGGTTTTAATTCCGCTAGCGTTTCAACCGTGGTATCAGGACGAATAACCTCATCCGTGTTAACTTGCGTTAGAAAGCCTTTTTCATCGTGGCCATTCACTGGCACGATTTCACGGCTAAAGCTACCATTTTCCGTAGCTTGATGGGCTAAGCGATGAGAACGTGCGCCAAACGCATCTTGTGTTTCGCGATCGACACTATTCATTTTTGCTAGCATTTCTGCCGTCAAACCCATCATCATATCAGCCTTAGCGACATGTTTAGACATTTCTGGGTTAATATCGACACCATGCTCCATCTGGACGTGCCCCATATGCTCCACGCCACCGGCTAAGAAGACATCACCATAGCCTGACACAATAGACTGCGCCGCAATATGCAGCGCTGACATAGAAGAACCACATAAGCGATTAATCGTTTGACCAGACACAGTGTGAGGCAGACCCGCTAATAAAGACGCATTACGGGCAATGTTGAAACCTTGCTCTAAGGTTTGATTGACACACCCCCACACGACATCTTCAATCTGCTCAGCCTGCAAAGCAGGGTTACGTGCCAATAAGGCATCAATCACAATCGCTGAGAGCTTTTCCGCCCGCACATGACGAAAGACCCCATTTTTAGAGCGTCCCATTGGCGTACGTATACCATCAACAATCACGACATCCGTTAATTCTAGGCTCATTGTGTGCTCCCTCCTGACTGTGGGAAATACCGCTCATTTTTAGCCGCCATGCTTAACATGGTTTCAGTCGGTTGATACAGCGGGCCAAGTGCTTGGTATTTAGCCGCCATATCGCAGAAGTTCTGTAAACCTAAGGTGTCCATGTAATGAAAAGCACCGCCTCGGAAGGGTGGGAAGCCAATACCATAAATTAAGGCAATATCAGCCTCGGCCGGCGTCTCGACAATGTTATCCTCCAAGCAACGCGCTGCCTCAATGCAAAGCGGAATCATCATGCGCTCAATCAGGGTGTCATCACTAAACTCAGCCGCTTTGCCGACGGCATCAGCTAATAACTCATCTATATCAGGCTCTGCAACTTTTTGCTGTTTGCCCTTGCGATCCAACTCATAGCGATAGAAGCCTTTGTCATTTTTTTGCCCTAAGCGCTCCAAGTCGTAGAGTTTGTCAATGGCGGTTTCAAAGTCATAGCGCATACGCTCAGGGAAACCAT
>Ga0102930_1000754_pt1 | contig 10775 bp, 8 predicted proteins | sample SalPon1_B_H2O_MG_FD_84514 | JGI IMG/M metagenome (GOLD analysis project Ga0102930, IMG submission 84514) | Salt pond water microbial communities from South San Francisco under conditions of wetland restoration - Salt Pond MetaG R1_B_H2O_MG | ecosystem: Environmental > Aquatic > Non-marine Saline... | reverse complement strand
CCGCAGTCGTGAACGTGATTTCCGGTGAGTAAGACGAAAACCCGTAGGTATCGCCTTTGTGACGGACCTTAACCGTATAACTTTCCTGTCCTTCGTCAAGAATCCCCGCCGGGACGTCAATACTTTCCAGATTGCTTGTATCTTCACCGGAGTCAAAGACAACCGTCGAGTCAGATACACGAGTAATCACCCACTGCGACGCAACGTGAGTATCAGAGCCGTTGACTACATTGAACGCTGAGGACTCAATAACTGGCTGCTCTGGAATATCCGTAGCACCATCAGCAGGCTCGGTAATCGTCGGTGCTTCAACGAAGATGTTGGCTGTTGTTTCAATGACACTTCCGTAAGCACCAGCACCGTAAGTCTGCCCCCGATGCCGCGCCTTAAACTCGTACTCAGTATCTATGTCAAGCGTATCGCTAGGCAGTGCAATGCTAGTCAGATTAGCGGTATCTGCTAAAGACTCAAACACAACAGTATTAGTAGCTGTTTCTATAACTTGCCAATCAGTGCTTTCGTGGGTGTCTGTCCCGTTTACTACATTAAACGCACTTGTTGTGATAGTTGGCGAAGTGGTAATGTCATCAGGAGCACCTGAAACTGAAACTGTTGGAGTATCAACAAAAATATCAGCAGTAGCGAATTCAGTGGCATCAGAGAACTCTGAAACAACTCCATCAGTATCCTTATATTGTACACGCCAATAATAAGTTGTCAGCGTAGAAAGGTTGTTGCTAGGAGTAAAGGTAGTGGAGGTGCCTGCAACCTCTTCATTAACTTCAAATGTGGAGAAGTCTGGCACTTCAGAGATCTGCCATCTAGCAGATGCCATTGGAACACCATAAAGGCTTCGATACGCTGACCCTTCTAACTCTGGAGTGAGCGTTGTGCCCGTAGTATTATCAGCAGGGGATACGTTAGTAGGCTGTTCTATAAGAGGGCGCTCTTGTGCAGTGATGCTAAACTCTCCAACATTTGCATCATAGACTAGATCTCCACCGGCAGAGAACAGATCTCTAACATCTTGGTTTTCATAGGTCGCAACTGTGCCTAGACCAAGGTTTGTTCTAGAAACTGACGCAGAGTCTACGTCAGATAGATTGTTGATAGCAACCAAAGCGCCACTAGTATCAAAAGCTGCTGCTACCCAGGAAGAACCGTTCCAAATAAACAGCTGGCCTTGTGTTGTGTTGTAATACAGTGCACCAGTTTGCAATGAATTACCATCATTATCAGTAGTAGGCGCAGAAGCCTTAGGCCCAAGGTATTGATCAGTAAAGTTATCAAGTGCTGTCTCAGCGTCTGTAGCAGCCTGCTGTGCAGCTAACTCACTATTAGATGCGTTAGACTCTGACTGAGCTGCATTTTGTTCGCTTGTCAAAGCGTTACTTTCACTGGTAGCAGCATTATTTTCAGATGTAGATGCTGCACTAGCACTATTAGCTGAGGCAATCGCACTGTCCTCTGCATCCTGAGCAAATTGAGGCGCTTGCTGAATAGCAGTAATGTTGTTTGCCGCAGTAGTTACATCGTTTATGTTAGTAGAAACAGTTCCAATGTCTACTTCATCAGCAGCCACGGAGGTGACATCAGAAGAAATGCTTGAAACTGTATTTATATCTGTAATGTTATCTGCGGCAGTTGTCACACCACTAATATTGTTAGATACAGTTTGAACATCTGCAATGTTGCCTGCTACAGTTCCAATAGTATCTGTACCTGACAAATTTGTAGATACGGTTGCTACGTCTGTAATGTTCTGACCAACATTGGTGACATCAGTAATGTTACTAGCTACAGTTCCGATAGTATCTGTGCCAGACAAGTCAGTAGAAACAGTTTGTACGTCAGTGATATTATCGCCTACTGTAACAATTTCTGTTTCAATATCTCTTACTGTAGTAATAGCATCTAATTCTGAAGCAGATAGTGCAAAATTAATCCACGAGTCAGTGTCCAAGTCATATACTTTAACAACATTCTCTGTAGTGTTAAAATAAACAACACCGTCAGCTAACGGGTCTCCATCATTGTCCACTGTAGGATCAGAAGCCTTAGCTCCTAAGTACCTATCATCAAATGAGTCGAGCGCAGCTTCAGCGTCCTCTTTTGCAGACTCAGAAGCATCTTTGGCAGCTATTGCTTGAATAAGCGCCTCTGCAATATCTGCTTGGGTAGCAATCACTGAGCCGTCTGGTAGTGTACCTTCTTCTGGGCCTCTAAAAATTGTCATTACTCTTCCTCTGTTCTTTGATTAGAGATAAACTGCTCCACCTCGCTTACAGATGGAAAACCTTCTCCTTCACCTAGTTTTGCGTCTTCTACAAGAATCCTTCCTGCGGCGTTAATTGCTGGCAAAGTCAATTCTCTTCTTGTAGGAGCTTTTCCTACGCCCTGAATAAACCTCTTGCCACCATCTGACACTAACAAGTTACCGAGCCCAAAGTTTCTGACAAGGTTTAATAAAGCTTGAAATTTGCCTTGAAACGCTTGCTGAGTTGTTTGTGCGCCAATAAGACCGGCAACACCTTCGCCTCCAACGTCAGTAAATTCAGAAAGTCTTAAAATTTCTCTTAGGTTGTCTAACTCAGTTCTATTAAAAAACTGTGTAAGCCCTCTATCTGAAAAATCTTGGAGAGACTTGTTCAGCGCTCTAGATGCAATTTGAGAACCTTCTCCACGTTGAATATTTTGAGTTGCACGATTAGCAAGTTCTTCAATAAGGCCGCCTCTAATAACACGCCCGATGTTTCCATCTAGACCACCATTTTCTTCAACAAACTCCCTCAAAGCTGTTATTCTAGCGGTCTGCTGGTCAGATGCAACCAAGTCTTTAATAAAAGGTGTAAACTGATCTTGCCTACTTGCAGCTCTTTGAATGTTTAACTTGTTTAAATTGTCCATTCTGTTGCCAAGTGATTTTAGCTCTTCTAGCTGCTTTGGGGAAACCATTCTTTGAAGGGCTTCATCATCATAAGATTTTAATGTGCTTGTAATCTTATCTGGATCAAGAACTAGCCTTTCGACAAACGCTCCTTGGATATTTTTAAACTGCTCTTCAGATGTCATCCTTCTAACAAGGTTTACGTCTTCGTTTGTAAATCTCTCTGGCGACATTAGCCGGTCTACAATAAGAGAGGGCCTATCGCTTTTTGCTATCTCCATTGAGAAACTGTCTTCTAGGGTTTCAAACCTTTTAGCAGCAGCAGTCCTTGCTTTTCTCCAAGCCCGAGTAAACTGCAAGTTTTCTGAATCTGGATTGTCAAAAGTCTCTCTAACAGCGTTTCTAAGATCTCTAGCTTTTTTATTAACCTCTTTTACAGGCCCGCCGGGCACGCTAGGCTGAGAAAGATCAAATAACTGTCTTTCCCAAGCGTTAAGCTGCTCAATGCCAACAGACTCGGGGTCCGCTCTTTTAATCTGATCTGCTATAGTCCTAACTTCATCTAATCCATCAGGGATGACTTCTTGGGCAGCATCACCTTCTGGTGAACGCACAGTTACCCGAGTTTGAGAAGCAATATCTGATGCTGTTTCTTGAAGATTAGACGGGTTAAAAGATGGCTCTTCAAAACTTCTAGCAAAATTGTATGCTTCGTTTACGCCAGCCTGAGAGTCTTTAGCGTATTGAGTTCTTACATTTTGAACAATCTGGCCAAACTCTTCTTTAGTTCTGTTTCTTCCAGATGAGACAGTATTTACTAACTGTGTCCTAGCAGAATCCAGCGAAGAACTAATAGAGCTTACAGCGTTTTGCCTTTCTCCGGCAGAGAGCGATGCCAAATCTTCTAGAGCGCCTGATAAAGATGTGTTAGTGCGATCAATAGACTCTTGAATTACAGGTGTAGTCTGTCCTGACTGTCCCTGCAATCTTTCAATAACCCTGCTTCTAACTGTTTGGCCCGGTAAAGGCGCAGGCACACCTAGTCGTTGAGAAGTTTGAATTGCTTCTCTTGCACCGGGTTTTAAGGAAAGTGCACCTGCTCCTCTAATTCCATCAAAAACTTTTGTGGCTATAGTTCCAGCAGCACTGCCGCCTAATGACATTGCGCCTTCTATACCAGTCTCCGTGCCAAAAGCTGTTCCAACGTCTTGCTCTTGAGTCCCTGTGAGCGACTGAAAGCCTTGTTTTGCAGCTTCTCCACCCATAGCCCCAACCATAGTTCTGCCAGCAACAGCAAGCCCTCCTGCTGGTCCTGCGAACAAAAAAGGAAGGTTGATAGCTACTTCGCCAAGAATAGGTGCGCCAGCTTGACCTGTCATTTCAGCCAAATCTGTCATATCTGCGCCTTTTGGATTAAAGCGCCTAAAACTCTCTGAAGGGTCTCTTCTAAAAACTTCTTCTCCAGAACCCGGAACTCTTTGAAAATCGCCTTCTGGAAAAATATTATTAAATATATTTTTTCTTTCAGCAAAGTTGTCTCCACTAGACACTCTCATTCTAGTAGAAAAGTTTACATCAGATGGGCCAAACTCTGATTGCCCAAAAACCTCTGCAAGCTGCCTATCTTCATCAAAAGGAACAAATCTAGCAGAAGAAGCTGACTGTTCTTGCTGCTGCGCAGGGCGCTGCTGTTCAGTCTGAGCGTTAGGACGGCTGCGATTTTCTTGTTCACCGTTAATTGGTACAAACTTAGCCATGCTTATTCCTTACTCAGGTTGAATTTCGCCGATCATTTTACCGTCTTGATAAACTTCCCAAGCGCCAGTTTCAGGGTTTTGCCTTCCTAAAGTTGCTCCATCAGGAAGTTGTTCCGTAGCCTGCTCTCTGCTGACGCCTGTAGACCTTTGCCTAAGCTCTTCTTGACTAAACCCAATAGGCTCACCCATAAAGGTAATGTCTTCTCCAAAATCTTCTCCTGCAAGCTCTTGCGACCGAATCCTTAGGCCACGAACAGTCCTGTTTACTGAATCTCTTAGCGTAGCAGCAAAAGCTTGTGGATCTGATGCACTGGCACCAATTTCTCCAATAAACCGCTCAATGTCTCTATTTGAAACTGCTCGTCCTGTTTGTCCTTGGGCAGCAGCGGCAGTAAACGCAAGGTTTGTTACGAGCCCTTGAAGCCTTCTATTGTCAACCCCTAGATCTTCAAACTGCTCACCATATTGCGTTGGGTCTAATACTTCTTCATCAAAGTCGACACCAGCCGCCCTAGCTATTGATCTGCCTTCTTGCTGGAGATCATTAATTAGTGCAGAGCCTCTAGCAACAAAAGTGTTAATATCTGGGTTTGATTCAAGAAGAGAAACAGCGTCTTCTGCTGATTTAGCGAATATTTTAGCTTGCGCTCTAGTTTCTCTTAGATCAAACTCTTGTTTTTGTTTTAGACTAAAATCACCTGGCTCACCTTGCTCAACTTGTTGAGGGGCAAATCTAGCCTGTTCTGTGACATCTTGACCTCTAAAAAAGACTCTTCCGCTATCTTCATCAACTTGACCAATTACAGTGCCTACTTCTGGAAGAGAAATGTTTCTAGCTGTAAATCTAGATTCGTCTTCAATTTGCCTGTCGCCAGAAAACCGTACTGGCCCTTCTGGAGTAAGTTCGACAAGTTGATTGTTCAGCGTACCAACAGTTACTGTGCCTCTGTCTTCAGTCTCAATATCTCTTACGTTACTAACTTCAGGCTGCTCAGGCATCATCTGCCTAATCTGCATCTGAGTTCTCATAGCCAACTCTGGCTGGTTAAGCTCATTGAATCTTCCTGAGACAAACTCGCCAAACTCAGCAGGATTAGTCATTGGGTCTAGTCCAAGTTCTTGCACTTCCTGCTGAACCTGACGAATAGCCTCGTTACGCTGCACTTCTGGTGGTGCGTCTATAATACCTAGCCCTTCACCAGCAGCTCTGCCGCCAAGACCAATTAAACCACCAAAAGATGCGCCTAGTCGAGCATAAGGATTTTGCCCAGCACTAGCAATAGCATCTGTCAGTAAACGTGACCGTCTTTGTCCACGGCTTTCTGGCTGGCTAAATACACCGCCACCCATAAGACCGCCTGACTGTGCATTACTAGATTGGCCTAGTAAATTTGATAGACCCATTAAACCATTTGCCATTTAAGCCACCTTACTGTAGTCGACCATTAGATAACCGTGCTCGCCTTCAAACACAGCTTCTGGGTAGATTTCCATAATTTCCTGAGCAATGACACCTGTAGTTGGGTAAACGTCTGCACCAATTTCCTTGGCTCTTTCATTCCATTCCCAGCTATAAAGGCCATTGCCGATTGGAGTAATGTTCTTTTTAAGCCTAATGTCAGACAAAAATGAAGCGCCAGCCCCAACTAGGCCACTAAAGAAGTTAGCCTGATTTTCCTCAGCCTGTTGTCTAAGCCCGGCAGTGCCCTCTGCTGCTTGTAGCTGGCTCTGGCCAAACTGACCGCCAAGCTGTGCAAGACCGAGAGGTGCCTGACCAAGACCCAGTGCGGCTTGTAGCTGCTGTAACTGTTGGCTCTGTGCTTGTCCTTGTAAACCAGCCTCAAACTGCTGTCTTGCAAGTTCCTGCTGTGATCCCTGTTGAAGTGCACCAAGACCCAACTGCTGCAATCCTGTAGCCTGACCAAGAAGACCTAAGCCCTGCTGAAAAGCCTGCTCTTGTTGTCCTTGTGCACCTCTAATTAGCGCTTGGTTTTGCCCTGCTCTAGTTGCTTCCTGTCTCAAAGCGCCTGTGGTTGATCCAAGCAGTCCTTGGTTAAAAAGACGAGACTCTTGCGAAAGACGCTGGCGCTCTAACTCAGGGCCGTATGCCTCGCGCTGAAAATTAATAGCTGCTTGCGGATCTCTAGCAATGTTAAACTGACTCTGTGCTCTGCCTAGAAGCCCTTGAGCTTGCTGCTGGAACTGAGGAGCTTGTGCTAGCACATCCTGAGATGCCTGCTGTAATTCACCAGTCTGTCCCATAAAAGACTGAGCACTAGGAATATTTTGGGGCTGTAAGCCGCCAAGCAGCCCGCCATAAATTCTTTGTAACTCAGGAGATAACTGAGCGTTTACATTTTGCCCTTGGGTAGTCGCACTTCCCAATGCTGACTGGACATTAAATGGCTGATACTGAAGTGGCCGCACATCGCCAGCACCGCCTGCCCCAAACAAACCGCCTACTGCGTCTACTACACCGCCCATTATACTCTCCTATCTAACCGATAGACTTCTCTCTCAATGCCGTCATTGCAGAAAGGTGTGTGATCTAGTGTTAGTCCATAAATGTTCATAAATTTCTTCAGCTTCTTGTTATCTGATTGTGTTAAGACATAAAGTGGATTCTGGTGCAAGTCCATCAGTTTATTTAAATCTTTTCCAAACTCTTGCCTAACAGACTTGTTGTACTTATAAACATCAGCGTGGATAAATGTGGCGATGTTTTTGTAATTTTCTAGCCAGATTGTGTAATTAGGTTTATTGACGACCGGAACTTTGCTCGGTATCATAACTTCATAATATAAGCCAGCGCATAATACGGAGGACGGTTTTCGTGGGCTTGGTTGCTACCTGCGCTTGAAATATTGTGGCTGTGCGTACCGTCAGACCCAATAGAATGGTCATGGCTAGCGTTAAAGTCAATAATTCTAAAGCCTGTATCGGATTCAGAGTCTGCACCATCTGCGCTTAGATCGGTGATACCCCCGAAAGAAAACACGCCGCTTTCGTTTCTGGCCATGTCAAAAAGGCCATTGCTTGTTCTTCTCTGAGCTATTTCGAAGCTGCCTGTTAGGCTTTCAGTGCCCGTTGATCCACCATGGTTGTGGTTGCCTGCGGAATCCGCTGTATGGCTGTGGCTTGGCATCTCACTTTCTGTAAGCTGTACAGAATTTTCGCCACCAGTATCATTAGGACTATATGTGTCACCTGCTGCAACAACAAATTTGTTTCTTAAATCTGGTGTTCCGTTCAGACCATTACAAATCGCCCACCCTGTTGGGATAGTACCTATAGAGCCTGACCACATTATAATTCCGCCTGCAGGAACAGGGGCCAAGGCCTGTACTTCAGTGCTATCAGCTTTGCTATTTACAGCAGAAGAAATTGCGTTAAATTCATTATCAATTTCAGCGCCTGAAACAATTTTGTCAGGGTCACCACTGTTTAAAGTATCCTTGACAGCGAAGTTAGTAGCTTTGTTGTAATTGCTCATGTAGTGGCTCTCCTAGAAACCTTTCCTGACTTAAGATACATATCCACTCTTTGCACCTCTAGCTCTGAGCCTATAATTCTTGCTCTGATGCCAAACTGAATAGACTTTCCTGACCCTGACATTCTGTAAATTATTGTAGAAATAGGGTTAACCCTGGAGTATTCATTAACATTGTATTCTGAAACTCCGTATTCTGCGCCTTCTGCGTTTATTTCCACTTCTTGTGTTTCGTTGTCATAAACAGTCGATAGAAAGTCGTAGCTCCACAAAAAAGTAGTTTCAGTAGAGTAACCGCCTTTTAAAATTATTACAGCTTGCTTGGGAATCTTTTTAACTGTGCGATCTTGCTCTCCACCAGAAGTAAAGCCTGTTTTAAAAAAGAAATCGTACTCTACTCCGTTATCAGAGTATCCGTCGTATAAGCCAATAACGCCTTCTTTACCAAGATATAAGTTGTCTTGTCTGTCAACTAATAAAGATGTTGGGTTAATCGCTGTCCAGACAAACACTCTTGCTTTATTGTCAGGTGTTGGGTATCTGAGGTTTAAATAAAATACTCTGTCTGCGTTAGGGAAAGTAATTAAATAGTATCCGTCGTCTGGCTTGTAGCAAGACTTAATATTAAAAGCTGGCTCGCCTAAAGAAAACGTAGAAAGAAAGTCGCTTACGTTATCTGTTAAGTTTGCAAGAGGTAAAGATCTGACATCGCCACCTGCTTGAATATTTCTGGCTAAAGATATAATACCTTTCTCAGAAAGAAATAAAATATCATCCCCAATGTTTTGGACAGAGTCTCTTGCTATGCATCCGGTATTGTTGACAATATCTACTATTTGCAAAGCGTTGTTTGGGTCTTCACCTCCAGAAAACAGTACAATTTGTTTTCTGCCAAATATTACAAGGTAGTTGTTAAATTCAGACAGGGCTACAATCTCATCGTTTCCATTAGCCCAGACAGTATACATATTCAGTACGCCAGAAGATCCTGTATCTAAAACATCTTCTTGCAATAAATCGCTGTACTTAATACTCTGTCTATCCTGGTCGACATACCATACTCGGCCAAAAGCTGAAAGAGCGTCAACAGGGTCGTTTGGAGCTACATCAAAGTTAATATCAGAAAAATCACTAGAATTTTCTTTAACAATAGGCTTGTGATTTTCTTGGACACCAATACATTTGCCTGCAAAGTTTATAAATTTCCAGTTATCATCAGTGGGTGTTGTAATCGTTCCTGTGATATCTACTGGTGAAACAGTACCTTCAAAAATTTGTTTATTTGCAGCAGAAATAATTCTAGATTGTTCAATGGTATCTATGTAATCGTGAAGAACTTTAATGCTTTCGCCGTTGGCAATCTCTGTGCTGTTCTGCGCTTTAAATCCCTGTCTTGCGGCAATAACACCTGTGTCAGAGATAACAGCGTTTCTTGCTGTAGTGCAATACTCAGAGCCAATTTCAAGACCCCTAGACTTAGTGTTTAGCCCAAACGATCCCGGGCCAATAACAGAAATAGGTGTAAGTAATTTAGCCATACTTATACAACAAAAAAGTTAGGTTCGTCTGATGTGTTCTGTGAGTCCCAGCTAATTGCATCAGAAAGAGCGTTTTGAAATTCTTTAAAAGCCACATCAGAAAGATAGCCCTGATCCTCACCACGCTCATAAATAGCTCTTGACCAAGCGCCAAAAATAATAGGCTGCACGGGACAAGCAATAACTGTTTGGTCGTCTGATCCATCAGTGGCAAAATCGTCTTGCGGGATAATCAAATCAAAGTTAATTGAGTATTGTTTATCAGGAATAGGATAAAAATCTACAACAACATCGTTGTCATTAGTAAAGGTATTAAACTCAAACCAATGTGGTTGATTTTCTGTAACATCATTATGGTTTAACTGTCTCGACATCCAGCGCGTGCTGGGAGACTTTTGCAAAAAAGTGTCTTCTGTGTTATTAAAAACAGCCGGACGCCCGGCATAGTCATTAATCAAGCGAAAACGGTTACCTGTCCCGTTAAGCTCGTATCTAAATGATCCAGGTACAGTGTTAACTCGAACTGTACTTTTCAAATGTGTCCAATTCCAAGCGTCTTCTACCTCTCTTTTTGCATCGTTTACAAACGTGCCAATTAACCTTGTGTAACTGCTGTTATTAACTGAAGTTGCTTCACGCTCCCTAAGGCGCCTAAGGACTGAATTTACTGCTGAGAGGTAGGTAGCCATTATTATTCCTCAGTTTCGTCTGTGTAAGCCTTTTTAGGTCGCCCTGCGGGCTTTTTTGGTTCAGACTTCTTGTAGCGTTTTACCCGCCAAAGATTCTGCTCCCAGTGGTCTTCTGTGACTTCAAAGGTATTGCCGGTTTCCGTATCTTCAACTGTAATCATAAAGACCTCTTGTTAAAAAGCTAGGGGGAGCTACTAACTCCCCCAGCTTGGGTTTCCTACCTGCTATTAAGAAGGAACAGCTGCTACAACAGCAGCATCGTCACGCAGCTCCTGCACACCATAGAGCATATCTACAGTGAGTAAGTCGCCGAGGTATTCCTGCTTGTACTGGGTCTGTACGCGAGGAGCAACCTGAGTGACGAGAACCATTGCGCTCTCGTGGAACATGCCAGCCGCACGATAAGTGCTGCTG
>Ga0102930_1000752_pt1 | contig 10789 bp, 8 predicted proteins | sample SalPon1_B_H2O_MG_FD_84514 | JGI IMG/M metagenome (GOLD analysis project Ga0102930, IMG submission 84514) | Salt pond water microbial communities from South San Francisco under conditions of wetland restoration - Salt Pond MetaG R1_B_H2O_MG | ecosystem: Environmental > Aquatic > Non-marine Saline... | reverse complement strand
GTCACCGAGAACCTGTTCGGCGACATCCTCTCGGATCAGGCGTCGATGCTCTCCGGCTCGATCGGCATGCTGCCGTCGGCGTCGCTGAACGAGAAGGGTCAGGGCCTCTACGAGCCCAGCCACGGTTCGGCACCGGACATCGCCGGTCAGGGCGTGGCCAACCCGATGGCCACCATCCTCTCGGCGGCGATGCTGCTGCGCTATTCGTTCGGTCGCGGCGATCTCGCCGAGCGGATCGAGGACGCCTGCGTGACCGTGCTCGATCAGGGGCTGCGCACGCCGGACATCATGCAGGATGGCAAGCAGCCGGCCTCGACCGCCGAGATCGGCCAGGCCGTGGTCGACGCCATCGCCGGTTGAGCCGGGCGACGCTGACGCTTCGATCGCCTGGCCTGATGCGCTAGGCTAGAGATATCGCAGGCCTCGGGCCGTCGGCCGCCGGGTCGTGGGCACCGAGCCTTTGCACCAGACTTCCAACCCCAAGGAGTAATCTTCATGAGCAAGACGGTCGACGTTGCTGTCGTCGGCGCCACCGGTGCCGTAGGCGAGACCATGCTATCCATCCTGGCCGAGCGCAAGTTCCCGGTCGGCAAGGTCTACGCACTCGCCTCGGAGCGCTCCGCCGGGAAGAAGGTCGCCTTCGGCAACTCGTACCTGACGGTCGAGGATCTGGCGACGTTCGATTTCTCCAAGGTCCAGGTCGGGCTGTTCTCGCCGGGCGGTTCGATCTCGCGCGAATTCGCCCCCAAGGCCGCCGCGGCGGGCTGTGTGGTCATCGACAACACCTCCGAGTTCCGTTATGACGACGACGTTCCGCTGATCGTGCCGGAGGTCAACGCCCACGCGATTGCCGGTTACACGCAGCGCAACATCATCGCCAACCCGAACTGCTCGACGATCCAGATGCTGGTCGCGTTGAAGCCGATCCGCGACGCGGTGGGCATCGAGCGTATCAACGTCGCGACCTACCAGGCGGTCTCGGGTTCGGGCAAGGAGGCGATCGAGGAACTCGCCACGCAGAGCGCGCGCAAGCTCAACGGCCAGGATGCCGACGCCGTGGTCTACCCCAAGCAGATCGCGTTTAATGCGCTGCCGCAGATCGACGTGTTTCAGGACAACGGCTACACCAAGGAAGAGATGAAGATGGTCTGGGAAACCCGGAAGATCTTCGAGGACGAGTCGATCCTGGTGAACCCGACCGCAGTGCGGGTGCCGGTGTTCTTCGGCCACTCCGAGGCGGTGCACATCGAGACGCGCGACAAGATCACCGCCGAGCAGGCCTGGGATCTGTTCAAGAAGGCAGACGGGATCGAGGTGCTCGATACGCGGCGTGACGGTGGCTACCCCACCGCCGTGACCGAAGGCGCGGGTACCGATCCGGTCTACGTCGGCCGTATCCGCGAAGACATTTCGCACGAGCGCGGCCTCAACCTGTGGGTGGTAGCCGACAACGTCCGCAAGGGCGCAGCGCTCAACAGCGTGCAGATCGCCGAGTGCCTGGTGCGTGACTACCTCTGATCTGTGGCACAATCGGGCTCGAAATGGGGCTAACGGAAGGCGCCGGCGCGAAACCCGGGCATAGCCCCGGCCCACCGGCACGAGCAAGGAGTCAGTGACATGCGGAAGTTGAGTTTGGTGATTGCGGGCATCCTGGGTGCCGGAAGCCCGATGATCAGCCAGGCCGCGACGCTGGGCGAAGCCCAGGTGCAGTCGCATCTGAGCGAACCATTGGAGGTTCGTGTTCCCCTCATGCGTTCGAGCGACGAGCCACTGGACGAAATCACCGTCCAGCTGGCGCCGCCATCGTTCTACCGCGAGGCCGGTGTACCGTTGGCGAGCCTGACCGGCAACCTCACCTTCGCGATCGAGACCGAAGGGGGTCAGGAATACGTCCGGGTCGGGTCCAAGCGACCCATCCGCGACCCCATCGTCAGCCTGCTCCTGCAGGTGCAGTCGCCGCAGGGCCGCATGATCCGGTCCTACAACCTCCTGCTCGACCCGCCGAGCGTGGCCACGGCTGCCCCGCAACCAACGCAATCCTCGGATCGCCGCGAGACCCAGCGGTCGGCCACTGCAGCTGCCGCGAGCGGTGGTTGGCAGCAGGTCGAACCGGCCCGTGATCTCGAACTCGAGGGCAGCCGCCAGGTCGTTCGGGGCGACACGCTTTCCGAGATCGCCCGCGATTACGTCGGCGAGGGCGAGGATATCCGCCCGGTCATGCAGGCGATCATCGACGCCAACCCGCATGCCTTCGCGAACGGCAATGGCAACGCGATGCGGGCCGGGGTCGAACTCAAGGTGCCTTCGAAGGCCCCCGAGGCGGGATCGGCGGACGCCGCGCCGACCGACTCGGCCCCCAGCGAACGACTCCCGGCCCTCGAGCTCCTCAGCCCCGCGGAACAGACCCGTGACGCCCCGGCCAGCCCGGGCGGCTTCGGCGAACTCACGCGTGACAACCCGCTGCCGGCCATCGCCGATAGCACAGCCGAACCGTCTCAGCCGCTGGACGCCGAAAGCGCCCTGGACGAGGAAGAGCTGGAATCGGTCAAGGCGGAGAACGAGGCCCTCACCGATCAGTTGCGCTCGCTCAAGGAGCAGATCGACTCGGTCAAGGTGGCCATCGACGATCGCGACGCCACCATCGCCGAACTCAGGGAAACCGTCGATCAGGCGCGCGAGCAGGCCGAAGAGGCTCGCAGCGACCAGGGCAATTTCTGGGTCGAGTGGGGCAAGTACCTCACCGGCGCGATGGGATTGCTGATCATCGCGCTGCTGATCGCGCTCGGCCTGCGTCGCGGCCGGCGTGACGAGGAGCCGGGCGTTCCCATGCCGGAGACCGCAGACTCGGGCGAGGAAACCCGTGCGACGGAGCCCACCTTCGAGCGCGAGGCTTCGCGGTCGGGCGTTGCCGGCGCGGCCGCGGCGGGTGCGACAGCGGGCGCGGTGGTCAGCGCAAGCCAGGACGAGGAGCGCGGCCAGTCGGCAGACACGACGCCCGAACCCACGGGCAGCGACGATCCGATGAACCCGGAGATGGCCCTCGAGGAGGCCCGGGTACTGGAATCGTTCAACCTGACACACCAGGCCCAGGAACTGTTGCAGGAAAGCCTCGCCGAGCACCCGGGGCATGCCGGTCTGCAGGCGGCGATCAACCGCCTCGGCGGTATCGAGGGCAGCGCTGGGGAAGCGCAGGACGCCGGTCCAGGGCAGACCACGGAACCGGCCGGCGACGAGCCGACCGAGAACGAGCCTGAGAGCACGGCCACCGAGGACGCCTCGGCGGACGAGCCGCGGGAAGAACGGACCGTGGTTGCCGAGGGCGAGCCCTCAGCGGAAGAGGACAAGCAGGCCGAGGCGGAACAGCCCGACGAGATCGCCTGGGACGATGATTTCGACGACATGCTCGCCACCCCCGACACGGACGCGGAGCAGGGCGCCAACGACAACCTGATGGAGTTCGACGACTCCTTTGCGCTCGAGACCCCGACCGAGGAGCAAACCGGCGGCGAGCAGGATGAGCCGCTCGAGCTGCCCACCGAGCAGGACGAGTCCCTGGAACTGCCGGAAAACGAGGAGCCGACGGCGAGCATCGAGGAGACCGACGAAGTGGCTGCCCAGCAGCCCGACGAGCTCGATATCGAATCGCCCGGCGAGCCTGCCGCGACGGACGAAAGCGCGGCGGAGAGTGCGGGTGCCGAACCCGAGCTCGAGCCGACCGAGGCGGAATCGCCCCGGGAGGCGTCGGTCGATGAATCGACAGGGGAGCCGTCCGGTGAAGACAGCGGGACTGATGCCGATACTGACACCCGGGTCAGTCTGGCCGAGGCGTTCCTCGACGTCGGCGACCGCGAAAGCTTCGACATGATCGAGGCGGAGCTGCGGGAGGAGGGCGCGACGGCCGCCCTCGAGCGCCTCGAGGAGCTCAAGCAGCGTCATCAGGGCTGACCTGCCTGGGATTGCACCCTCAGGCAGAGCACAGGCAGCAGGGAGATGAGCCTCGGTCGCGCCCGAGGCGAACAGGAGGCCCACCGGCGACGGTGGGCCTGTTGCTATGGTAAAAGACCTGCGTATCGGTCGATGCGATCAGCCGGGGAAAACGGGCGCGGGTGCTATCGGCACGAGAAAGGCCGATGACTCGGGAGCCATCGGCCTTCGTCGTGATGCTTGATTTGGTGCCCAGGAGAGGACTCGAACCTCCACGGATCTCTCCACTAGTACCTGAAACTAGCGCGTCTACCAGTTCCGCCACCTGGGCAACGGCGCGCATATTAGGAATCTCGAGAGGGGCTGTCAACAGTGAATGCAAAAAAAACACCGATTCCGGCCATCTGGCTGCTGGACGATGCGGCGCGAGATGCCGGGCGTGATGCGGACAAGCGGTTGATCGCCTGCGAAAAAGCCAGCACGGAAGCGGTTGAAATGACGCTGTTGGTGGATCAGCGGACGACCGGGCAAGCGGGCCCGCATGGTGGTGCCGAGCTGCCCGGCGGGCAAGAGGACGTCTTAAAGCGTCTCGGGAAGGCCGAAACCGTGGGGTCCATACAGGTCCTGGTCGACCTGGAGGATTGGGTAGAGGCGCTTGGCGAGTTGCTCGCATCGCTCAGGGATCGGGCCAACCGCCGCGTCGTGGTGCATATGGGTAACGCGCGCATCGGCGGTGCGATCGACCAGCGCATGGTCGCGTTGGGCTATCGGCGCCTAACGGCCAACGAGGGCCTCTACGTGTTCGACATCGAGAGCTACAAGGACACGCCCGACTGGTTGAGCCCCCGCAACTGGGCAAACCCCGAGCTCTGGGACAAGTACCGTTGGTAGTGATGGACGCCCGCCGGGGCAGGACGGAAAAGCGGATGGCTACGTCGTCCGGGAGCGCGGCGGGAATAACAGCGATGACGCATATCTATCCTATTTAACATAATATATATTCTACGTAGTCTGGTTGGGTGTTCCCGCACGTGGTCCGAACGCATCGCAAGGCACGGATGCACTACAATGAGGCCAGCCCAGTACGCGTCCGTCACGGACGCGGTCAAATCCATTCGTCCGACGAGCCCGCCATGCGACTGATTCCCTCCGCCGCGTTGTTTTTTGCCGCCACGCTGTCCGTGTCGACGTCCGGTTGTGCCGTCAGCCCGGCGGACAACTCGCCGGATACCACCGGCATGGACCTCACGACGCCCGAGTCGACATCGGACTGGTCCGAGGGACCGATCTTCCACATCCTGGCCGGCGAGTTTTACGGCCGCGAGAAGCGCTATGCGCAGGCGGCGGACCACTATGGCGACGTGGCCCTCGAAAGCGACAACATCGCCCTGATCGAACGCGCGATCCAGGCGGCGATCTTTGCCGATCGCTTCGACTTGGCCCAGGACCTCGCGGCCCGACTCCGGGAACTCGATCCCGGTAACGCGCGCGCCGCGGCGGTCATGATGATCGCCTCGCTCGAGCTGGGCGAAACCGATCAGGCGGACCGTGCGCTCAATGAGTGGCTCGAAGCCGATGCGAGCAACGTGGAGACGATCTTCAACGAGATCGGCCAATACCTGCGCAAGAGCCTGGAGCGGGGTCGGGCAGTCTCCTATACACGCCATCTGGCCGAGCGGTTTCCGCGCCAGTACGAGGCACAGGTGGTCGTGGCCAAGCTCGCGCTGTCTTTTGGCGAGCTCGGACTGGCGCAGCAGGCGGCGGATCGCGCCATGGCCCTGCGTTCAGACGAGCCGACGCCGCATGATCTCGCCCTGGTCGTCGCCAACCGTCGCGGGGATGTCGAGGACGCGCTGCGCATCCTCAAGCAGGCCCACGCCCGCTTTCCCGACGAAGGACGCTATGCCAGCGGCATCATCGAGGCCCGAATTGCGGCGGACCAGAACGAGGCGGCGCTGGCATTGCTGGAAAAGACCCTGGAACGCGAGCTTCAGGACGCCACCTTGTTGCGCAACCTCGCCCTGTTCGCCTACCAGCTCGAGCGCCCGGATCTTGCCGATGTCGCACTGTCCCGCCTTGAGTCCATGCCGGGTCATGCCGACGTCGTGCACCTGATCAGGGGGCGTGTCGCACTCAAGGATGGCGAATTCACCGCCGCCGAGAAGGCCTTTTCGCGGGTAAGTCCAAGGAGCGAGCATTTCACCAACGCCCAGGTGCTCCTGGCCGGCGCGCGGGTCGAGCTCGCCCGACCCGATGAGGCGATCGGCGGGCTGGAACTGGCGCTGCTCACCGACGGGATCGACGAGGCGGACCGGCAGCAACTGACCCTCGCCCTCGCCTCCACCTTCGCGGAGACCGGGCGCTTCGAGGACAGCCTGGAACTGGCCGATCAGGCCCTCGTCGCCTGGCCGGAGGCCAACGACTTTCGCATGCAGAAGGCCATGACGCTCTTCGCCCTCGAACGGTCGAACGCGGCGGAACACGTCCTGCGCGAGGTGATCAAGCGGGAACCCGGCCACGCCGCCGCCCTCAACGCTCTCGGCTACACGCTTGCCGACGAGGACCGCAACCTCGACGAGGCCGAGCGCCTGATCGCCCGCGCCCTGCACATCGAGCCCGACAACCCGGCGTTTCTCGACAGCCTCGGGTGGCTCAAGTACCGCCAGGGTGAGCTCGACAAGGCCCTTCAGGCGCTCGAGGTGGCATTCCGCCAGACTCCCAACGCCGAAATCGGTGCCCACCTGGGTGAAGTGCTCTGGGTGGACGGGCAACGGGAGCGTGCGCTTGCCATCTGGCAACACGCACTCGAGGTCGACGCGACCGACTCGACCCTGCTGCAAACCCTGCGCCGCCTGGCACCGGAGCTGCTGCCGGCCGACGGCCGTCCCTGATGGAACCCCGACACCGCTTGCCCATGCCCGCACTGACGCTCGCGCGGGCGGCGCTCGCCGCCCTCTCCCTCCTGTCCCTCACCCTCGGTGGCTGTGCGTCGATGGCGCCCGCGCCCGAGCCGGCCCCGGCCTCGCCGGCCCAGCTTGCCGCATGGGAGGGTCACCGCGAGCGGGTCCAATCCCTCGACGACTGGGCGTTCGCCGGACGAGCCGCGGTCAAGTCCGGTCTTGCCGGCGGCAGCGTCGGCGTCGACTGGACCCAGGTGGGACAGGTGACATCGCTCACCATGAGCGGGCCGTTCGACACCGGGCGCCTGGCACTCACCGGCACCAGCGATCGCATGCTGATCACCGACGGCGACGGCAACCGCCACCTGACGCAGCGCCCGGTCGAGTATCTCGCCGAGCAGACCGGCTGGCGCATCCCGCTCGCCGCCCTGCCCCGATGGCTGCGCGGCCTTCCGGTCACGTCATTGGCCGATCTGCCGGCGCCGCGTTACGAGCTGGATGCCACGGGTCGGCTCGCCCGGCTCGAGGAATCGGGCTGGACGATCGAATACGCCCGCTACGCGCCCGAGGGCCGCGATCGACTCGCGCTTCCGCACTTTCTCGAACTGCGTCAGGACGGCATGCGGATCCGTATCGTCGTCGACCGCTGGGACCTGGGTGACACGCGCCGATGAGCCCGCAGGACCCGCGCCACTGGCTCCGCGCCGGCTGCAAGCTCAACCTCTTCCTCCACGTCAACGGGCGTCGTGCCGACGGCTACCACGAACTTCAGACCTACTTCCAGCTGCTCGACTACGGCGACGAGATCCACATCGACACCGACATGGACGGCGGGATCCGCGTCGACTGGATAGCCGGTGAGGAGGATCTCGCCGGCCGCCCGGCCGACGCGGGCGACGACCTGCTCTACCGTGCCGCGGCGGCCCTGTGCACCGAAGCGCGCGCGCGTGACCCCGACCACCCCTGCAATGCCCATATCACCTTGCGCAAGCACGCGCCGGTCGGTGGTGGCCTTGGCGGCGGGTCGGCGGCGGCCGCGTGTGTGCTGCTCGAGCTCAACCGTCGCTGGGGACTGCGGCTTTCGATCGACCGGCTCTCCGAGATCGGTCTCCGGATGGGGGCCGACGTGCCGGTCTTTCTCCACGGGCGTAGCGCCACCGCCCACGGCATCGGGGACGAGATTCAGCCCGCCGAGCTGCCCGGCGCGCCCGACTGGTACCTGGTCCTCGTGCCCGAACGCCGCGTGCCGACGGCCGCCCTGTTCGCCTCACCCGACCTGGTCCGCGACACGCCCAAGCAGCCGGACCGCGAGCTGCTCGCCCACTGGCGCGAGGCGGGTTTCAACGCCTTCGAACCGGTGGTGGTCGGCCACGATCCCCAGCTGACCGCGTTGCGCGACGATCTCGCCGCTCGCGCCGGCTTTGCCCGGCTGACCGGGTCGGGTGCCTGCCTGTTCGCCCCCGTGGCATCGGCCGACATCGGCCGGCGTATAGCCGGGGAACTGGAATCGTCACACCCGATCCTTGCCCGCAGCATCGTCACGCGCCCGCTGGTCACATCAAATCAAATATTTAGCCAAAGCACCGGCTGAAATTGGCAAAAATGCCGCCTGGGGCCTTGGCAAAGCCCGATCCCTCCGCTATGATGCGCACCTCTTTCGATTGGGCCGTCGCCAAGCTGGTTAAGGCACCGGATTTTGATTCCGGCATTCGCAGGTTCGAATCCTGCCGGCCCAGCCAAACACCTGCGAGACCGATGTCACTATCACGCTCCTTGATGGTCTTCACGGGCAACGCCAATCGGCCACTGGCCGAGCGGGTTGCAGAGAGCTTGGACAGTCAACTCGGACAGGCATCGGTCTCGCACTTCTCTGACGGCGAATCCGCCGTCGAGCTCCTCGAGAACGTCCGCGGTCGGGACATCTTCGTCATCCAGCCGACCTGCGATCCGACGAACGAACACGTGATGGAGCTCATGCTGATGACCGACGCCCTGCGTCGGGCCTCGGCGCACCGCATCACCGCGGTCATCCCCTACTTCGGCTATTCCCGTCAGGACCGCCGCGTCCGCTCCTCCCGCGTTCCGATCAGCGCCAAGGTGGTGGCGAACATGCTGCAGAGCGGCGGCGTGGATCGCATCCTGACGGTCGACCTGCACGCCGACCAGATCCAGGGGTTCTTCGACATCCCGGTGGACAACGTCTACGCCTCGCCCATCCTCCTGGGCGACATCTGGCGGCAGAAGTACGAGGACCTGATCGTCGTCTCGCCGGACGTCGGCGGCGTGGTCCGTGCCCGGGCCGTGGCCAAGCGCCTGGATGACGCGGATCTGGCGATCATCGACAAGCGCCGGCCGCGTGCGAACGTCTCGCAGGTGATGCACATCATCGGCGAGGTGAAGGACAAGACCTGCGTGCTGGTCGACGACATGGTCGACACCGCCGGCACGCTCTGCAAGGCGGCCGATGCACTCAAGAAGCACGGCGCTCGCAAGGTTGTGGCCTATTCGACCCACGCGATCCTCTCCGGCAAGGCGATCGAGAACATCGAGGGCTCCGCGCTCGACGAACTCGTGGTCACGGACACGGTACCGCTCAAGCCCGAAGCCGAGGCCTGCGAACGCATCCGCGTCCTTTCGGTGGCCGGCATGCTGGCGGAAACCATTCGCCGCATCCACACCGACGAATCGGTCAGCTCGCTCTACAACGACGACTGATCGCCCCGCCCTTCCGCGGAACCCCATTCTCCTGTACAATTCGCGCGCCGCTCGAACGATCGAGCGGCGCGCGTCGGTTGTGGCTTGGTCGCGGGCCGCAGCCGTACATCAGACGCCGGGAGTCGGCCGACTGTCGCCCCGGCGGTTTTCATTTCTGGAGTGGACCCAATCATGTCTCAAGAAACTTTCAAGATTGAAGCGTCCGTTCGCGATGACCTGGGGAAAGGTGCGAGCCGCCGCCTGCGTCGCGAAGGGAACATCCCGGCAATCGTCTACGGCGGCAAGAAGCCGCCGGTCTCGCTGACCATCAACCATAACGAGCTCTTGAAGCACCTCGACCACGAGGCGTTCTTCTCGCACATCCTCGAGTTGAACGTGGACGGCGAGACCGACGAAGTCGTCCTGCGTGACCTGCACCGTCACCCGTACAAGACCACCGTCGTGCTGCACGCGGACTTCCAGCGCATCACCCGTGGTCAGAAGATGCGCATGCACGTGCCGCTGCACTTCGACAACCGTGAAGAGAGCAAGGGTGCCAAGGCCGGTGGCGTGGTCAACATCATCCACAACGAAGTGGAAATCGAGTGCCTGCCGCGTCAGTTGCCGGAGTACCTGACCATCGACCTGTCCGACCTCGACGTCAACGAATCCATCCACCTCTCCGAGATCAAGCTGCCGGAAGGCATCAGCATCCCGGAGCTGGCCCTGGGCGAAGAGCATGACGTGGCCGTCGTCGCCATCCATCCGCCCAAGGTGGAGAAGGAGCCCGAAGAAGGCGAAGAGCAGGGAGAAGTCGGTGGCGAGGAAGAGAAGGGCAAAGAAGAGAGCTGATCCGCTCCCCCTTCCCTGTCTTCGAGCCGAAGACCCCGGTCGCGAGACCGGGGTTTTTTCGTGGTGACGACGCCGTGCCGAACGGCCAGCTATGCGATAATCCGCGCCCATGAGTATCAAGCTGATCGTGGGGCTGGGGAATCCCGGGCCGAAATACGACGCCACTCGACACAACGCCGGTTTCTGGGCGGTCGATGCGATCGCCGACACGTTGGCCGGACAATGGAGCGAAGAACGCAAGTTCAAGGGTGACGTCGCGCGCGTCATGGTCGACGGCGATGACCTGCGCCTGTTGCGTCCGGCGACCTTCATGAACCGCTCCGGGCAGTCGGTCGGGCCGTTGGCCAACTTCTTCAAGATCGTGCCCGAGGAAATCCTGGTCATTCACGACGAGCTCGACCTGCCACCGGGGCGCATGC
>Ga0102930_1000750_pt1 | contig 10798 bp, 10 predicted proteins | sample SalPon1_B_H2O_MG_FD_84514 | JGI IMG/M metagenome (GOLD analysis project Ga0102930, IMG submission 84514) | Salt pond water microbial communities from South San Francisco under conditions of wetland restoration - Salt Pond MetaG R1_B_H2O_MG | ecosystem: Environmental > Aquatic > Non-marine Saline... | reverse complement strand
TGCAAGTAACGGATGGCAGGGAATGGCTGGTAAGCTGTATGATGTTGTGGCAGTCACCGGCGCGCTTCCAGACTACATACCGGCTTTCGAACAACGATTAGCATCCGGTGGACGCCTGTATATAACGGTAGGCACATCACCGATTAGGCAGGCTCTATTAGTGCAGCGTGACCAAGACGATCACACTATTTATCATCGAAAAACCTTATTCGAGACATGGCTAAACCCCCTTGTGGGTGCTGAGAAACCACCCAGTTTCCAGCTTTAAAAGCACCCTAGTGCTCCGTAAAAGGCTTAAAACTAGATAGCTTAACTGGAAATCAATCCGCCATGAGTGAAAGAATCGCTATTATAATGTTAAATAATATTGCCAACAGGGCACCATAAAGGTTAAAAACAGGATGATGAAAAAAGCAATATTAGCAGCCACAATAACGGCCACGTTTACACTGACTAGCTTCTCCGCTAATGCGGAAAACCTAATACAGGTTTATCAAACTGCCAAGGGCTATGATGCCCAACTTAAAGCGCAGGAAAGCAATTATCTAGCTATTTTAGAAAATAAACCGCAGGCATTAGCGGGTAAAAAACCCCAAGTTAACTTTAGTGCAGGCGCGTCTGTTAATCAGCAATTTGATATTCGTGATAGTTCAGATAACACTAACTTTAATGCGAACTATAGTATTGGCGTTACCAAATCGCTTTATAATCGCAATCTCGATGCCCAAATTGACAAAGTGGACGTTACCATTGCACAAGCTAAAACACAGCTAGAGAGCCAGCGGCAAGCATTGATCATGCGTGTCGCGGAGCCGTACTTTAACTATTTACTGGCTCAAGAGAATTATGATTTTGCGGTAACAGAAAAAGAGGCTGTTAAGCGTCAATTGGATCAAGTGCGTGCTTACTTTGAAGCGGGGCGCTCAGCCATTACTGACGTGCGTGAGGCAGAGTCCCGCTATAATTTAGCTTTATCACGCGAGATTAGCGCCAAACAAAATGTAAACCTTGCTCAGGAAAACTTGCGGGTACTGACAGGCAATCAATATCAGGTGCTCATGGGCCCGCAGGAGAATATGCCATTGACCGTCCCCGCACCGCGTACTCTGGAAGCCTGGGTAGATATAGCCAAAAACTCCAGCCTAAACTTACAAGTTGCACGCCAAGCGATTGAAGTCGCCCAAAAAGAAATTGAAGTGCAACGCTCACGCCACCGAAACCCTGTAGTTAATGCCTATGCGCGCCAAACAGGCAGCTTTAGTGAAACTAATACGCGGCTGGATCCAGCCAATGCTGGGGCTAGCGTCGGGGTTGAAGTCAATATACCTTTATACCAAGGTGGCGCGGTTGCTTCTGCAATTCGCCAAGCTCAACACCAGTTTCGCCAAGCTCAACAAGATTATGAATACCAAACACGCCAAATTGAACAACAAGTGCGCAATGCGTTTTTAGAAATCGAATCCGCGATTAGTCGCGTCAAAGCGCAACGACGTGCTTTACTCGCCGCCCAAACAGCCGCACGTGCCACCAAAGTGGGCTTCGAAGTAGGTACACGTACAGCCGTTGATGTATTCACCTCTTTACGCGATGTATTCGCGGCACAACGTGATTATACCAGCGCTCGCTATGATTACTTATTGAGTACCTTAGCACTGCGCGATGCCGCTGGGACGCTTTCTGAACGCGACGTACAGCAACTCAGCGCTAGCTTAACGAAACCTTATAAGTAATACTTTGGTACTTAAGCGTTCTCCTTAATCTTTGCCAGGAGAACGCAAGCAGCGATACCCACATAAACTCAGCAGCCAACCCAACAATAACCAAGGCACACTACCGCCGCCGCCACTGTCATTATTCTGTATTGCAGGTTCTTTAACTTGTACGAGCACTTCTTCGCTGGCCACTAAACCCGTATCATCAGTGACACTTAATTGAAACCGCAAACGCTGCTCACTATCAGGTGCAGTGAACTGTGCCTTCGCGCTATCTGCGCTTTGCAAGCTCAGCGTATCACCTGCTAGTTGTGTCCATGCATAAGCCGTCATTGTGCCGCCTAAGGCTGTATCATCGTGGCTTGCACTACCGTCTAAAGTCACAGCTTGCCCCGGCTGCACTATTTGTGGCGCACGCACTTTAACTTGCGGCGCGGTACTCACAGAGCGCACTGCCTGCGCTACATCCAATAGACCCGCCCCACAAGTATCTTGGCTACACACACAAGCTGTTTTCTGATTCAAATTACAAGCAAGTGCATCGTCAGCGCCGTCAATATCGACCGGAAAAGCGCGCGCCGTCTGTTGCAAACGCTTCACCAAAAAATCAACTCGCTCCGCTTGCGGCACAATGGCATCGTCCAATAAACGCTCATTAGCTGCTAACATCAGTGCTAAAGTGCTCGCCACTTGCGGTGCGGCCTGACTCGTACCGCTTTTAGCGAAGACGCTATCTGCTTCCGGCGCACGTGTTCCGGTATTATAAGTTGAATAGATGGCATCCGCGGGTGCAGCTAACACATTGCCCACGCCGTAATTCGCAAACGGGGCACGTGCGCCATCGCGCATCACACCCGTTACCGTAATCGCACCATTGCAATTGGCAGGTGCAGACCCTTCCACATTACGATTTTCATTACCTGCCGCCACCACAACCGCCACGCCTAGCTCACGTAAACGTTGTAGCGCTTGCTGCTCCGTATTAGAGCATTCCAGAAAATAATCTGTGCCAACACTTAAATTCAAGATGTGAGCGGGGTTAGCATTTTCAGGCACACCCGGCACACTCTCCCCAGCAGCCCATAACATGCCATCCACTTGGTCAGATAAATAGCCACCTTGATCAGACATAATGCGCACATTAAGCAAGCGTGTTTGCCAAGCCGTACCCGCGATCGCTTGCTCATTATCAGGTGTCGCCGCCACAATGCCAGCTATGTGCGTGCCATGCCAATCGCTATTAGTCGCGGCATCACCGCTGACACCGGGGTCGCTGGGGTCAGCATCACGGCCATCGCCATCATGCGCCAACTCAGCATCATCCACCATATCAAAACCGGATAAACTTGTTTCGCCTCCGACTAAGTTGGCTTGCAAATCAACGTGCGAGGTGACGCCTGAATCCAACACGGCCACTACAATGTCACGGCTGCCTTTACTCACACTCCAAGCATTCACAAAATTAGCCGCCCCCGCATATTGCTGTGGAGACTGGGTATACCATTGCTGGGCAAAGTCACTGTCATTAGCTTGCACAGCTAAGGGTATACGCCAAGTATCAGGCTCGACATAAGCAATATCGGGGTATTGCTGCATTACACTACGCGCATAGAGCTTTGCATCCTGCAAAGACATGGCGTAAGGCAGCTTTAATACATGGGCGTCTGTAGCAGGGGACATAGCGCGTTTGTAACGCACTGGCAAGCCCGTGCTTTGGGTTACTTGCGCCACTACGCGTGCTTGCAAGCTTTTTCAGTGAGGCGCAATTGGTAATTAGACTGATATTTGAAGATAAGTTGGTCAACAACAGGGCTAGCTGACTGCGCCCATGCAATGCTTTGCCACGTAGTAGCTAGCAAGATAAGCAACCCGCTACCAAAGTAAGCGAGCCAATAGTTCATTTGCGTTTGCATAAGGCACATTCTCCTTAACGGCCTATGCACCATCTTGCGGTAAGTTATTTAGCGCAAGCGGCGCTGACGCGGATAATCCGGCTCGGCAAAGTCAATCTCATCACGTTGGCTTAATTGTTGTGCTAATTGTTCAGCCGCGGCTTGATCCAAAGCCGGCTCTAAAGCCAGTACGTGCATGCCCATTGTCATAGGGCGGTGGTAAGATAACTGTGTGTTTTCACTGAGCGCTTGTAAAGGCTGCAAGTACTCGCTGCTAAGCGGCTCACCGTCCGTTAACTGCAATGCGGAGGCCGGTTTAATTAATAAATGGCGCACAGATACGGCTTGATTCATAACGCATCCTCCTTGCACAGCCAACGCTACAACAAGTAGCGTGGCTTTTGTGTTGCTGTTCACCGCTAGACTGCCTACTCAAAGTGTAGCGCAGACATGGCATGATGGGGCTGCTTCATTAAGCGGCATCGGCTTTAGAAGCCCGTTTGCGTTCGTGTTCTAGTAAGAAGCGCTTGCGAATGCGGATACTTTTAGGCGTCACTTCAACTAGCTCATCATCATCAATGAACTCTAAAGCTTGTTCCAAGGTGAAACGAATCGGTGGGGTAAGAATTAGGTTTTCGTCTGTTCCCGCGGCTCGCACATTGGTGAGCTGCTTAGCTTTAAGCGGGTTAACGACTAAATCACTATCGCGGCTATGAATACCAATCACCATGCCTTCATAGACTTCCTCACCGTGCCCAATAAATAGCTTGCCACGCTCTTGCAGGTTAAATAAGGCATACGCCAAAGCTTTACCCGTGGCATTCGCAATCATCACACCGTTAATGCGTTGACCAATGCGACCTGGTTTATGCGGGCCATAATGATCGAAGGTGTGATAAAGCAAACCCGTGCCCGACGTGCTGGTCATAAACTCGGTTTGGAAGCCAATCAAGCCACGCGAAGGAATCATATACTCCAAGCGAACACGCCCATCGCCGTCTGGCGCCATGTCTTTCAACTCACCGCGCCGCTCGCCCAGTTTTTCCATAAGCGTGCCTTGGTGTTGCTCTTCAATATCAAGCGTGACACTCTCATAAGGTTCCTGCTTTTCGCCTTCCACTTCCCGGATAATGACCTCAGGACGCGACACAGCCAACTCATACCCCTCGCGGCGCATGTTTTCAATCAATACACCCAGGTGCAACTCACCCCGCCCAGACACGCGAAACTTTTCAGGATCTTTGGTCGGTTCAACTCGCAAAGCGACATTATGCAATAACTCTTGTTGCAGACGCTCTTGCAAACGGCGTGACGAAGTACTGGTTTTAACTTCACGCCCGGAAAAGGGCGAAGTATTCACCTGAAAGGTCATGGTCACGGTTGGCTCATCCACCGTTAGCGCGGGCAACGCTTCGACACGCTCTGGATCACACAAGGTATCGGAGATAAACAGTTCATCCATGCCCGAAAAAGCGACAATATCACCGGCTTGAGCCTCATTCACTTCGACACGATCCAAGCCATTAAAGCCGAGGATTTTTAAAATACGACCACTACGCACCTTGCCATGGCGATCAATCGCTTTAATGGCGGTATTCGTTTTGATCTTGCCTTCTTTGATGCGGCCAATACCGATCACACCCAAGTAAGGGTTATAATCCAATTGACTCACTTGCAAACGGAAAGGCGCATTAGGATCCACATCAGGCGCAGGCACATGCGATAAAATCGTTTCAAACAAAGGCATCATATCGCCTTCGCTAACTGTGTCGTCCAAACCCGCAAAACCATTTAAGGCCGAGGCATAAACCACTGGAAAATCTAGCTGCTCATCACTCGCGCCCAAGCTATCAAATAAGCCAAACACTTGATCCATCACCCAATCTGGGCGAGCACCCGGGCGGTCGATTTTATTAATAACAACAATTGGACGCAGACCGTGAGCAAAGGCTTTTTGGGTCACAAAACGCGTCTGTGGCATGGGGCCATCAACGGCATCCACTAATAACAATACCGAGTCCACCATGGACAAAACGCGCTCCACTTCACCGCCGAAGTCGGCGTGTCCGGGCGTATCGACGATATTAATGCGGTATTCGATATCGTCCTTAGGGTTACGCCAACGCAAGGCCGTGTTTTTAGCAAGAATCGTGATCCCACGTTCCTTTTCCAGTGTATTGGAGTCCATCATACGCTCAGAGACTTCTGCGCGTGCATCCAGCGTACCGGATTGTTGTAAAAGTTTGTCCACCAGCGTGGTTTTCCCGTGGTCAACGTGGGCGATGATGGCAATATTACGAAGGTTCTGAATCACAACTAACTACTCAAAAAATGACAAAAGAATGCAGATTATAACCAGTGTACTCAATAAATTCATAAGCTTTTCGTCAACACAGGGACATTCATGCGGAAAATCCCAGCAGATGAACAAAGTATGAATACGCTTATCGTCAACTCATGCCCAGTTATCCAGACATGACAAGCCGCCCCACACGTTTTCGCAGGATGATTACTTATTACTGTTTAAACCACAACAACCTCAGGGTGGGTCATGAAAAACTATTATTATTTAACCGCATCAATTCTTGCTTGTATCTTATCAAGCACAGTCCAAGCAGGCGGCTCAGCACCGTTCTATTTAGGTGGCACCTATGGTGCAACCTACACCGATAACGACAAAGGTCAAATGGACAATGGCAGTATTTGTTCAAGTGCTGGCGTTAAAGACCAAGAAGACTGTTTTGTTAAAAATGATGACTCGGGTTATCACATTTACGGTGGTGTCAATATTACTCACGGCTTAGCTGTTGAGGCTGGTTATGTTGATTTAGGCACAACCGCACATTATGAATACACCGATCCTATTACTGTAGAACAAGAAACAAAAGGTATTACCTTGACCGGCGTAGCTCGCCACCGTCTAGGCCAAACCTCACCCGTTGTTGTCTATGGCAAAGCAGGTGCAGTCCGTTGGAGCAGTGAAGCAAGCGCTACCATTTCTAACAACGACGGTACAAGTCGGGGCACGCGTGTAGTCAAGCAAAACGGTGTCAGCCCGACCGTTGGCGCAGGCGTAGAGTATGAAGTCAATAACAATGTTTCTTTACGCGCTGGCTGGGATCGTTATTACAATGTAGGTGAAGAAGGGACTTTGCTGGATGTTAACAGATCAGAACGTGAAATTGACGGCTTGAATACTTTAGATACCGATGTTGATGTGTTGTCTGCGGGTGTTAATTATTATTTCTTTTGATGCACACGTTGACGCTAAGACTGGCCATTACTGCAATGGCTAGTCTTTATCTGGGCTATCAAAAACCAAAGTAGCCCGCTCCGCATTAATCCAAGTTTCCACTTCTTTTAACAAAACTTCAGGCTCCTTGCCACGCGTACTAATCGGCTTGCCAATGCTCACAGTAATTGTGCCTGGTTTTTTAATATAAGACATACGCGGCCAGCTAGCGCCTGCATTATGTGCCACCGGCAAAACCGGGTAGCCGGTGTATGTTGCCATCACGCTGCCACCTACCTTATAGGGCTTCGACTCACCCGGATTAACGCGCGTCCCTTCTGGAAAAATCACCAAAGAGATGTCCTCGTCGAGACGATCCTTCCCTTGAACCTTGACTTGATCCACCGCAGAACGTCCAGCGGAGCGGTCAATAGCGATAGGTTTAATCAAACGCACGCCCCAACCAAAAAAAGGCACTTTTAATAATTCACGCTTTAATACCCAAGTTAGCGGCGGGAAAATGGTTGCAAAAGCTAAAGTTTCCCATGTGGATTGATGATTCGCCATAATAATGGTCGCTTGATCTTGTGGAATATTTTCCCGTCCTTGCACCTTACAATCCACACCACAAGTTAAACGCAACCACCACAAACTCAACGAGCACCAGCCCACTAAAATATGGTAGCGGCGTAAATACCCCGGCACCACATACAACAACACAGACAGCAATCCGTAAAACACTGTGAAAGGCACAAAACCCGACCAAAATGCCGTAGCACGCAGCCACAACCAAAGACGATACGGCAAGCTCATAGCGCTTCGTCCTGTAATAAAGCTAATAATATTTGCATGGCTTGGCCACGATGACTAATACGATTTTTAGCCTCTGCAGCTAATTCTGCCGCACTACAAACATGCGTTGGCACATAAAACAAAGGATCATAGCCAAAGCCTTGCTCACCACGCGGGGCTTCTAAAATACTGCCTGCCCAGCTTGCCTCAGCAATAAGAGGTACCGGGTCAGCCGCATGGCGCACATACACAATGCAGCAGCGGAAACTAGCTTGGCGCTTTCCCACAGGTACATCCTGCATCTCGGCTAATAACTTGGCATTATTAGCCGCATGATCGCTTGCTTGACCCGCGTAGCGCGCTGAGCAAATACCAGGCGCCCCTTGCAAAGCTTGCACCACCAAGCCCGAATCATCAGCCAAAGCGGGCAAGCCTGTTTGCTGTGCTGCATTACGGGCTTTTAAAATGGCGTTTTCTACAAAACTTAAGCCTGTTTCTTCAGCTTCAAGTACATTCAAATCAGATTGCTTAAGCAAGTCAAAATCCAAATCATCTAGCAAAGCCGTAAACTCACGCAGCTTACCTGCATTACCACTCGCTAATACAAGGCGCTGTGTCATTGCAAAGGCGCCTCATCCTGCGCATACATAATGTCACGAATCCCTTTCTCGGCTAAGCGCAACATTTCGTCCAACTCATCCCGCCGGAAAGCATGCCCTTCTGCCGTGCCTTGCAACTCAATAAACTGTCCCGCATCATTCATAACCACGTTCATATCAGTTTCTGCGTCTGAATCTTCCAGGTAATCCAAATCTAACACTGGCGCTCCTTGATGAATACCCACTGACACAGAAGCCACTTGACCGTGAATCGGGTTACGTTTGAGCTTGCCTTGCTGTGTCAATGCCGCTACTGCATCCAGCAAAGCGACATAGGCACCACTGATGGACGCGGTACGTGTGCCGCCGTCAGCTTGTAGCACGTCGCAATCTAGCGTAATTTGACGTTCGCCTAAGGCCTCCATATCCACTACAGCCCGTAAAGAGCGGCCAATAAGGCGTTGAATTTCCATAGTGCGCCCTGACTGCTTGCCCCGTGCTGCCTCACGCTGCACACGACTATTGGTTGAACGTGGCAACATACCGTATTCAGCCGTTACCCAGCCTTGTCCCTTACCTTTCAAAAAGGGCGGCACTCGCTCTTCCACAGTAGCAGTACACAACACACGGGTTTGCCCAAATTCAACTAACACTGATCCTTCAGCGTGGCAGGTAAAATTACGGGTAAATTTAACAGGGCGCATTTCGTCAGCTTGACGTCCGCTTGGCCTCATGAAAATATCCTTGCTTGATGACTAAAATGATTAATTATAAGCAAATGACGCTAGCCCTCACTGCTCAGCGCCATTCAAAAGAGGGGAGAATGGTTTAAACCTGCTCCAATAACAAACTCTGCGCGGTCATTCCAGTGGGTTTATCCAAGCCCATTAGCTGTAACACAGTGGGCGCAACATTACTTAAACCACCGTCCGTAGAAAGACGCCAATGCACTTTATCCATCACCAAACAGGGCACCGGATAAACCGTATGTTGCGTATTAGGCTCTTTAGTTAAAGGATCAATGTATTCGTCACAATTACCATGATCCGCCGTGAGCAAAACAGAATAATCATTTGCCACAGCGGCATCTAAAACGCGCCCAACTTCACGGTCTAAAGCTTCCACTGCTTTAATAATAGCCTGATGCACGGCGGTATGACCGACCATATCACCATTAGCAAAATTCACCACAATAAAACCGTATTCGTCTTTTTCCATCGCCGCAATCACCGCATCGGCCACTTCTGGCGCACTCATTTCAGGCTTTAAGTCATAAGTTTCGACTTTAGGTGAATCCACCACTAAACGATCTTCGCCTTCGTAAGGCTGTTCCACACCACTATTAAAAAAGAAGGTCACATGCGCATACTTTTCTGTTTCAGAGCAATGGAACTGCTTTAAACCGGCCTCACTAATAATCGTCGCCATGTTTGTCGCAGGTCGATCCGGCTCAAACAACACGGCGAACGGGTAATTTTTGTCATACACAGTCATCGTGGTCATATCCACCAAACCAAAGTGACCACGCTCAAACCCTGTAAAATCAGGCATCGCCAGTGCTTCGCTCATTTCACGCGGTCGATCATTACGGAAATTAAAGAATAAAACCTGATCACCTGTCTGCATGCGTTCTGCATTCGGCATAATGCGAGGCTTAATGAACTCATCGCCCTCATCAGCAGCATAAGCATCCGCAATGGCCTGTGTCGCACTGCTAGCAGGCGTTCCCTCACCTTGCACATAAGCCTGCCAAGCCGTCTCAATGCGATCCCAACGCTTATCACGGTCCATGGCATAAAAGCGCCCACAAATCGTGGCGATCTGGCCACCTGTTTCTTGGAGAGTTGCTTCCACTTGTTCGATAAATTGCGCAGCAGCACGCGGCGCAGTATCCCGACCATCCGTAATAGCGTGCACGACCGGCGTGACACCGGCCGCTTTGCAACTATGCAATAAGGCTTGCAAATGAATGATATGGCTATGCACACCACCATCTGACACCAAGCCCAACAAGTGCAAAGGACGCCCTGCTTGCTTAGCTTGGTGCAAGGCATCTCTTAACACGGCATTGTCAGCCAAGCTACCATCAGCGACCGCGTCATCAATACGCACCAGATCTTGCTTGACCACAGCGCCACAGCCTAGAGTAATATGCCCTACTTCAGAATTCCCCATTTGCCCATCCGGCAGGCCGACGGCTCGCCCTGAAGCTTGCAAGGTGGTATGTGGGTAATTGCCAAAATACTCGTCCAAACGCGGGGTATACGTTTCGCAAACCGCGTTATAAGTTTTGCTCGGGTTCACGCCAAAGCCATCTAAAATAATTAAAATCGCTTTGCGGCGTGGTGCTTGCTTAATCGTATTACTCATGCTTTTTTCCATCTGTATTATCTTTATCCGTATCGCTAGCTTGCTCGTCCTCAGTGCCAGCGGCATAACGCCCTTGCTCGTCTAAAGCCTCCTGCTCCGCAATAGCACGGTCTAGCTCAGTATCCAACTCTTCTGTCGCATCACCTGCTTGAGTACTCTCATGGGGTTGTGTCGCTTGATGCTCAGGGTCATCCATCGCAT